>JGI24713J26584_10000427_pt1 | contig 31992 bp, 26 predicted proteins | sample BioPla4DNA1_FD_26584 | JGI IMG/M metagenome (IMG submission 26584) | reverse complement strand
GGAACTGTAACTGTTACTTTCTTGGCGCCAGTTAGTGCCCTTAAAAAAGTAGGATTGTATGACATAATTAAAGAGCATTATGGATTATATGATTAATACAAAATAAAAAGCACCTGTAGCTTTTAATTACAGGTGCTTTTTATTTTGTTTAATTTGCAGGTATAAATGTGCTATAATTACAAATAACAATCAAATATTTCCAATCTAATAGGGAAATTGGCAACAAAGGGGGAAAAATATGGATAACAGTAAAGCCTTAAATATTATGGAAAATATTAAGAAGGTTATTATAGGCAAAGATGATGTTATAGAAAAAGTACTGATAGCAGTCTTAGCTAAAGGGCATATATTAATAGAAGATATACCGGGGGTAGGAAAGACAACTTTAGCAAAAGCCCTTGCTAGAAGTATGGACCTATCCTTTAAAAGGGTTCAATTTACACCTGATTTAATGCCTTCTGATATTTTAGGNGTAAATATTTACGATAAGGAGACAGAAACCTTTTCCTTTAAAAAGGGACCNATATTCAATCAAATATTCCTTGCAGATGAAATAAATAGAACTTCNCCAAAAACCCAATCTAGTCTTTTACAAGCTATGGAAGAAGGAGAGGTGTCAACTGAAGTAGGAGATTATATACTGGACAAGCCATTCATAGTACTAGCAACCCAAAATCCAATAGAATACCAAGGGACATTTCCATTACCTGAAGCCCAATTAGACCGTTTTTTAATGCGTTTATCCATTGGATATCCAGACAAATCCTATGAAATGGAAATACTAAAAAGGTACCAATCTATAAAAAGTTTAAACAGCCTGGAACCTGTAGCAAATAAGCAGGATATTTTAAATATGCAGGAAGAAGTAGAAAATGTTATAGCTAAGGATTCCATTCTGGAATATATTATTAATATTGTAAATGCAACTAGAAATTCCAATGAATTGCAGTTAGGGGCCAGCCCTAGAGCTTCTATAGACTTGTTAAAAGCCTCAAAGGCAAAAGCATATTTATCAGGAAGAAATTATGTAATTCCTGATGATGTGAAAGGAATTGTTATTCCAGTGTTAAGCCACAGGTTAGTTTTATCTCCAAGTTCAAGAGTTGAAGGTAAGTCCATTGAAGAAGTATTAAGTAAGCTAATAAATCAGGTTTTTATACCGGTGATATGATATGAGAAAAAATATAGTGTTTATGTTATTCATAATTTTATTAATATCTGTCCTATTTATTGGTGGAAAAATGTTTTATTTCTTATTTTATGCCTATATTTTTTCATTTTTAATACCCTTAATCCATACTTTTATAATTTATAAAAACATTACAGGTTCTGTTAATATTCCTAGTAAATCTATATATGTAGGGGATAAGCTAGTAATTAGCTATACAGTGAGAAATTTAAGCAAATTCACTATACCATATATAGAAATAGAAAATAATATTTCAAAGGAATTAACAGGGGAAGCAATTCCTAAAATAGTGACTACATTAAATTCTAGAGATTATTTCACCTATAATGAAGAACTAATATTAAAAAGGCGTGGATATTATCCCTTGGGAGAAATACATGTAATTATTAAAGATATTTTTGGATTTTTTACTATAAAGAAAAAGGTGACTTCTAAAACTTCCCTATTAGTTTATCCTATACCAACAGAGCTTAATTCCTTTAAAATAACCTCCATAGAACAGATCGGAGATATGATTATTGACAATAAGGCNTTTGAAGATAAATCAAGGATATCTTCTTTAAGGGAATTTAGGGAAGGGGACTCAGTTAAAGCTATCCACTGGAAGTTGTCAGCAAAGCTTGATGAGCTTATAATAAAAGAATTTGATAATTCTGCAGATACAAATGTAATAGTATTTGTGGATAACTACTATGAATTATATAAAAAAGATTTAAATCGTCGCCTGGAGGATAAAATAGTAGACATTAGTATTAGTGTAATAAATTATTATTTGGAACACAACATACCTGTAACTTTCCAAGCCCAAGATGGGGAAAAGACAATAGAGATAAATGGCAGCAAAAAATCGGACCTTAAGCCTTTTTTGGAGGCTTTAGCTAAATTTGAAAGTAATGGAACATTTAATTTTGAAACTTTTATGAAAAAAAGAATGAATATTATTAGAAAAGGTTCTACAGTAGTTATTATAACTCCAAATCTTGATAAATCTACAGGTGCACAAGGATTGTTGTTAAAATCCAAAAATTTAAATCCTTTATTTATAGTTGTTACTTATAATGAAAGTAGTATTGGTTTAATAGATGCAACAGTAGAAAAAGGCTTAAGCAGGGAAGCAATCCCAATCTATATATTAGACTATGAGACTAATATAAAGGCAGCTTTGGAGGCTTAGCAATGGATAGAAAAAGGAAAAAGCTAGAGAATTCATTATATAATTTAATCTATTCACACATGGTNCTTACTCTTTCTTATTTATGTGCTTTGCCAATAAAAGTTGATCTAATACTTCCATTAAAAATCCTGATGGTTTATGCAATTACCATAATAGTTAAGCTACTCCTAACCTATCCAATAATTTTATATATTTTAATGATAACAATACTTACAGGACTTATAATTGTAAATTACTTTATAAACGACTTTATTGTCATATTCCTTAGACGTATGTTTTCTTTGTTTGAAAATATTTATTATCATATAAAGGAAATGGAAGCTGTTGAATCTGAAAACATATTAATATTTTGGGGCATTATAATTGCTATATTAAGCATTTTTACCTGGTATGTTATATTTAAATCTAAAAATCCCTTTATACTGCTACCTGTATATATAGCAGGTATAATGTATTATTGGTATATATATTATGATGAGGCCTACATTATGATGGGACTATTTTTGTTTTTATTTTTAATCTTATTGGGTTTAAGAAATTATTCAAAAATAANGGAGTATGGGAACAAAAAAATCAGTGATAAATTTAATTATACTTATGGGGCAAAGATTAGGATTATTTTAACCTATAGTTTAGTTATAGTAGTTTTGGCTATTTCTTTACCAAAAAGTAATAGATATATACATTGGCAATGGCTTAAAGAAACAGCTAATGAAGTATTTCCATTTCTTGAAGATTTTCGTTCTACCAGTTCTGTAAAAAAAGCAGGTGTTGAAACTTCAACTTCTATTACTAGAATAATAGGGTATCCTGATAAGCCTACAAAGCTTGGTGGTCCAATAATTCTAAATGATGAAGCAGTTATGAATGTTTATGGGAAAGGCCCTATTTACCTACGGGGTAATATAAGACATACCTATACAGGTANCCATTGGTTAACAGAAAAAAATAAAGAGGTAAATTATGAGTTAAGAGAGGATTTTAGTGGATTAACTAAGGAAGAAAGAAATAAATATTATAGAGAAACTAGTTATTTAATAATAAATAGAACTCTAACAAATACAATATTTAGTCCCTATAAGCCTAGTATGGTGAATTTTGAAAGCATGTACAAGCTTGTTAAAAACCAAGATGATATATTATATTTCTCTGGAAATATAGATGTTGGAGACAGATATACTGTGACTGTATTAGAGCCCTTTGAATATGATGAATTAATTGCTCTTGGAATAAACAATAAAAGGCATGACTTAGAAAATATATCCATATATTTACAGCTACCAGATTCAATAACCGATTCTACAAAGGAGTTAGTAAAAGAAATTACAGAAAAAGTAAATACAGATTATGAAAAGGCTAAGGCCATAGAGAAATATTTAAGGGAAAACTATAGATATACTTTGGAAGTTAATGCTGTGCCAGAAGGATATGACTTTGTGGATTACTTTCTATTCCATGGCCAAGAAGGATACTGTACTTATTTTGCAACAGCTATGGCTATAATGCTTCGCCTTGAGGGAATACCTACAAGATATGTGGAAGGATATTTGGCTCATGAAGCCAGGGAAGAAGGGATTTATATAGTTAGAAATAATAATGCCCATAGTTGGGTAGAAGCTTACATAGAGCCTATAGGCTGGATGACATTTGAACCTACACCAGCTTACCCGTTGCCATCAGAATTAGATGTAGCTGAATTGGAAGAAGCTAGTGAAAGTCAAAGGGACATAAAGGCTGATGCAGATAAAGGTAATGCTTTAAATAGTATTCTAATGCCTACACCAGAAATAGAAAACGATAGTTTCCCGGCAGTGCAAAGCTTAAATAAAAGGGTAGAAGGCAAATATTTAGTTATAACAGTACTAATCCTTATACTTTTAGGCATGTCTATGAAATTTATAATTAGATTTATTAAAAATATATATAAGGATATAAAAATATCTAGAATGCCTAATAAGGAGAAATTAATTTATCTATATAATGAGATAATAAAGCTAATTGAGTTAAGAGGAATAATCAGAAAAAAAGGAGAAACCCATTTTGAGTTTGCAGATAGAATTATCTACAATTTTTCATCAATAGACAGTAAAGGAATCAAAGATATAACAGAAATATTTGTGAAGAATAAATATAGTAATTATCCTACTTCAGATGAAGATGTAAAAATTGTGGAAGAGTATAAAAAGACCATGGAAAAGCGTATAAGAAGATTACTTGGGTTAAGGACATATATTTATAGAAAGTATTTTAAGTAATAAAAGCTCATATCTTATTAGAGCTTTTTATTTTTTACTTTAAATTATAATTTGATGTTACTGGGCACCATTTTTGGGAAATTTAATTATATGGAAATTTATAAATATAATTAAAAAGCAGACTTAGTGGTTTTCACTTATACCCTATAAAGGAAAGAGTTTATATTTTGTTAGATTATAATAAGCCATAAACATGGTAATATTATTTAATTCAGGGGTATATACTGTTCATATAAATTAAATTATTTAACATACAGGAGGGAACAGAATGCACAATAGAAGGGATAAGGGGCAAAATACAGATCAGGGAATTATAATTAGTACACTAAATAAGATTGAATACATCGGCAACAAATTACCGGATCCAGCAACATTATTTCTAATTTTAAGTCTAATTACAATTATTGCATCTTACTTTTTAGCTAAAGCTGGTGTTTCTGTTACATATGAGGGCTACAATGCAGAAACAGGAAAAATAGAGGAAATTACTGTGGAAGCTGTAAATTTACTTTCTCCAGATGGAATTCGTTATATGGTTACAAATGTAGTAAACAATTTTACAAGTTTCTTTCCATTAGGAACAGTATTTACTATTATATTAGGTGTTGGAGTGGCAGAAGGAACTGGTTTTATGGAAGCTTTGATGAGGAAAATAGTTGCTGTTACTCCAAAGAAGGCCGTTACAGCCGTAGTAGTATTTTTAGGTATTATGTCTAATATTGCATCTTCAACAGGTTATGTTGTTTTAGTACCATTGGGAGCAATTGTATTTATGGCCTTTAAAAGACATCCCATTGCAGGCCTTGCTGCTGCTTTTGCTGGAGTATCTGGTGGGTGGAGTGCAAATCTTTTAATTGGTAGCAATGATCCATTATTTGCAGGCATATCTACCCAGGCAGCACAGATGATAGATCCAAGTTATGAAGTTTTACCAGTTTCAAATTGGTACTTTATGTTTGTTTCAACTTTTCTTTTAACCATTGTTGGGACCTTTGTAACCGAAAAAATTGTTGAGCCAAGGCTTAAGGCCTTTGATTTTACTAGTATGGAAACTGTAGAAGATATTACAGTAGATGAAAAGAGGGGTATGCGTTTTGCAGGAATTGCAGCATTAATATATGTAATCTTAATCCTAGCTTTAATATTACCTGAAAATGGACTTTTAAGAAATCCTGAAACAGGAAGTATTCTTAATTCTCCATTTATGGGTGGAATAATTATAATAATGATGCTTCTCTTTTTAATACCTGGTTTATTCTACGGAATAGGGGCAAGAGTTATTAAAAGTGACAAGGATGTTATAGCTTTAATGAATAAATCTATATCAGGCCTAGCTAGCTTCTTGGTATTAATATTCTTTGCAGCACAGTTTACTGCTCATTTTAACAAATCCAATTTAGGAACTATTATATCTGTATCTGGGGCAAACTTTTTAGAGTCCGTTGGTTTCGTAGGTCTGCCTNTANTNATAAGCTTTATACTTTTAACAGCTTTTATCAATATATTTATTGCAGTAGACTCTGCAAAATGGGCAATAATGGCACCAATATTTGTACCCATGTTTATGCGACTAGGTTTGTCACCAGAGTTGACCCAGGTTGCATATAGAATTGGTGATTCATGTACAAATATTATAGCACCATTAATGCCTTTCTTTGTGCTTACAGTTGCCTTTTTTCAAAGGTATGATAAAGATGCTGGTATTGGAAGTGTTATTTCCACAATGCTGCCATATTCAATTTTCTTCCTAATTGGATGGATAGGCTTATTTATTATATGGTATCTATTAGGATTACCTCTTGGACCAGGGGCGCCCTTATTTTATTAAAGGCAGACTTATACTAAAAGTAATTACTGAAGGCTAACTCTATTTATATAATACAAATGTATTAGCATTGCTATTGTGTAAGTATTTATGTACACAAATGCGATAGCCCCTGTATCGTTTAATAAGAAAGCAAATATAGAAGTTATGATTATTATTAATATTTCATTATACTTATTCTCTTTCTTTATTTTTACTTTTTCTATAAGCCCTCTTTCACTGGCAAAGAATTTTTTGAAGAAATACAGTTGAGCTAGAATAATTATACTCCAAGGAGGTGATATGGCTATTAAAAATAGTTGTTTTAATTTTTTTCTGACCATGTCCACTAATTCATATATTCCTAATGTGACAATTCTTGAGTATAAACTTTCAGCATGACCTGCAGAGCTGTTGCCAATTTTCATTATAAATCCTAGCATGAATATTCCAAACCCAATACTGCATAAAACTATAATATTTTTTTTATTGAGTTTTTCCTTAAAAAATACCATATAAAATAGCATTAAAAAGGCTGCTATAGAAGTTAAATAGCCCCCAAAATTCGTTGCATACCTTTCTGATAGCGCCAGAATAATTACTGGAAAATATAGGCATAGAATTAGGGTTGATAATATTTTATTATTTGTTTTCCTTTTTAACCAGAAGAAGGTTATTATTCCTGTTGCTATTAATATGCCCATGGTTTCATTATTTAGGCCGTAAAATCTTCCTCCTGACACTAGATTATTAAACCCATAAAAGGAGTTATATATCATATTTGGATAGAAAAAGATAGCAAATAATATTGCAATATTTGTTAATATGGGAATTAAGGGGAAAATTTTTAAATTTAATTTTTCCATAAAAAATGATACAAGTATAGTAGAGCTAATCAATACCAGACAATAAAGAATGATGTTACGGTTTAGATTAAATATACCTAATACTAAGGACATTAATATCATTATTATAATTTTGTCTATTAACTTTTTATATTTAACATAAAAATTATTCTTCCTTTTATAAATGTCATATATTATATAAAGCTGCAATAAAACAACAATTCCATGGAATATATACTTAATTACAATTAAGTTAAGTATTCCTTCTAAATTATTTTTATTTTCCTCAATTAAATCCTCTATTGTAAAATTGTTTGCTTCAGAATATATTTCATGCCCTGTAGAAGTATTTGTTTCAATTTTGTATATATTAGCTAGTTCAGAAAATATATCCATATTTGTTACAAGGCCTTGTCTTTTAGTTGAGTGGCTAGTTAGCATGCCATAGCTATTATTTGGGCAGTTATAAAGTATGGGAACTAGGGTGCCATTTCTTATATCATTTACATCACCACTTACCTTGCTAGGAAATAGTATTATATTGTACATTGAATATTCTTCAATGTAATCTTTAAGTATTGATAATCTATGATCCATGCCGGCTATATCATAGGATACAACTATCACATCTGATTTTTTTAATAGATCAGATGTCTTTTTTATTAGCCATTTTTCATCATATTCAATGCCTATGTAACCATTATATATAGTTCCATTTTTGTCTGCAGCAATTAGACTAGATACACTATTTCCTAAATAACCAATAGATATATTTTTACNNTTTAGCANATCTGCTAAAAAGTCCATATTTTTAGAAAAGTCTTTGTAGTTTTCATCAAGCATTTCTATAATATCATCATATCCAATTATGGTAATATTACCATTCTCATCTTTTTTAAGTCCTTTATACAATCCCTTTTCTAATTCCACCCTTCTACCTGTGGCTATAGTCATAAAATAGGATTCACTACTTCTGTTAAATACATTAGATGTTCTAGTGTTCATAAGACCTAAGGATATTTCAGATTCCAGGTCTAGTTTTTTAATACTTGTAAAATCTAATTCATCAGTCACTATAAGGATGGTTTTTATATTTTCGGCATAAGATATATTTCCTGATGAAAAAAATAATATGAGAGATAGAAATATTATTGTTTTTTTAAAACTATTCATAATTACACCTTTCTGATTTAATTTTTATAATACTATACATATTATTATACAATAACTGATAAAAAAGTCACTTAATCCTAGCTACAACTGTAATTCTGCACTTGTAAAAGGGTTTACCAAAACAGATTAATTGACAAAAACCATTATATTTCTACGATAAGATTAAATCAATATATTTCTTTTTACTATATCTATATCAAGATATACTTCCAAAGTAGACAATCTAATGAATTAAAATTAGATTAATTTACCTGAAGGTATTTTTATGACTTAAAAATTAATAATTTGATATGATAATATTAAGGGATTTATAGTGGTTTATTGGAGGTAATAATGAGAACTATATTATTGTCTATTGTATTTTTAATTTTTTTTATAATTAGTATACCTTTATTTGTAATAGAGTTTATTATTGGATTATTTAGCAAAAAGCTAAGGGCTAAAATTGCTCAATTAATAATATCCTCTGGATGCAGAGTTGTATTGAAGGTAGCTGGAACAAAATTAAAGGCCATTGGTATGGATAGGGTTCCTAAAGACAGGGGAGTGGTGTACATATTTAACCATAGAAGCTATTTTGATCCAATAATTTGTTATGCTACTGCTCCTACATTAGCTGGTTTTATAGCTATGGATAGCTTAAAAAAAGTTCCTTTTATAAATGTTTGGATGATTTTTTTAAGATGTTTATTCTTGGATAGAAGTAGCTTAAGAAAGGGGCTTAAGGTTATAAAAGAGGGGGTAAAACTGATTAATGAAGGCCACTCCATATTTATTGCACCAGAAGGTAGGAGAAATTTTGAAGGGGATTTTGATATACTCCCTTTTAAGGAAGGAAGTTTTAAGCTGGCAAAAAAATCTAAATGTCCTATAATTCCAGTTTCTATAAACAATGCAGATAGAATATTTGAAAAGCAATTTCCATGGGTTAAAAGTACAGATGTTGTTATAGAATACGGGGAACCAATATATATAGATAATTTAGAAGAAGGTGAAAAAGCTTATTTGGGAAAATATGTACAAAATATAATATGGAATATGTTAAAGAAAAATCACAAGGTTACATAACAAAATGGTACAATATTATAATTGTAGAGTTTTATATTTTCCAATGATATAATTTAAGTATATTAAGGCATTGGTTTTAATAGGCTATAAAGGGCTAATAGTTTAAAGGGGGAATTTATGTGAGAGTAAAAAAAGCAGTTATTCCTGCAGCAGGTTTGGGAACAAGATTTCTTCCTGCTACAAAGGCACAGCCAAAAGAAATGTTGCCAATTGTAGACAAGCCTGCTTTGCAATACATTATAGAAGAAGCTGTTGCGTCAGGAGTTGAAGAAATACTTATAATTACAGGACGAAATAAAAGCTCTATTGAAAATCATTTTGACAGGTCTATAGAATTGGAATTGGAACTGGAAAGAAAGGGGCAAATAGATTTATACAATGAAATTAGAAATGTTTCAGATATGGCAAATATACATTACATAAGACAGAAAGAGCCACTAGGGTTAGGACATGCTATTTATTGTGCAAAATCATTTGTTGGAAATGAACCTTTTGCTGTATTATTGCCAGATGATATAGTGTATTCAAAAAAACCTTGTTTAAAACAGATGATAGAGGTATATGACCAATATAAGACTACAATATTAGGGGTACAAAAGGTGCCTGAAAATGAAGTAGATAAATATGGGATAGTATCAGGAAATGTTATTGGAAATAGGGTATATAGAGTCAAGGATTTAATAGAGAAACCAAGTATAAAGGATGCACCTTCAAATATAGCTATAATAGGTAGATATATAATTAGTCCAGAGATATTTAANATATTAAAAAATACTAAACCAGGTAAAAATGGAGAAATCCAACTAACAGATGCATTGAAGGAATTAGCAAAACATGAGGATATATATGCCTACAGTTTTGAAGGAAGAAGATATGATGTAGGAAATAAATTAGGTTTNTTAGAAGCAACTGTAGAATATGCTCTTAGAAATAGAGAACTAAGGGAAGGTTTTATAAATTATTTAGTAGAAATTGTAGCTAAAGAAGGTAAAGATAAGCAGTTAGATGAAATAGCAAGTGGAGAAGAAATATAAATATATAATTTTTTTAATGATTTTTTAATACTTTTTAAATTATTTTTAAAGCCTCCCTTATTACTATAAAGAAAAAACAAGGAGGTAATATTATGATAAATTTAGAGCAGGTTGAAGAATTAAGAAAAAGAGCAAATATTTCTTACGAAGAAGCAAAAAAAGCTTTAGAAGAAGCAAATGGAGATATATTGGAAGCTATAATATATTTGGAAAAACAAAATAAAATAAAAGCACCTGAAGATGGAGGATACTACAGCACAAAGGATGAAAGGGAAGAAAATAAATTTATAGAATCAGAAACTAAAAAGGGATACAAGGATGATAATATTTCCATAAGCCTTAGAGATCTTTTTAGACAAATTGGTAATTTTATAGTGAAAATTTTAGATATAGGAAATAGAAATTACTTTGAAGTATTGAAAAATGGTGAAAAGGTTATAGCCTTACCTGTGACANTATTAGTTTTGCTTGCAATTTTTGCCTTCTGGGTTGTATTCCCATTATTGATTATAGGATTATTCTTTGGATTTAAATATAGATTCCGTGGCCCAGACCTGGAAAGAGAAGATATAAATCGCGCCATGGATTCCATGGCTGGAGTAGCTGAAAATATTAAAAAAGAAGTAAAAGGTGATAATTCAAATGGAGAGAATTCTAATAATTGAAGATGAGGAAAAAATTGCTCGCTTTGTGGAACTAGAGCTAATTTATGAAGGTTATGAAGTAGAAAAAGCATATAATGGAAGGGATGGGCTAGAGCTTTTCAAAGCCCAGCCCTTTGATTTAATATTGTTAGACATAATGTTACCTGGTATTAACGGTATTGAGGTTTTGAGAAGGATTAGGCAGTTTTCAGATGTACCAGTAATACTTTTAACAGCCAGAGATGCAGTAGTAGATAAGGTTACTGGTCTTGATGGAGGAGCTGATGACTATATTACCAAGCCCTTTGCCATAGAAGAGCTTTTAGCACGGATTAGGGTAGCCTTAAGGAAGAAGCCAGCAAATAATATAAGTATTGACTCTAAAAAGTTGACAGTAAGAAATTTGGAACTTGATCCTATGAAAAGAGAGGTTTATGTAAAAGGTAATATTGTTAATTTAACAAAGAGAGAGTTTGATTTATTAGAATATCTTATGAAAAATAAAAACATAGTACTAAGTCGTGATACCATCCTCCAAAATATATGGGGGTATGATTTTTCAGGTGGAACTAATGCAGTGGATGTATATATAAGGTACCTTCGTTCTAAAATAGAAGAACCCTTTCAAGAAAAATTTATTTATACAGTTCGTGGAGTGGGGTATGTAATAAAAGATGAAGAATAAAAAGAATCTAAACAAGAATCTAACAGATAAAATTAGATCCTCTCTAGTATTAAAGCTTAACTTTAAAATGTTGGGAAGATTATCCCTTAGTTTTTTAAAGCTTAATATTCTCATAATCTTATTAAGCTCTTTTTTAGTTCTATGGAATGGAGAAAGAAAAGCTGAAGGTTTTGTTAAGGAAATTGAAAGACGTCCTGAGAGCTTTAAGTACTATTATTATGATGATATTCAAATATCAAAAATATCAAATTCAAAGGGAGGTTTATCTTTTCCATCAAGCTTAGAAAAAAGACTCCCTGTTGATATTGAAGGTGCCATAAGAAATTTAGTTATTGAAAATAATGATTCCAATACAGGCTTATTAAAAAAAATAGATCTCCTAAAATATACAATAGAATTCACAATTGGTGACTCAATTTATATCGTAGAGTATTATCTTGGAAGAAGTATAAGAACTTTTATGTATGTTTTTATTATAATTGTTATATATGAGATTTTTATTTTTTTAGGAAATATTAAAAAGGGTCATAGAATGATAAAAAGGACTTTAAAGCCTATAGATGAGTTAACAGAAACTGCTAAGAATATTCAAAAAGAAATGAAAAGCAGCAGTGATAAATACATTCTGGATCTTGCCGGGAAAATAAGTAATATAGATGCTGATAAATTAGGCAAAGAGATTACTGTTGACAGTTCACAGGAAGAACTAAAAGAGTTGGCTAGCGCCATCAATCATATGCTAAATAGAATAAACAATTCCTACAAATCACAGGTAAGATTTGTTTCAGATGCTTCTCATGAGCTTAGAACTCCTATATCTATTATCCAAGGCTATGTAAACTTACTCGATAGATGGGGGAAAAAGGATCCTAANATAATGGATGAGGCTATTAGTGCCATAAAAACTGAATCTGAAAATATGAAGGAACTAATAGAGAAGCTTTTGTTTTTAGCTAGGAGTGATAATGAAACTATTCAACTTCAGCAGGAAGTAATTGATGCCTGTGATATAGTTGAAGAAATTGTTAAAGAAACTCAACTAATAGATGGAAATCATGAATATGGATTAGAGTTAAATANGCCTGCATATATAAATGCCGATAAACAGCTTTTAAAGCAGGCTATAAGAATACTGATAGACAATAGCATTAAATTTACTCCCTATGGCAATAAAATTACCTTGAAGGTACACAAAAGAGATGGAGAAGTTTGCATTACAGTGCAGGATAATGGGATNGGNATAAAACCTGAAAATTTACCTAATTTGTTTGATAGATTTTATCGTTCTGATGAATCAAGAACTAAGGGAACTGGAGGTTCAGGATTAGGTTTGTCAATAGCCAAATGGATTATTGACCGTCATGGAGCTTATTTTGAGGTNCTAAGTAGGGTAAATGCCGGTACCCGCATAACCATGGTCTTTAAAGAAACTAAATTAAAAGAGGATATAGATTATGAAAAAATGGAGACAAAATAATTGTTTCCATCATACTGCAGCTATTGTGTAAAAGCAGAAAATCCTTTTATGTAAAAGGATTTTCTGCTTTTTTTATTAGATAACAATATTCAATCTGTAAAGAGGAATATAAAAGAAGGAAGAAACCATATTAAAGTCAATTTTCAGAAGAATTAAAAGAATTTTAATACAAAGTGTAGCAAATTACAGTTTGAAACTAAATACTTTTTGGATAGAAATATGTCTATATGACTAAGCACAAAGTAACAATAATGCCAGATAATATAGAGATATTTGTAGAAGATAATACTACATTAAAAGATAATTTTACTGAATATGGAATAAATTTTGAATTTCCTTGTGGAGGAATAGGTGTATGTAAGCGATGCAAGGTAAATATAATGAATGATGATGGATTTGAGGAAGCTTTGGCATGTCAGTGTAAGGTTAAAAATGATTTAATTGTTGAAATTCCTCGCAGGGAAGATAAACATAGCATATTGGCAAGTGGATTAGAACGTGATGTAACATTGGATCCTTTAGCAAAAAAATTCCATATGCAGTTACCTTATCCAACTTTAAAAGATAATGCTGACGATTGGAGCAGATTAGTTGGCAAAAATGGAGTAGCTCCAAGCCTTAAAGTATTGCAAACACTACCGGATAAGTTAAGGGAAAATGATTTTAAAGTTACTGTTGTAATAGCAGATAATGAAATTGTTTCTGTAGAAAAGGGGGATACAAGCCATACATTGTTAGGTATTGCCTTCGATATTGGTACTACAACTATTGCTGGATACCTTCTAAATCTAAAAACTGGAGAGGAAATAACCCAAGTTTCAACATTAAATCCTCAAATTAAATATGGTGCCGATGTAATTTCCCGTATTAATTATGCAAAAACTAGCCAGGGTTTGGATAGATTACATTGGGAAATTATAAATGAAATAAATAAGTTAATAGAGAAAGCAGTTAAACAAGCGGGTTATAGTAGTTCAGACATATATGCTGTTACAATTGCAGGTAATACTACAATGCATCATTTGTTTTTAAAAATACAACCTAAGTACCTAGTTAGCACGCCCTATGTACCGGTTGTAACAGAACCATTAGTCATAGATGCTAATGAGATAAATATAAGTATAAGCTCAGCAGGTAAGATATTTGTATTTCCAAATATAGCTGGTTTTGTTGGAGGGGATACGGNAGCGGCTGCCTTGACTGCGGAAATAGACAAAGCTGACAAATTAACATTGCTAATAGATATAGGTACTAATGGAGAACTAGTACTTGGTACTAAAGAAAAATTACTGTCCTGTTCTACTGCTGCAGGACCAGCTTTTGAAGGAGTAGAAATTTCATGTGGAATGAGGGGAGCAACTGGTGCTATTGATCATATATCTATTAGTAATGAATTCAATTATTCAGTAATTGGCAACTCACTACCACGGGGAATAGCAGGTTCTGGAATAGTAGATCTTGTGGCTGAACTTTTAAAGGTAAGAATTATAAATGAAAATGGCAGGATCTTGAGACCTGAGGAAATAAAGCATCCTATTGGTAGAAAATACAAAGACAGAATTATAGAAGTTAACGGTATACTGTCGTTTTTGATTGAGGAAAAGACAGCAAGTGGACAACCCATATATATTAGCCAAAAAGATGTTAGAGAGGTACAGTTGGCTAAGGGTGCGATTGCAGCCGGTATTGAAGTTTTATTGAAAACCTATGGTGCAAAGGCTGAAGATATAGATCAAGTATTACTTGCAGGAGCTTTTGGTAATTATTTAAATGAAGGAAGTGTATGTAAAATAGGATTAATTCCATCAGTCTTAGAGGGAAAAATAAGAGGAATTGGCAATGCAGCAGGGGTTGGGGCAAAATTATCCTTATTATCTGAAAAGGAATATAATAGAGCCATTACACTTTCAAAAAAAATCAATTACATTGAGCTTAGTGCACACCCAGATTTTCAACCAGTTTTTTTAAAGAAGATAAACTTTTGATTAAAAAGACTGTTTACCTTTATTGAGGAGGACAACTAGATGTCAAACATTATTGTTGCATGTGAAACCTTGAAAGATGAACTGCAAAAGGCAATGTATTTAACTGGTTGCCAATATCCTATTGAATGGATAGATTCAGAATACCACAATTTCCCGGACAGGTTGCGAGAAAAATTACAGGAAAAAATCGACTCTATAGAAAATATTGATAATATCCTCCTTCTATTTGGATGTTGTGGTAATGCATTGGTAGGTATAGAAGCTACCACTGCAAATTTGATAATACCTAAAACTGATGATTGCATTTCTATGATCTTATGCAAACAGGGGCAAAAGTTTGAGCGGCCAAAAGAAACCTATTTTCTTACCAAGGGGTGGTTTGAATCAACAAGAAGTTTAGCAGCAGAATATGAAAGAGCTATAGAACTATATGGACTTGAGAAAACTCAAAGAATTTTTAGGATAATGCTAAAAAATTATAAGTATTTGATGCTAATAGATACAGGGGCTTATAATGTTGACGAGTATGTAGGAAAAGCTAAAGAAATAACAGATGTTACCAATCTTCAGCTTATCATAGAAAAAGGAGATGTTTGGTTTATTAAAAAATTGCTAACAGGACCCTACGATGATGATTTTTGCATAATACCAAAAAATAGTAAGGTTAAAATAAGCCACTTTGTCCATGATTATTTTGAGGGTTCTCAACAGGTGAATTTGTTTTAAGTTGTATTAGTTATAATAATTGATATTTTAGGCACTGAGAATTGTCTCAGTGCCTAGTAACTGCTTTCTTTTATGCCATGTAAAAGGCCTTATATCCTTTTATTGCCATATAAACATCTACTTTACTAGCGATTTCAAATGGCGCATGTACACTTAACAGGGAAACACCACAGTCAACTACATCCATACCATAGTTTGCCAGTATATAGGCTATGGTTCCTCCGCCACCCTGGTCTACCTTTCCTAACTCTCCCATCTGCCATACTACATTGTTTTCATTAAACATCTTTCTTATTTTAGCTATATATTCAGAGTTGGCATCATTTGAGCCTGATTTTCCTCTAGAACCGGTGTATTTAACGATAACAAGCCCCTTGCCAAGGTAGGGCGAATTTTTCTTGTCTAAAACTTCTGGATAGTTAGGGTCAAAAGCAGCTAAAGTATCAGCAGATAATACCTGGGAATTTGACATAGCCCTTTTAACTACTAGCTCTGAATAATTTTCTTCAGTAAGGTTTACAAGCTCTGAAACTACAATTTCAAAGAATTTAGATTCCATACTAGTGTTTCCAACACTACCTATTTCTTCTTTATCTACAAAAAGTGCGACTGCAGTTTTTTTAGGCAATTCCATATCAAGTATGGCTTTTAAAGAAGTGAAGGCACAAACTCTGTCATCTTGTCCGTATCCACCAACCATACTTCTGTCTATGCCTACATCCCTTGCTTTTCCAGCAGGTACTACTTCAAATTCTGCAGTTGTAAAGTCTTCTTCTGTTATGCCATATTTTTCATTCAATATTTTAAGTATATTTAACTTTACTTTTTCCTTTATTTCTTTATCATTATATGGGATACTTCCAATTAATACATTTAATCCTTCTCCTGTTATACCTTCTGCCATAGTCTTTGCCATTTGATCCTTTGCTAAGTGGGGTAATAGGTCTGTGATGAAAAATACAGGATCATCTTCATCTTCCCCTATAACCACATCTATTTTTTTACCTTCCTTATTTATCACAACACCATGTAAGGCCAGTGGTAATGTAACCCATTGGTACTTTTTAACTCCACCATAATAATGGGTTTTAAGAAGGGCAAGGCCTTCTTCCTCATATAGGGGGAATTGTTTCAAGTCCAGCCTTGGAGAATCTATATGGGAGCCTATTATATTCATACCTTTTTCAAGCTTTTCTTGGCCAAGTACAAATAGTACCACAGATTTATCCTTATTGTTTGCATAAATTTTTGTTCCGGCAGTTGGCTTTATTTTATTTTTTATTATTTCATCTATAGAAACAAATCCATTTTCTTCTGCTATTCTAATAATTTCTCTGGCAGCTTCCCTTTCGGTTTTTCCTTTATTGAGAAATTCTTTATACTCCTCATTTATTTGGAATACTTTTCCTTTTTCATTTTCATCGATTACTTCCCATGCATTTTTCCAATTAAAGGTTAAGGAATCTTGCAATTCTTTGCCTTCTAATTTTTCCATAGTACACCCTCCTACAAAATATTTAGATTATCTAAATTTATCATATATTTGTAGAAATATGTTGTCAATAGTAGTTTAAGCACATTAAAACAATTAGATATATTGATTTTTATAATTAAAGTTGGGGTAAAATATTGAAATAGGAGGTAGGCCATGAAGAAGAACAAAACTATGGTAGAAATATGGCAGGATGTTGTTGAGATAAAAGACTTGATAAGGTCTATAATACTTTCTTTTATTTTTACTTTTGGAGTATATCTATTTGTTTCTCCAAACAATAAGGCCAAGGAGTTGTTTTTTGGATTAGTAGGAGCTGTAATGGGTTTTGTAATTACAAATGTTTTTATTAAACCTAAGAGGATTATTATTTTTGACAAAAATAAGATAAAGGAATGATTAATAGTATTATGGATACTTTAGTTTTGCTACAAATGTTTTTAGCTGCCATTGGAGCTGTAATTATTTATACAATTATTGGATTCATTCCTGGAACAGATGAGACTTCTGTTTTAATGCCAATTACCTTAACAGTAGTTTTAGCTGGTGTAGAGCCAATAGTTGTATTGACATTTTTTATATCCGCTATTGTAACACTAAACTTAACTAATGGTATACCAACTGTATTGGTAGGTTTACCAGGTGGCGTAATGTCAAGTCCTATGCTAGAACATTCCCTGTTTTTAAAAAGTATGGGATTATCAGCATTAGCAATTAAGAAATTGACAGTGGGATCTTTAATTGGAACTGTCATATCTATTCCTGTAAGTCTTATATTGGCAAGGATTTTAATACCTTTTGGTGAAAGTTTGCAAAGATTAGCCCCTTTATTATTTTTTATTGGAGCTATTTTTCTATCTTTAATAGGGAAAAATAAATTATTATCTTTATTTAGTATACTTCCGATGTCAATACTCTTTATGGGATTAAGACATCTATATTGGGGAATAGGTATAGTGCCTAGGGACACTAGTATAACAACTTCCTTCTTTTTAGGAATAACAGTTGGACCTTTGATTGTATCCTTGTTTACATTGTTAAATAAAAAGAATTTGGAATCTATGATAGTAGAAGGCAAGAAGAAAATCTATATTCCTAGGGATAAATTAGCAAGTAAAAAAATAAATCCATTTAAAATATTAACAGGGGATGAAATCAAAAAAGCATCTATTCCTGTTTTTATTTCAAACTTTTTATTTGTACTTAGCCCAGTAGGACTGACAATTTTGTTGGGAGAAGCAGTGGCTACCAGGGAAAAAGATCCTACTAGAAAAGCTAATATTGCTATAGTAACTATGGCTGCAATAGTACAAGCAACATATCTTTCAGGTATTATTATACCATTAATTGCTTTAGGAATTCCTTTGTCACCTACTGCCATTGGACCCGGTAGCGCTCTGTTCAATGCACCTCCTATTTTTACTATAGATAATAATATGCATCATATGTTAAATACTTGGGAGTTTATTTTAGCAATAATTACAGGAGCAATAATTGCCATTTCAATAACTTACTACATTGCAAACAAATTTGCCAATAAAATATCCACATTTGTTTTAAAAAGGATATCCCATGAGTCTATAATAGGTTTATTTATTTCTTTAGTTTTATTATTATCATATATGGATGCAGGTTTAATTAATATTATTGGAGTCCTTTTAATTGGAATAACCTGTGGGACATTAAATAAGTTAGGTGTAAATTATGGAGTACAGTTTATGACCTTATATGCAGCACCTTGGATTGTTGATAAGCTTGCTTTATTTTGAAATTAATATAAGGAGTATAAATATGGAAAGTAGAAGGGCAATAAAAACAGCCATTGGTAAGATAATATTAATTGGTGAACATGCAGTAGTGTATGGAGAACCCTCAATAGCTATACCTTTTCCGGGGGTCAGTATAAAAACTACAATTTGTGAAACAATAGGTCCTGTTATTTTAGAATGTTATTATTATAGAGGTAGATTATCCGATAGTCCAAAAGCAGTATTAGGTCTAAAGAAAGTTATTGAAGGTGTAACTGAAAGCTTTAATGAGAAATTGGAGAATTTTAGCATTCATATAGCTAGTACAATTCCACCAGCAAGGGGTATGGGCTCCAGTGCTGCAGTAGCCATATCTACTATCCGTGCTTTATATGAGTTTTTTAATAGGACATTAACAGAGAATGAACTATTAAAATGGGCCCATGAATCAGAAAAAGTTGTACATGGAAGTCCAAGTGGTATAGATGCAGCAGTAGTTGGTGGAGAGAGGCCTCTTTATTATAGGAAAGGCATGCCCTTTGTACCTTTTAAAATTAATTTAGATGCATATTTAGTAGTAGGAGATACAGGAAGGGAAGGGCAGACCAGGGAAGCTGTTGAAGGTGTAAGACAATTTATTGAATCCAAGCCTGATGAAGGCATGGAACTTATTAAGGAGTTGGGCAATTTAACAAGGCTAGCAAGAAAGTCAATAGAGGATAAGGATGCTGAAAAACTTGGTAAAGCAATGTTCAAGGCTCATATTATATTAGACAAACTAGGGGTTAGCAATGATAAACTTAATTTTTTGGTTTCAAAGGCCTTAGACTGTGGTGCTTTAGGCGCTAAATTAACTGGTGGAGGCAGAGGTGGCTGTATGATAGCATTAGCAGATGATAGAAAAAAAGCTAATTACATTTCCCAATGCTTGCTGTCCAGTGGTGCTAAAAATACGTGGATAAATAGATTAGGAGATGATTTAGTTGGCAGTTAGGGGAAAAGCAAGGGCCTATGGAAATATAGCTTTAATTAAATACTGGGGAAAGAGGGATGAAAAAAATATTTTGCCTATGAATAGTAGCCTTTCTTTAACTATAGAATGCTTTTATACAGAAACAGAGGTTGTTTTTGACGATAGCCTAAATGAGGACTATTTTTATTTAAACGATGAATTACAAGATAAAACTACTACTAAGAAAATTAGTGATTTTATAGATTTGTTTAGGAAGGCTGCTAGAATAAATATGAAGGCCACTGTTAGAAGTACTAATTATGTACCTACTGCAGCAGGTTTAGCCTCATCAGCTTCTGGTTTTGCAGCCCTGGCTGCAGCTTGTAATCATGCTACCAGACTAAATCTTAGCCACAGGGAATTATCTATGTATGCAAGAAGAGGCTCTGGTAGTGCCACAAGAAGTATTTATGGAGGATTTGTAGAATGGAAAAAGGGAACTAATGAGGAAGATTCCTATGCTGTGCCAATAGATGATGCAAAATGGGATATTGGTATGGTCATAGTTATTATAAATTCCAAGGAGAAGAAAGTATCTAGTCGTGAAGGAATGAAGCATACAGTTTTAACTTCTCCATTTTATAAAGCTTGGGTTGAAACTTGTGAAAAGGACATTAAGGAAATAAAGTTAGCAATCAGAGACAGAGATTTTGAAAGACTGGGACTTATAACAGAAAGAAATGGTTTAATGATGCATGCTACAATGCTTGGAGCAAATCCGCCCCTTTCCTATTGGGAGCCAGATAGTGTTTTAGCAATGAATGTAGTGAGGGAACTAAGAAGGAAGGGTATTTTATGTTATTTTACCATGGATGCTGGTCCAAATGTTAAAATTTTATGCAGACTTTCTGAAGCTAATATAATAAAAAATAAACTTAAAGAATTTTTTGATGAAGAGCAGATAATTGTTACAGGACCTGGACCAGGAATTGTTCTTCTATAAAGGAGGAAGTATGGTGATAGTATCTAAAATACCAGGCAAACTATTTATAGCCGGTGAATATGCAGTAGTAGAGCCAGGCAATACAGCCATATTAGTAGCGGTGGACAAATTTATAACTGTTTCTTTAAAAGAAGCTGACAAAATGGGAAGTATTAGGATATATGAAGATTATGTTATACATTGGATTAGGGATAATGGGAAAATTATTTTGGAAAAGGAAGATCCTAATCTGAACTATATCTTATCAGCAATTAATATTGTAGAAAAATATNTAAATGAGTTGGGGAAAAGATTATCCTATTATGATATAAAGGTTAGCAGTGAGTTAGAAACTAAAGACAGAATAAAATATGGTTTAGGTTCAAGCGCTGCAGTGACAGTTGCCACCGTCGAAACATTATGCAATTATTTTGAAATTAAGATTACAGAGGAGGAGCTATTTAAGCTGTCAGCCTTAGCAAGCCTTTTAGTTAATAATAGAAGTTCTTGTGGAGATATAGCTTCTTGTGTTTATGGTGGTTGGATTGCATATACTACTTTTAGCAGGGATTGGGTTTTAAAGAAGATGAGGGATATTACAGTTTCAGAACTAATAAAACTACAATGGCCAAGCTTTAAAGTAGAAAAACTTTCACAACCTAAGGATTTAAATCTAGTTGTTGGTTGGACAGGAGTGCCTTCAAGCACTAGAAACTTAGTAGAAAGTGTAAATAATAAGATTTCAAACAATAGCCATGTGTATGAAAAATTTTTAAATGAAAGTAATAACTGTGTAAAAAAAATAATAAGCGCATTTAAGGACAACAATGTAGAAGAGGTTCAAAGACAAATTCAAAAAAATAGAGAACTTTTGATAGAATTAAGCAAGCAATTTAATATTCAAATAGAGACACCTAAATTAACTAAATTATGTGACATTGCTTTAAAATACAATGGCAGCGCTAAACCATCGGGTGCTGGAGGCGGAGACTGTGGTATTGCAATTTTAAAAGGGAATAATACTATAGATGTAATAAAAAGTGAATGGGAAAAATCAGGTATAGCTTATTTACCAATACAAGTTTATTATAAAAAGGGTGATGAAAGTTGACAAGTAGAAAAGATGAGCATGTAAAACTGGCGGAGATGTTTTTTGAAGAACCAAGGGTTTCTGATTTTGATAATGTTCGTTTTGTACACCATTCCTTTCCNGAAATGGCAGTGGATGATGTAGATATATCCACATCTTTTGCAGGATTTACTGTAGGACAGCCCTTTTTTATAAATGCAATGACTGGAGGAAGTGAAAAAACAAAAATAATTAATGAAAAATTGGCTGTAGTTGCAAGGGAAACCTGCCTTCCAATTGCCTCTGGTTCATTAAGTGTTGCAATTAAGAATCCATCCCTTGTAGATAGTTTTNAAATTATAAGAAAGGTAAATCCAAAAGGGCTTGTATTTGCTAATTTAGGTGCCGGACACAATGTAGAAAATGCAAAAAAAGCAATCGATATACTGGAAGCTGATGCTTTACAAATTCATTGTAATGTGGTTCAAGAAATAATAATGCCTGAAGGTGATAGAGACTTTTCAAATTGGTTAAGTAATATTGAAAAAATAGTTAAAGCTGTAGAAGTCCCTGTAATAGTGAAAGAAGTTGGTTTTGGCATGAGCAGAAAAACAATTAAGGAACTAAAGGACATAGGAGTAAAAACCATAGATATAAGTGGTTCAGGTGGTACTAATTTTGCTAAAATTGAAAATTACCGTAGAAGTAAGTATAAGTATGATTACTTAGAGAACTTTGGCCAATCAACAGTCATATCCTTATTGGAAGCACAAGAGTTTATAAAAAACACAGACATTATAGCATCTGGAGGCATAAGGCATCCTTTAGATATTGTAAAAGCTTTAGCCTTGGGGGCTAAAGCTGTCGGTGTTGCAGGAGTTTTTTTAAACATGGTACTAAATGATGGTGTAGAAAAGACCATAGAAAATATAAACAATTGGAAAATAGAAATAGCATCAATAATGACCATACTTGGTAAGAGCAAGGTATCAGAATTAGTCAATACAGATATGGTACTTTTTAATGANGTGAGGGAATGGTGTCTAGTAAGAAGAATTGATATAAATAAAAGACATTTGGTACTTTAATTTACATTATCAAAAATAAAATTCTTATCTTACAAATCCCCTTATTTATGCATAGAAGAGAATAGATGGATAATACAATAGAATAAAGATATTATAACATGAATAAGGGGTGGGAATATGTTTGATGATTTCATGACTCCCGAAACTTTGACTACATTTATTGGCTTAGTAGCTGCTACTTCATTAATTGTTCAGTTTACTAAACCACTAATAAAGAAATGGCTTCCTGATGTTTTTGTAAGGATTTATGTATTCGTGATTGCATTAATTTTAACTCTAGTATTTGGAAATGGTGATTTTACCATCCAGTCAGTTGTACTTAAGATAGTCAATGCAATGTTGATTACTACTTCTGCCATGGGAGGATATGAAGCCCTATCTAATCCACTGTCTCAAAATAAATAGAAAAGCTAAGGGAGATTTCTCTTAGCTTTTTTTATTAGGCCAAATCGTAAACATATTGTAACTTCTATATAAGAAAATCAGGATATAATATACATAAGTAAAAGGAAATTTTTTCAAATTCCTTGAAGGGGGAGATCATATGAAAAAAACATTATTTTTATTGGTTTTTGTTTTAATAATTACCTCTATTCCAATTGCATCCTATGGACAGAACTACGATAAAGAATTGGAAAAAGCTATACTAAAAAGCAAGGAGTTATTTGGCATAACTGATGAGTACGACAAATTTGACTACAGTGTTTCAACCTACCAGGATGAAATCGTATTCTACCTCAATTGGCATGATTCTAAAGAAGCCCTAGGTTATGTTACTGTTACCATTACATCCAGTGGTACTGTGACCAGCTACAATAAGTGGTATACGGGTTCCCAGACAGATAGGACTAAACTACCAAACATAAGCAAGGAAGAAGGACTTGCAATTGCTAATGAATTTATGGCAAAAGTATCACCTGAATATAAGAACAAGGTACGACATATTGAAAGAAATCAACCCTCTTATGTGTACTCTGAAGGTTACAGCTATTTCTTTGTAAGGGTAGAAAATGAAATACCCTATTATGGAAATAGTATAGAAGTATTTGTAGACAACCACACTGCTGAAGTTACCAGATATTACGTCAATTGGGATAAGAATTTAAACTTTGCAGATAAAAATGATCTTATTTCTTTAGAAGAGGCAAAAAATATTTACAAGGATAAAATAGGATTGGATCTAATATACAAACAAAAGTATAATACTGATAAATTAGAGTACTATCTGGTTTATTCTTCATTAAATCCTAACCTAAATATAGACGCCAAAAAAGGGGATATTGTTAGTGATAACTATTATTATAGGATTGCAGAAAATGTAGTAGGAGAATCTGCATCTGCAGGAGGTGGAGGCTTGAGTCCCCAAGAGGCTGCAGCGGTGGAGGATATTAAAGGAATAATTACTAAGGAAGAAGCAGAAAAAGTTGCAAGGAGTCTATTAGACATTTCTGATGATTATAAGCTAGGATATGTGTCCTTGTATAGGGATGTCTATGTGAAGGATAACTATTATTGGTCAATGGATTTTACTAAAGAGGAAGATTATTCCCGTGGCAGTATATATGTAAGCATAAATGCGAAAAACAAGCAATTGATTTCCTTATATATGTATGAGCCAATTACTGAAGATACAGAGCCAAAATATGATAAGGAAAAAGCTTTGGAACTTGCAGAAGAGTTTATTGAAAGGGTAGCAAAGGACAAGAAGGAATTTATTGTATTAAATGAAAATCCATCAGCAGTAAGGCCCTTGGAAAAAGAAAAATATTACAGCTTCCACTTCATAAGAAAGCATGATAAGGCTTATGTGCAAAATAATGGTATATATGTAACAGTAAATGCGGTTAATGGAAAGGTTACAGATTATAGTTTAAGCTGGTATGAAGTAGATTTTCCACCACAAGATAGTGTATTACCTTTAGATAAAGCCTATGAAATATTATTTGAAGAAATAGGAATGGAACTAAGGTATATTGTATCCCAAAAGGCTGGTGTGGATGAAAGAAATAAAGAGGATGAAGAAGCAATTTTAGTGTATGGTATCAAATCTAATAAACCTTTAAATATAGATGCAAATAATGGAGCCATACTTGACTATAATGGAAAGGTATACAAAGAATATGAAGTTCCAACCTACAATGATATAGATTCAAGTTATGCTAAGGACAAGATAATTGTTCTAGCCCAAATGGGAATAGCCTTACCTGGGGAAGAGTTCAAGCCAAAGGAAAAGATGACCCAAAGAGATTTCTTATATCTACTGGCAAAGGCAGATTATGCTTATATTGATATAGAGGACGAAGAAAAGCTGTATGATTACCTTATAAATAGAGGAATCATAAAGGAGGATGAAAAGGCTCCAGAAAGATTTGTAACTAAGGAAGAAGCCATAAAATATATCATCAGAGGTTTAAATTATGAAGAAATAGCAAAACTGCAAGATATATTCAAAGATATATTTGAGGATTCAAAGGATGTAACAGATGGTTTAAAGGGCTATGTAGCCATTGCCTACGGATTGAAAATTATAGAGGCAGAAAATGGTAAAATAAATCCAAAAGCTGAGATTAAAAGGGAAGATGGAGCAGTTCTAATTTATAATTATATTTTAAATGCAAAATAAGGCTATAAATTAGCCTTATTTTTTTCTATTAATACTCAAAATAAATCTTATCATAATTGATAATATAAAAAACCATTAAATAAATTTATCCCTATTGGGACCATATTCATATATTATACGAACCATTTCTTCCGGCTCTTCCTTACAATCCCTTAGTACCCATTTGACTAAAACATTTGTAAAAGCACCAGCATATATAGATGTTATATAATATTTTGCTTCATCTGTCTCATTTTTATTAATAATGAAATCTCCTATGGATTGGAATTCTTCAGAAAATTGGTCTAGTATAAGATTAACTAGATTATTGTCTATTAGAAGCTTTAAAAAGTTTTTTTCTTTTTTCCAGTGGTAAAAAACCTCTAAGCCAACAGTATAGGCATCAATATTTTGTCTATTGCGTTTTATATTTTCCATAAGCTCTTTAAATTTCATTTCCAGACAGTATTTGATAATGGCTTCCTTTGATGAAAAATTTCTATAAAAAGTTTCTCTAGCCAGTTCTGCTCTATTGCATATTTCTGTTATTGTTATTTTATTATAGGGTTTTTCATGCATTAGCTCTATTAAGGCATTGCAAAGCCATTTTTGGGATCTTAAGGCGATTGGATTATCTGTAATTTTTCTCTTTGACATGTTACAAATCTCCTTTTTTGTACCTTTTATGCTGCAATATTGACTATACTAACATAAGTAATTATAATAAATACTGTGAAATGTTACAAGTGTAACTTTTAATATAGATAGAGGTGAAAGCAATAAATGAAGAAAAATATTAAAAGGCCTAAGAAACCTTTATTGTTTTACTATGCTGTAGCATTGGTTGTACTAATTGCTTTAAATACTTTAGTATTGCCTAAGATATTTGGACAGCAATTAGTTGAGGTGGATTATGGTTCCTTCTTAAAAATGATAGAAAATGGGGAAGTAGAAGATGTACAGATAGACAATGATAGGAATAGGATAGTATTTACTTTAAAAGACCAAAAGGATGACAATATTTATTTTACAGCACTATTGCTGGATTTGGACTTGATAAACAGGCTACTAGAATCTGGAGTTGTATTTAAAGGTACTATACATGAGGAGCTTAATCCTATTGTAGAGATTTTAATAGGTTGGATAATACCAATAGCTATTTTCATAGGACTAGGAAAGTTTTTATCTAAGCAGATGGCAAATTCTCTTGGTGGAAGCAATGCAATGAGATTTGGAAAAAGTAATGCCAAGGTGTATGTGAAAGCAGAAACTGGAATAACTTTTGAGGATGTGGCGGGACAAGATGAAGCCAAGGAAGCCTTAGTGGAAGTAGTTGATTTTTTAAATAATCCTAAAAAATACAGTGAAATAGGAGCAAAAATGCCAAAAGGGGTTCTATTAGTTGGGCCTCCGGGAACTGGGAAAACCTTGCTTGCAAAGGCTGTAGCTGGAGAAGCTGGAGTACCATTCTTTTCAATATCAGGCTCTGAATTTGTTGAAATGTTTGTCGGTATGGGTGCCGCAAGGGTTCGTGATCTATTTAAACAAGCCCAGGAAAAAGCTCCTTGTATAGTGTTTATTGATGAAATAGATACTATAGGTAAGAAACGTGATGGATCTGGTTTTGCAGGCAATGACGAAAGGGAACAAACATTGAACCAGCTATTGGCAGAAATGGATGGCTTTGATGGAAGTAGTGGAGTTGTAATACTAGCAGCTACAAACAGACCAGAAATTTTAGACAAGGCATTGTTAAGGCCAGGTAGGTTTGATAGGCGTGTACCAGTAGAACTTCCAGATCTTCAAGGTAGAGAGGCGATATTAAAAGTACATGCTAAAAAGATTAAAATAGCAAAAAATGTTGATTTTAATGCTATAGCTAGAGCCACTGCAGGTGCTTCAGGAGCAGATTTAGCAAATATTATAAATGAAGCTGCAATATTGGCTGTGAAACAAGGAAGAAAACAAGTAATTCAAAAAGATTTGGAAGAGGCTTTAGAAACAGTTATTGCAGGACAACAGCGTAAAAATAAGGTAGTATCAATGCAGGATAAGTTAATTATTGCTTATCACGAAATAGGACATGCTATAGTAGCTGCAAAGCTGGAAAATTCAGCTCCTGTTCATAAAATAACTATAGTTCCTAGAACATCTGGTGCATTGGGATATACAATGCAAGTAGATGAAGATGAGAAATTATTATTAAGTAAAGAACAAATACTAGCCAAAATTACCACATATACTGGTGGTAGGGCAGCTGAAGAAATTATATTTAACTCTATTACATCTGGTGCATCTAATGATATTGAAATGGCAACAAAGCTTGCCCGGGCAATGGTCACTAGATTGGGCATGACAGAAGAGTTTGATATGATGGCTCTAGAAACTATTAACAACAAGTATCTTGGCGGGGATGCTTCCTTAGTTTGTTCTGAAACTACCATTGCAAGGGCAGATGAGGTGGTCCTTGAAATAATAAAATCCTGTCACAATAAAGCAAAGGATATATTGAAGGAAAATATAGATAAACTTCATCAGTTGGCTAAATATTTGTTAGAAAGGGAAACTATTTCTGGTGAAGAGTTTATGGACATATTAGAAGGTAGAGTAACTGTTAGTTTACAGTTAGAAGCATAGGCCTTGTAACTATTTTGTTACAAGGTTTTTCTTTTTTAAATAAAAAGTATGGTATAATAAAATTATCAAAAAGTTAATCAAAGGGGAAAATTTATGAAAAAACATATACAAGCTTATATAGCAACAACAATAATTCTACTTCTATTAATTGGCGTTGGCTTTTTTATCTATCTAAATACGCAGAAGCCTAATAAAGAAGTTATATCTATTTCTGATGATGTCTACTTGGTTTATAAAGATGAGTATTTTACAGATGAAACCCTTTTTAGGATGGAAGGGGACGTAATATATATTTCCCTTAACTTTATCAAGGAATATATAGATTCTGATATATTTTATGATGAGAAGGAAAAGATGGTAATTATCACAGACCAGGATAAGGTTTTAAGATATATTGTAGATGAGGATAAGGCTACTATAAATCATAGAGAGTTTATGTTGGATTTGCCTGTAAAAGAAATTGAAGGACAAGTATATTTACCTGAGGATATACTTTCAAGCCAATATGGTTTAGAAATTAATTTCTGGGAAAATACAAGGGCTATAACTATAGACAGTTTTAATTCAAATTATATAATAGGTCAAGTAATAATGGAAGGAGGGCATATAAGAACAAATTTTGATATTAAAGCTCCCATAGTGCTTGAAAATATAGATGTTGAAACTAACCTTTTTATATTTGAGGAGTACATGGATTGGTATAAGGTAAGGACCTTTGATGGAATTATAGGTTTTATAGAAAAAAAATATATAAAGATTGACCTCATAAGCAATATTTATAGTACGGAAAGCAATTATTCTTTGGATAATATGACCAGTGAAAAAATAAACCTTACTTGGGATTACACCAATAGAAAGATGGAAAATTTTAAGGAGGCAAATATTATTTATGGTGTTAATATCCTTAGCCCTACTTGGTTTGAAATTATTGATGAAAATGGAAATATAAATGATAAAGGAAATAAGGATTATGTAAGGGAATACAAAGGCTTAGGGTATAAAATATGGCCTTTAATATCCAATGGATTTGATCCTGATTTAACTAATAAATTATTGTCTAGCAGTTCAACAAGAGAAAAACTGATTAAGGATATTTTACTTCTCTATTATGAATATGGTGTTGATGGTATTAATATTGATTTTGAAAATGTTCATTTAAAGGATAGAGATTTATTAACTCAATTTGTTAGGGAATTATATCCTGTTTTTAAGGAAAAAGGTATGACTGTAAGTATGGATGTTACTCCTATTTCAGTATCTGAAAATTGGTCTATGTGTTATGATAGAAAAAGACTGTCTGAAACTGTAGATTACATAATACTAATGGCCTATGATCAACATTGGGCAACCAGTCCTGTGGCTGGCTCTGTAGCACAATATACCTGGGTTGAGGAAAGTTTAAAGAAGGTTTTAGAGGAAGTTCCTAAAGAAAGATTAATACTGGGATTGCCTTTTTATACCAGATTATGGACCATTGAAGATACTGAAGAGGGCGAAAAGGTAACATCTGTTGCCTTGTCTATGGAAGCTGCAAAAAAATTTATTGAAGAGAACTCTGTATCTTTAGGATGGGATGAAGAAAGTGGACAATATTATGGTGAAGTATTTAAGGAAGGGAAGACCTATAAAATATGGGTTGAAAATGATAAATCTTTGAGGCTTAAAGCATCTTTGGTAAATAAATATGATTTGGCAGGTATTGCCACTTGGAGAAGGGGCTTTGAAATTGAAGATATATGGCCTGTTTTATCACAGACTATTAATTTAAATTAATGAGGGGTGATTGTATGTATAAATATAAGGATGTTAAAATCCATTTAGTTCAAGGGGATATTACTACTATGGCTGTTGATGCAATAGTAAATGCTGCCAACAATACCTTATTAGGTGGTGGCGGTGTTGATGGAGCCATCCACAGAGCTGGGGGTCCAACAATACTTGAACAATGTAAAAAAATTGGAGGATGTCCTACAGGGGAAGCCAGAATAACCACTGCAGGTAATATGCCCAGTAAATATGTAATACATGCTGTTGGGCCTGTATATAAAGGTGGCAACAAAAATGAGGACAAACTTTTATACAATGCCTACTATAATTCATTGAAATTAGCAAAGGATTACAATTTAAAAACCATAGCTTTTCCAGCCATTTCTACGGGAGTTTATGGATATCCAAAGGATGAAGCTAGTGATATAGCTATAAAAGCTGTTATGGATTTTATAGATAATGAAGGTGGAATTGAAGAGGTATATTTTGTATTATTTAATAAAGATAATTACACCCTTTATGAAGAAAAGTTAAATTTAAAATTTAGCAGGTAATAGTATATAAAATTTTAAATTAAATATTGACTTTTTTCTATTTTCATAATACCATATGCAGTAAAGTTTGATTTAAAGGGTGTGTTTAAAATTTTAGCAGATACACATAAAATAATTGCCAGCAATGTTTTTGAAAATATATATCAAATATATGGTATACAACTGGATAAAAAAAGATTATTAAAAGGCTCTGTAGCTCCGGATAAACTACCTAAATATAGACTTCATAGACATTATAAGGATGAAAGTTTAAATTATGTGGTAAATGAAATATCTAAGCTAATATTTATATCTAAAGCTTTAGATTTTAATGAAAAAATTGATCCAATAAGGTTGAAAATTTTAAGCTACAATTTGGGTGTTATATCACACTACTTAAGTGATTTTGTATGTCTACCCCATGCCCAAAGGTGGACATTTTATAAAAATTTAATAAAGCACATAAATTACGAAACTAAGTTAAATGAATATGCTCCTTATCATGACTTTAAAAAGAATATCATTACAGTAAAGGATATGGACATATTCAAGACAAAAAAAGTAAAACTAAAGCCCATAATAAAGGAATATATAGAAGAAGTCATAAAGGAGCATTCTTTTTATTACGGCTTTAAAGGAGACCTTGATTTTGCTCTATCATTAAGTTTAAAAATAAGCTGTTTTGTAATTGATACTGTCAAGGCTTACAGCCATGAAGCATATAGAGATTTTGCTTTTATATTCTAGCAAAAAAAATAATATAAATATTAAATTATTATTGACAATTTGGATATAATACAATATAATAAGTAATTAAATATAATATGCAAACACAAAAGGCAGTGAAGGGAAGAGTAGTCATAGAGGAAGTTATAGAGAGTCGGCCATTGGTGGAAAGCCGATACGGAATCTATGATGAAGAACATCCCGGAGCATCTAACCGAAAGAGGAAACTCTAGTAGGCTTAGACGGGTATAGTCCGTTATCAACTATACAGTATCGAACTTTTGTTCTGTACTGGTTTGAGGGAGCTATGCTAACTAAGGTGGCACCGCGGAAGTTA
>JGI24713J26584_10000421_pt1 | contig 32098 bp, 25 predicted proteins | sample BioPla4DNA1_FD_26584 | JGI IMG/M metagenome (IMG submission 26584) | reverse complement strand
CATTCTTCACATTCAAGTATCGGCAAGCCTATGTTGATGGAATTTCTGTAAAATATCCTCGCNAAGGACTTTGCTACTACACAGCTTACGCCAGAGGATTTTATGGCCAAAGGTGCATGCTCCCTGGAGCTGCCGCAGCCAAAGTTTTTGCCTGCCACTATGATATCGCCTTCAGCCACTTTTTTCGAAAATTCTGGTTCCACATCCTCCATACAATGAGCTGCCAGCTCCTTTGGATCCGTTGTATTCAAATAGCGGGCAGGAATGATCACATCGGTGTCGATATTATCTTTGAATGTCCAGGCTTTGCCCTTAAATATCATCTCTGGCCACCTCCTCGGGATGGGTTATCTTTCCCGTTACAGCTGAAGCTGCTGCCACCGCAGGATTTGACAGGTATATTTCGCTTTCAGGATGCCCCATCCTGCCTACAAAATTCCTGTTGGTGGTGGACAGGGCCCTCTCGCCTTTGGCTAGGATGCCCATGTAACCTCCAAGACATGGCCCGCAGGTGGGTGTGCTCACCACGGCACCTGCCTCGATAAAGATTTCTGTAATTCCTTCTTTTATCATGTCCCTGTAAACCTGCTGGGTAGCAGGGATAACTATCAATCTCATATAGGGGTGGACCTTGTGGCCTTTTATCACCTTTGCAGCCATCCTCATGTCCTCCAGCCTGCCGTTGGTACAGGAGCCAATAACAACCTGATCTATCGCAATGCCCTGCGCCTCCTTGACATCCACGACATTTTCCGGAAGGTGGGGAAGTGCTATCTTAGGCCCGATTTTCGTCGCATCATAATCAATTATTTCCGAGTAGCTGGCATCTTCGTCGCTCTTAAAAACTTCATAAGGCCGCTTTGCTCTATTTTTGACGTACTCCAGGGTCACCTCATCGGGTTCCATGATTCCATTTTTGCCGCCAGCTTCTATGGCCATATTGGTCATGGTAAGCCGCTCATCCATAGTCAGTTGGGAAAGGGCCTCGCCGGTAAATTCCATGGCTTTATAAAGGGCACCGTCCACACCGATGTCGCCGATAGTATGCAATATCAAGTCCTTTCCGGTAACCCAGGGATTTAATTTGCCGTGAAAGATAAATTTCATGCTTTCAGGCACTTTAAACCAGCACTTGCCCGTCATCATGGCAAATGCCAAGTCGGTGGAACCGACTCCGGTGGAAAAAGCGCCCAAAGCCCCGTACGTGCAGGTATGGGAATCTGCACCGATCACTACATCTCCCGGGAGCACTATGCCCTGCTCGGGCAAAAGGGCGTGTTCTATCCCCATGCGGCCGACCTCGTAGTAGTGCTCTATCTGCTGCTCCTTTGCAAACTCCCTTAAGTTTTTGCAAAGCTCGGCCGACTTTATATCCTTATTCGGTGCAAAGTGGTCGGGAATGAGTGCGATTTTACTCCTGTCGAAGACTTTGTCTGCACCGGCTTTTTTAAACTCTTCTATGGACACTGGACCGGTTATGTCATTGGCCAGGGCCAGGTCTACATCCACCATTATGAGTTCCCCCGGTTCCACGAAGCTCCTGCCCGTGTGCTTTGCCAGGATTTTTTGGGTAATGGTCATCCCCATCTAAATCACCTCCCGTGCTTTGCCATTGCCGTTACTGAACATTGTCTTGTTTAACGCATTGGTGTATGCAATTACACTTGCCTCTATGATATCGGTGCTAAGACCACGACCTAAAAAGGTCCTGCCGTCCTTTTCCACCTTGACCGTGACCTCTCCCAGGGCATCTTTGCCGCTTGATACGGACCGGATGGAATAGTCAACCAGCTTGCAGTTTATATTGCAGGCCCGCTCTAAGGCCTTGTATGCAGCATCTATTGGGCCATCGCCCGTTGACGCCTCTTCCACTACTTCTTCATCTATCTTAACTTTAACCGTTGCTGTGGCAATGGATTGATTTCCCGTAGAAACTTGGAAGTACTCAAGTTCTATATGCTCGGGCCATTTCAACACCTGATCCTCGACTATAGCTTCAATATCCATGTCAGTGATTTCTTTCTTCTTGTCCGCAAGATCCTTAAAGCGCTCAAAGGCCTTATTTAATTCATCCTGGGCCAACTCATAGCCCAGCTCTTTTAATCTCTGGGCAAAGGCATGCCTGCCGGAATGCTTGCCCAGAACAAGCCTGTTGGTGGTAAGACCTACGGATTCCGGTGTCATGATTTCATAGGTGGATTTTTCAGCCAACACGCCGTGCTGATGAATCCCCGATTCATGGGCAAAGGCATTCGCCCCCACGATCGCTTTATTCGGCTGGATAGCTACACCCGTCAAAGTGCTTACCAGTTTGCTGGTACGGTATATCTGCTTTGTATTTATGTTGTGGGTGAATCCAAAAAAGTCCTTGCGGGTATCCAGTGCCATTACCACTTCCTCCAGGGCGGCATTGCCGGCCCGTTCCCCGAGGCCGTTTACTGCACATTCTATCTGGGTTGCACCGCAAGCTACGGCTTCCAGGGAATTGGCAACGGCCATGCCCAAATCATTGTGACAGTGAACACTAAGCTTTACATTTTCAATCCCGGGCACCCTTTCCATTAAAGCCCTGATCAGCTTACCGAACTCCCTGGGCGTTGTGTATCCCACCGTATCAGGAACGTTTATGACCGTAGCTCCGGCTTTTATGGCAGCCTCGTAGAGCCTGCAGAGAAACTCCACATCTGACCTTGATGCGTCCTCTGCAGAAAACTCCACATCTTCCACATAGGATTTGGCCCTCTTTACGGCGGCTACCGCCGCTTCAAGAACCTCTTCTTCAGTCATTTTCAGTTTATATTTCATATGGATGGGAGATGAAGCTATAAATGTATGAATCCTTGGCCTTGCCGCTGCCTTTAAAGCCTCGGCGGCGCAATCTATATCTTTGAAGTTGGCCCTGGCCAGGCCCGCTATTACGGGCCCTCTTACGTTTTCAGCAATGGTTTTTACTGCATTGAAGTCGCCCTTGGAAGCTATGGGAAAGCCTGCTTCTATTACATCCACCGAAAGTTTTTCAAGTTGCCTGGCCACTTCCAGCTTTTCCTTTACATTTAATGAAATGCCGGGGGTCTGTTCCCCATCGCGAAGTGTCGTATCGAAAATTTCAATCCTTCTAGACACTATCCTCACCTCTTTTCCGATGCCTGGCACCTATGTTATTAACTTATTTCTTCTTTTTGAGCCAGGGCATCATGCTTCTGAGTTCCTTGCCTACCTTTTCTATCTGGTGTTCTGCTTCACTCGCATAGATGGCCCTGAACACCGGCCTGCCGGCCTGGTTCTCTAAAATCCAGTCCTTGGCGAATTTTCCGCTGACAATTTCATCAAGGACTTTCTTCATTTCCTTGCGGGTCTCTTCGGTAATGATCCGCTTGCCTACGGTAAAGTCTCCGTACTTGGCAGTGTCGCTAACAGAGTATCTCATAAGGCTGAGACCGCCTTCATATATCAGGTCAACGATTAACTTCATTTCATGGAGGCATTCAAAATACGCTATCTCGGGCTGAAAACCCGCTTCAACTAAAGTTTCAAACCCTGCCTTTATGAGCTCCGATACGCCGCCGCAGAGGACGCACTGCTCTCCGAATAGATCCGTCTGGGTTTCCTCGGTAAAGCTAGTCTCTATTACTCCTGCTCTTGTGCCTCCTATGCCCTTTGCGTAAGCCAGGGCAATATCCTTGGCTCTGCCCGAATAGTCCTGTTCAACCGCTAGGAGGCATGGAACGCCGCCGCCCTCTACGTATGTCCGCCTGACAAGGTGGCCGGGCCCCTTCGGTGCTATCATGAAGACATCAACATATTCCGGCGGCACGATTTGGCTGTAGACAATTGCAAAGCCGTGTGCAAAGGCCAGTGCATCCCCCTCCTTGAGATGGGGCTTTATTTCTTTTTCATAAACCTTGCCCTGCAGGTGGTCCGGAATTAGGATCATTATAATATCTGCTTCCTCTGCTGCCTCGCTGACGGTCTTTACCTGGAGGCCATCATTTTCGGCAACTTCCCAGGATTTGCTGCCTTCATAGAGGCCTACAACCACATCAATGCCGCTCTCTTTCAAGTTAAGGGCGTGGCCGTGGCCCTGGCTGCCGTAGCCGATAATTGCAACCTTCTTTCCCTCAAGTAACTGTAAATCAGCATCGTTGTCATAATACATCTTTGCCATGTCATCATTCCTCCTCAACTTTTATACAATTTGTTCCTCTATTTATGGCAATAATGCCAGTTCTGACCAGTTCTTTTATGCCAAAGGGCTTTAAGAGTTCTTCAAAGGCTTGGACCTTATCTTTATCTCCCGTGAGCTCTATCGTCATTGTCTTGCGGCTCACATCTACGATATTGGCCCTGAAGATCTCGGCAATTTGGATAATTCCTGCCCTCATTTGAGGTTCGGCATCCACCTTGACCAAGACCAGTTCCCTCGTAACCGAATCTTCGGGAATGATCTTACTCACTTTGATGACATCCACCAGCTTGTTCAGCTGTTTTTTTACCTGTTCAACTACATATTCGTCGCCTTCAACCACTATGGTCATCCTGGAGACTTCCGGATTCTCGGTGGTTCCAACAGCCAGGCTGTCGATGTTATAGCCCCTTCGGCTAAAAAGCCCTGCNATTCTAGATAGTACACCTGGATGATTCTCTACAAGTACTGAAAGTGTCGTTTTCATGCCTTACCCTCCTATCATCTCATTGATGGGAGAACCGTTTAATACCATGGGATATACATTTTCATTGATGTCTATTACACATTCAAGCAGGAAGGGACCCTTATGCTCTATCAGCTTATCTATAGCAGCCGATATTTCCTCCTGCTTTTGAATCCTCAAACCTTCGATCCCATAACTTGCTGCAAGCTTTATGAAGTCAGGCGCAAATCTAAAGTGCACCTGGTTGTAGCGTTTATCGCAGTAAAACTCCTGCAGTTGACGAACCAGCCCTAATCCCTGATTGTTAAAAAGTATTATTTTTATGGGAAGATTATTCTCCACGGCGGTGGCCATTTCTTGCAAGTTCATCTGAAAACTTCCATCGCCGCAAATATTGATTACCATCTTTTCCCCGTTTGCAAATTGAGCTCCGATTGCTGCCGGAAGGCCGTAGCCCATGGTGCCGAGGCCGCCTGATGAAATGAAGCTGCGGGGCTCAATAAACTTATAGTGTTGTGCAGTCCACATCTGATGGCAGCCAACTTCCGTTGTAATAATGGCCTTGCCTTTGGTTTTGTCCGAAAGATGGCGGATTACTTCAACAGGGTTTAAGCCCTTGCTATCTGCACTATATGTCGCATTCTGTTTTAAGCTATCCACATAGTTGTTCCAGTCCCCTTTGTCTTTTGAGGCAACATGTTTTTCTATTTCTGATAAAACCTGTTTTACATCTCCCACAATCGGCGTATCTACCGGTATATTTTTCCCAATCTCTGCGGGATCGATGTCAATGTGGATTATTTTGGCCTTCGGAGCAAAGCCCTCCATCAGGCCGATGGTTCGATCCGCAAATCGAGCTCCAGCTGCAATTATTAAATCGGATTCGGCTACAGTTTTGTTGGCCGGAGCTACTCCGTGCATGCCAATCATGCCCACATAGAGGGAATGATCTGCCGGAAAGGCTCCCGTCCCCATCAGCGTTGTCACAACGGGGATATTTGCCTTTTCGGCAAGCTTTTTCAGCTCTTTTTCAGCTCTTGCAGAATTAATGCCCCCACCTGCACAAATCAGGGGCCTTTCCGCCTCGTTTATCATCTCGGCTGCCCGGATTACCTGTAGCGGATGGCCTATCACAGTGGGTTTGTATCCCCTTAACACGATATTTTTAGGATACTTGAAATCTATTACCGTTTGTGCGACATCCTTCGGCAGGTCTATTAACACGGGACCCGGCCTGCCCGTTGAAGCGATATAAAATGCTTCCTTGACTATGCGGGGAATGTCTTTGGCATTTTTCACGAGGTAGTTGTGCTTGGTAAAGGGTGCCGTGGCACCGGTAATGTCCACTTCCTGAAAGACGTCCCTGCCTATAACGCTTGTAGATACCTGGCCGGTTATTGCAACGATGGGAATGGAGTCCATGTATGCCGTGGCAATTCCCGTCACTAAGTTTGTAGCACCTGGGCCTGATGTGGCCATGCACACGCCTACCTTGCCTGAAACGCGGGCGTAGCCGCTGGCCGCATGGGCAGCTCCCTGTTCAAAGCGGGTCAAAACATGTTTTATTTTCGAATTGTTGAGGGCATCGTATACTGGAAGTATAGCACCGGGATATCCAAAGATAATTTCTACATTTTCGAGTTCAAGGGATTTAACTAAAGCTTCAGCTCCAGTAATTTTCAATTTAAGTCACCACCTTATTGTAAAATGATATAAAACAACCCCTCGCCTTGAGAATCTTTCTCAGGGACGAGGGGCTTCCTCGCGGTACCACCCTGCTTTGCCAAAAACCTTGCGGTTTTGGCCTCGGTAAGTAGCTTGCTACTTCATTTTAACGCAATGCTGCGGTCTCGGACTACTCGTATTTCGCCCGAACTGTTCAGGAGCGAGAATGAACAAATACGGTGGACCGGCTTTCACCTTGCCCGGCTCTCTGTGCCACTTTCTTTGCCATACTCTCCATCATTACATTTCCGTAATATGGCCATTTGTATTTTTATAATAAAAAACCCAACGGGAAATTCCACATAGGAACCTGCCGCTGGAGATTTTTATTCTCACGGTGTTCTAAGGAAAACCTTAGATTGTACCGCTCGGTCGCAGACGCCTTTTTGGCCGGAACCCTAGGTACACTCCCTATGACATACTTATAAAGAACCCTGCTGTTTTTGGGTGTTTCTATGTATTCTACCATGATTTTAAATTATGTCAAGGGTTTTTATAAATTTTTTTATAGATCGACCAGAGTTTCGTTCTCAGAATAAACTTTATTATATCAAAATACCTTCCTATAGACTATCTCACCATTGATTATGGTCATTTGGCAATAGGATTTGTAGTCAAGAGGATTTCCGGAAAAAACTGCTAGATCAGCATCCTTACCAACCTCGAGGCTTCCAACCCTGTCATCTATACCGGTGATTTTGGCCGCCTCTAGTGTAATCGACTTTAGAGCTATTTCTTCCGGCAACCCTTCCTTTACCGANAAAGCAACCGATGCCAGCATAGCTTCATAGGTTAATACCGGAAAATCGCTTGCTATCGCAAAGGGAATCTCTGCATCATATAATTTTTTTGCTAGTTTATGCCCTGCTTTATTCTTCACCTCAAGTTTGTTCTTGTAATTAGATAGAGGGCCAATGATAACTCCTTTGCACCGCCCATTCAGTTGTTCTTTCAAATAATCTGTAATCAAATATCCCTCNGTGCAGTGATCGAGAGTATAATAAAGTCCGAATTCATTGGCTATCCTGATTGCCGTTGCTATGTCATCTGCCCGATGTACATGAAATTTCATGGGGAGCTCGCCTCTAGCAACAGCTAATAACTCCTCCCACCTTGGATTGCGTTCTACCTTTTTTTCGGGATTATCTTGCGCCAGCTTTAGTCTTTCGCCATATTCAATCGCTGAAATCAGGGCTTCACGAATGATTGCTGCCGAAGCCATACGTGTATGAGGAGACATTTTTCGTTCTGTATAACGAAACTTTGGGTTTTCTCCGAGAGCCGCTTTCATCGCAACCGGGTATCGTAAAATCATTTTGTCAACTATATTGCCATAGGTTTTAACGGCAGCATATGTACCACCGATAAGATTAATACTTCCGGGACCCGTGACACAGGTTGTAAACCCCGAACTTCGGGCTTCATAAAAAGCAATATCAGCCGGGTTTATTCCGTCAATAGCACGCATATGTGGTGTTATGGGATTTGTCCTTTCATTATGCTCCGTCTCCCTCGTCCCCGATTCAAATAAGCCAATGTGTGAATGTGCATCAATAAAGCCCGGCAGCACATAACATCCCCTTAGATCAATTATCTCAGCGTCCTCATAGTCCAGCTTTTTACCTAAAGCATGGATTTTCCTATCTTGTATAGCAATATCTCCTACAAATGCTGGGTCAACCATGGTTAGAATTGTTGCGTTTTTCAACACCAGCATTTAGCCGACCTCCCATGCAGGATAATCAAAGTATATCCCCTGTTATACGTAATGGCATGCTACAAAATGTCCCTTCGTTATTTCTCGAAGTTCCGGACCGGATTCCCAACATTTTGAATCTACATACATACAACGTTTTGCAAAACGACACTGATCCGGCATGTTAATAGGGGAAGTAACTTCCCCCTTGAGAATTATTCTTTTTTTATTCCTTGAGGATACATCAGGTATTGGAATAGCAGAAATTAAGGCTTTTGTATAAGGATGAAGCGGGTTGACAAACAGTTCCTCTGCCTCCGCTTTTTCCACTATTTTACCAAGATACATAACAGCAATTTCATCAGCAAAATGATTGACAACTGCAAGGTCATGTGTAATAAACAAATATGTTAATCCGAACTGTTTCTTGAGCTTTCCTAACAGATTCAATATTTGTGCCTGAATGGAAACGTCCAAAGCCGATACCGGCTCGTCACACACGATAAATTTCGGGTTCAGAGCCAAGGCTCGGGCAATTCCCACCCGCTGGCGCCTTCCTCCGTCAAGTTCATGAGGGTATGTATTAATTAACCTTTCCGCCAGACCTACGGTTTCCATTAATTCCAATACACGTCTTTCCATTTCCCTCTTGTCTTTGATTAGATTATTAAGTTCGATAGGTTCGCTTATTATTTGATTGACTGTCATGCGAGGATCAAGCGAAGAATAGGGGTCTTGAAATATTATTTGCATTTCTTTTCTTAATTCTCTGAGCTCTCTCTTGCTTATTCCAGTAATATCGCGACCGTTGAATATGATTTTCCCTGCAGTCGGCTCGATTAGCCGCAAAATCACTCTGCCTGTGGTTGACTTACCACAACCTGATTCTCCGACTAAACCCAGGGTTTTTCCTTTTTCAACCGAGAAACTCACATCATCAACAGCTTGTAGCATGCCGCGTCGTGTCTTGAAATACTTTTTTAAATTTTTAACTTCGATCATAGTTTCGGCCATCACCTTTCCCCCGCTCTCCTTCTGATATGGAAGTCCGGCTTGTTATATGCATGACACGCAACTATGTGAGTATCGCTAATTCTTTTCAGTTCGACCGGACGCTCATGACATTCCGTCATAACATATGAACACCTCGGCGCAAAAGCACAACCCTTAGGAAGATTCGTAGGATCGGGCATTAAGCCTGGTATCGGTATAAGTTCAGCTTTTCTGTCATTAATTTTGGGTATGGAATTAAAAAGCCCTTCGGTATAAGGGTGCTTAGTCTTATTGAACACATCTTCAAGAGTACCTTGTTCAACGATCTTGCCGGCATACATCACAGCTACCATATCGCATGTTTCTGCCACAATTCCCAAGTCATGAGTTATCATTATCATTGATGTTTCATATTTTTCTTTTAATGCGGACATGACTTCAAGCACCTGTGCCTGGATAGTAACGTCCAGCGCTGTTGTCGGTTCGTCTGCAATGAGTAGTTTTGGTCGGCAGGCCAGAGCAATGGCTATAAGTGCGCGTTGTTTCATCCCACCGGAAAACTGATGNGGATACTCATCAGCTCTATCCTGCGGTATCCCGACTAGTTNAAGTATCTCCCTTGCACGCCTNTGAGCCTCTCTTTTGCTTACTTCTTCATGCAGCATAATGGTTTCGGTAATTTGCTCCCCAATCGTAAATACAGGGTTAAGTGATGTCATGGGATCCTGGAATATCATAGATACTTCCTTCCCGCGTATTTTCTCCAGCTCCTTTATATCTTGTTTCAAAATATCCTTGCCATTTACTATAATCTTGCCGCTTTTTATTACTCCTGGAGGATCAGGGATAAGATTGAGAATTGCCAATGCAGTCGTGGTTTTCCCTGCACCAGTTTCTCCAACTAAACCGAGTACACGCTTGCGCTCTAACTGTAAATCAATACCGTTAACAGCTTCAACAGTTCCATCCTCCGTTTCATAGTGAACAACAAGATTTTCTATTTTTAAGACCAAATCTGATATGTCTTTACCATTCATGGCAGTATTATCATCCCTTCTAGCGTTTTAGTTTTGGATCCATTGCATCACGTAAACCATCCCCTATTAGATTAATTGCAAGTACGGTAATGACAATTGCAAGACCGGGAAACATGGTCATATAACTATAATCACGGATGTATCCACGCCCGTCTGATAACATTCCACCCCATTCCGGCGAAGGCGTCGGAACTCCTAGGCCTAAAAAACTTAGTCCTGAAGCTGTAATAATAGATTGAGCCACTCGCAGAGTGCACAGCACAATTATAGGTGCCATTGAATTAGGAACAATATGTCTTGTTAGTATCTGCCAATTTTTTGCCCCGGCAGCATGGGCTGCTTCCACATATTCCTGTCCCACTACCGTTAAAACCGCTGCCCTTGCCACTCGGCAAAAAGCCGGCACCGCTACTAAACCTACTGCAAACATTAGTACTAATAGGCTTTGGCCAAATGCTGCGGTTATAGCAATGGCCAGCAGTACACTCGGAATAGAGGCAAACACATCTGTTATTCTCATTATGATGTTTTCAATTACACCGCCATAATAACCGGCCACTATCCCCAGTGTCGAGCCAATCAAAAATGATATTATCATCGCCACCACGCCGACAGAAAATGAATACCTTCCTCCGTAAAGAATCCGAGCAAAAATATCTCGACCGTACTGGTCAGTTCCAAAGGGATGCATCCATGATGGTTTCTGTAATCTTTCTTCAAAATTCTGCTTGACTATGTCTTCATTGTAATCATATATAAACTCCCCAACAATACATGCCGACAACACTATAGAAAGAATGATAATTCCGAGCATGGCACCTTTACTTTTCTTAAAATTTCTCCACACTTCTGCCGACATGCTACGTTTTTTATATCTTTTTGTAGCAGCAATCTTATTCGGTTCATTCTGAATAACAGGCATATCTATCCCTCACTTTGTGTAACGTGCTTTTATTCTCGGATCAATAAAGGCATAAGCAATATCAACTAACAGAATTAAAAAGCTTGCGAGCATTGTTGTCAAAATTAGGCAGCCAGTAACCATGGGTATGTCTCGCGAGTTAATCGCATCTACGACTAATCGTCCCACACCCGGCCAGGCAAATACTGTTTCGGTAAAAACTGCTCCGCCAAGAGATACCCCCAATTGTGTTCCCATAACAGTTACTATAGGAATTAACGCATTCCTAAGAGCATGTTTATATATTACCGTCCTTTCTGGGACACCCTTTGCCCGTGCGGTACGAAGGTAATCCTGCCGAATAACCTCCAACATGGACGACCGTGTGGTCCGCATAATAAGCGCAGCTTGCCCTGTTCCTATTGTAATTGCCGGCAAGACAATACTGGACCAGCCTTCACTCCCATAGGAAGGAAAAAGACCAAGCTTGAGTGAAAATACAATTATTAACAATAATCCCAACCAGAAATTTGGCATTGACAAACCAAGTAAACCAAAAATCATACTGATGGCATCTTTCCACGAAGCCCGATGTATAGCTCCTATTACGCCAAGAGGAACCGCAATCACCACTGCAACAAATATCCCCGCCATGGCCAGTATAAGAGTATTTGGCAAACGTGAGAAATACACTTCGAACACATCTCTATTATTCACGTATGATTTGCCCAAGTCCCCTCTCAATAAGCCCTGCATATACCTGAAATAGCGCACTATAAAGGGATCGTTAAGCCCCATCATTTCGCGCAACAGTTCTTTATCTTCCGGGGAAGCATCGTCTGGCGCAATAACGTCAACCACGTCTCCCGGTGCCAGGTCGACAATAAAATAAACAACCAATGATACAGCAATAAGTACCGGAATAAGCATTAATAATCGTCCGATTACGTATCTAATCATCTGGTCCCTCTCCCTATTATGAATTCACATTGAATGCTAATAATGCCCAATTGTGCTATCAAGCTGTGCTTTATAACACAGCTTGATAGCGATTTCTTTTCAAAGGATCTTAATTTATAGGAATACACACGTTCTTGAACTTGTGAATCGACCCCTGAGGTGGAACAAAACCTTCCAACTTTGCTTTGATGCCTACATCAATCATTTCAATAGCTATTGGAAGAAATACTGCTTGCATTGTTATATATTCTTGAACATCTCCGTATAACTTTTTCCGTGTTTCGATGTCGGATGTGGTTACGGCTTCATCCAGTATTCTATCTACGTATTCATCTGAAAATCCGAAGTTATTGTTGTTCCCACCGGTATAGAACATGTTTCTTAAAGCATTATCCGGTCCTACTACGTATCCTCCCCAGCCGTTAACACACATGTCATAATCAGAACCGGGAGCTACTGTGGCATTGAATGTTGCTGTTTCCAGGGATTGAACATCAAGCTTAATACCTATTTCAGCCATCTGGGCCTGCATTACCGTTGCCACCGTTTTTTGAATCGTTCCCGAGGATGAATAGATTGTAGCCGAAAAACCATTGGGATAGCCGGCTTCCGCAAGCAGCTCCAGTGCCTTTTCCTTATCATACTGATATCCTTCAATCTCCTTGTAGAAGAGATTTCCCGGATGCATAACATTGTTGTGTTCAGCGGCATTTCCTTCGTATACGGCTTCAATAAAAGCTTTCCTGTTCATTCCATAAGCAATGGCCTGACGCACACGGATATCATTAAACGGTGCTTTAGCACTGTTAATACCTATGTAACGGTTGTTAGCACCCGGTATTTGTAACAGTTTCAAATTTGGATCTTCCGCAATATAGTGAAGGTCAACCTGTGGAGGTGATATGCAAATATCAATTTCCCCTGTCTGCAGAGCAATAAGTCTTGAAGCCGCTTCCGGAATATTTCTGATTACAATCTCTTCGGTTTTTGGAGGACCTTCCCAGTAATCATCAAACCTCAATAAAGATAAATAATCTCCCTGTTCCCATACGTTATAGGTAAATGGCCCTGTGCCGATCTTATACGCTTCTTCTTCACTCAAGGTTTCGAAGGCGTTTTTGGAAAGAATAACACAATTGGGATCAGTAAGTTTATAAAGTATGTCTGCATCGGGTTTACTCATTATTAAATGTACCGTGTAATCGTCAACGATTTCTACTCTTTCAATTGATTCAAGTTTAGCTTTTGAGGCACCCTGTTCCTTCCCTCGTTCGATAGTAAATTTCACGTCTTCTGCGGTAAAATCAGCACCATCATGGAATTTTACACCACGACGTAACTTTAACTCCCAAATAGTGTCTGAAATTGCTGCCCATGATTCGGCTAAAGAGGGAACTAATCCTCCTCTCTCGGTATCCTGTTCAATCAAAGTATTGAATACCAGCAAGAAAACAGTTTTGCTTGTTCCAGAAGTAGTGACTTGAGTCTCCATACTGACGAAATCCAAGGCAGGTGCAATAGTAATTGTCTTCTGGTAAGCAGTTTCCTCGGGGCCTTCTGAAGGTCCCGCCTCAGACTGTTTCGAAGTCGATTGACCGCAACCACTTAAAACAGTCATCACAAGGCAAACTAATAGCAATAGAGCTATATTCTTTTTTGTTTTGTTCATCTTTAATCCTCCCTTTTAATTAATAGTTTCTGTATTTTCTGTATATAATCATTTTAGCAATTTGTATGCCAACTCCATTGAACAGCTTTTTTCCTGTTTTCTATGCAACTTTTTCTTTTCCTTTCATTCTCACAATCAAAAATCATCGGCAAATTTTGCACTTCGACCGGTAATATTTGCCGACGGTTCAAACTTTTGCCATTAATGTTATAATTTTACGTATTGAATTAGTTGTTTGTTCTCAAAAATCATTCTTTCTTGTAAATCCAGTATTTGTCCAATATTCGCCGCACGGGCTCTAGCAAACATAGCCATGGCAATGGCAATATCTATATATGACAAGCCGACCGCATTGAAGTAAATCCTTTCAGCATCGCTTTCCCTACCCTTTTTCTTGCCAATAACTATGTCGACTATATTTGCGTATATATCCTCGTCCTTAAGTAGCCCCTCTTTAAACATCCTACTTATAGTCTGGGTACGGTGTTTGACTGTTTCCCAATCGTCACACACAATCTTGTCACACTGCTTTGCTACCGCATACTCATCTTCCCAGCCACCTATGTGGCTGTAAAAAGAACCCAGCTTCATCCATCCAGCTTTCAATAAAGGCGCCTGAGCACTTGTCGCAGTAACTAAAACATCTGCTCCCTCCATAGCTTTTTTCCCATCGGTTTTGGTTGACACAAACTCCATTCCCGGTATCAACGGACTTAATTCTTCAATGAATTGCTCTTCTTCATGGGCAGTTTTTGCACAAACGCGACATTCCCGCAGCTTGGGAAGAACGTGTTTCATGGCCAATAAGTGCATTTTAGCCTGCTCTCCGGCACCAATAAAACCTATTATTTCTGAATCCTTTCTTGCCAAGTACTTTGCTGCCAGTCCTCCCATTGCCGCAACCCTTATGTTAGAGCATAATGTCCCATCCATAACTGCAACTGGATATCCTCTTTCTATTTCCGACAAAATGATAACAGCTGACAAGTTTTGGGTACCATATTTTACCGGATTCATCGGAAACACAGAAACCCATTTTACACCACAGATTTTATCTTTTATAAAGGTAGCGGGCAAACAGTTTATGCGTTCCTGTGTCTCTTCGTTAAAGATTTGCACAATCTTTTCAGGAAATAAAACTTCGTTATTGTGATACGCTACTAATCCCTTTTCTGCCGCATTTAACGCCATTTCGATATCGAAACATCCAGCCTTCAACAAGTCACTTTGAGATAAATATGTAAACTGAATTCTTCCTGCTTTCATTGTGTCAACTTTTCCCTCCCTTAAATAGTTTTATATTCCTGTACATAATTCAAGCAATTCATGTGCCAACTCTCACGCTGAGTTTGGCCCCAGATGCTACTCTTGTTTACGCCAAAAATAAAAAAGCTATAGGCAATATCTGCATGTTAGACTGCAGAATTTGCCTATAGCTTCTGTAACAATACAGGATTAAAACTTAGACCAAGCCGTATTCTTTTATCTTATTATGCAAACTTCTAATACTGATACCTAAGTCTTTAGCAGTAGGGCCCCGTTTTCCGTCATTCTTTTCAAGTGTTGCCTCAATGGCTATCCGCTCAATCTCCTTGATAGACATTCTTGATAAACGCTCACGGAATTTTTTCTCATAAGACTCCTCTTGTTCGTAATGCAAAGTCCCTCTTACTGTTCCCGGCAGGTCTTTTATATCGATAGTACCACCGTTGGATATTATCATGGCATGCTCTATAAAATTAGCAAGCTGCCTGATATTTCCCGGGTAATCGTATGACATGAGAGCCTCCATAGCATCCGGTGTTATCTTATTAATGCGCTTATTCTGTTCACGTCCAAATTTCTCAATAAAATGCTGGCACAATAGTGGAATATCCTCCTTGCGCTCTCTCAGCGGAGGTACATGAATATTCACTACGTTTAACCGATAAAACAGGTCTTCCCGAAAACTGCCTTCTTTAACCAGGACCTCCAAATCTTTGTTGGTGGCTGCAATAATCCGCACATCAGTCTTATGTACCTCGTTACTTCCTAATGGAGTATATTCCTTATACTGCAGCACTCTCAACAATTTGCTCTGGAGGTTAAGCTGCATGTCACCGATTTCATCCAGGAAAATCGTTCCCTTGTCCGCAACCTCAAATTTGCCCTTTTTATCCTGCATTGCTCCTGTAAAGGTGCCCCGTTTATAACCAAAGAGTTCTCCCTCTAACAGGTTTTCCGGAATAGCAGCGCAATTGATAACGACAAATCTTTTATCTTTACGCTTTCCAGTAAAATGAATGGCACGGGCAACCAGTTCCTTGCCTGTTCCGCTTTCTCCGGTGATTGTCACGGTAGTATCAACGTCCTTTAGCTTTTCAATCATCGTGTAAACCTTTCTAATAGCAGCACTTTTGCCAATTATTCCGTGGTCCTGAAAGCGGTGGTTCTTGAGTTCGTCCGATAAATAAAGTATTTCGGCGCTAAGATTCTTGACCCTCAATGCTTGCTCTATGAAAACAAACAGTTCGTCCATGTCAATGGGTTTTGAAAGATAATTAAAGGCTCCATTTTTTATCGCTTCTACCGATGACTTGATATTGCCAAAAGCGGTAATCATTATCACAGCTACATCGCCGTCATAATCCTTAATCTCTTTAAGAATCTCAATACCATCATGTTCACCAATTATAAGGTCTAATAAGACTAGATCAAATCGCTCTGCCTTAAGCATCGAGAGCCCCTCTATCGCATCTGTTGCATATTTTACCTCGTATTTGCCACGCAATGCCAGTTTTAGCATAGTGCATGTACTTAATTCATCGTCAATGATTAGAATCTTGTTTCTCACTTANGTCATACCTCCGGAATGTCAAGGTNATTTCCGTATATTTGTTCTTTTCGCTTTTAATATGTAAGATCCCATTGTTTTCTTGAATATATTGCTTAACAATAGCCAGTCCCAGACCTGTGCCTGCAGGTTTTGTCGAAAAAAACGGCTTTGTACATTGCTTGATTTCTTCGGCAGTCATGCCTACTCCCTCATCACGGACAACAACGATCGCATTTTTGTCGTTTTTATAAGCAGTTATCTTCATCTTAATGCTGCCGTCCGGTTTTGCAGACCCGGCCAATTTTTTCTCCATCGACTCTATACCGTTGATAATAATATTGATCAACGATTGCTTTATTTGGACCTTTTTAGCTGAAATATATAAATTGTCTTCAATCTCGGTTTCAAGACAGATTCTACTCCTCTTAGCCGCAATGCTGGTTAAATATAGACAATCATTTACGAGCTTCGAAAGGTCAAACAGCTCGGTCTTATCCTTAGTAGGACGTGCATAACTTATAAGGCCCTCAACAAGCTGGTTGATTCTTTCAATCTCGTAGGGTACAAAATCTGCAAATGCGTTTTTTATTTCAGGGTCGTCACCTTGATTTAGAATAAGCGTACAAGCAGTTTTTATAGCCATTAAAGGATTTTTTATCTCGTGTGCTATTCCAGCCACAAGCCTGTTTAGAGCTTTATTCTTTTCTGCCTCAAATCGCTCCTGCTTCTTCAACTCCTCGGCAGTAACATTCTCCACGGTCATCAGCATGCCTTCAATAGTGCTGTAATCACTGGAACGATAAAANATACAGCGNTAACTTTGCTTTGTTTCATCCTGCCCAATTTCTACAATCATTGGTTTGTCCACGCTATCTTCCTGCGCAGAAAAAATGTCATATCTAATCTGTCCTAGTATCTCACTAAATACCCCCACACTCTTGATGTTTTTACCAACCAGTTCTTCTACTCCAGCCATGTTACGGGCTGCACTGTTTGCTAATGTAATGCAATAAGTGCTGTCAATAAAAATCATAGCATTGGGAGAATCCTCAATAATGCTATTTCTCAAGCGTCCTTCACTATGCAATTGTTCTACCATGCGTTCAAGCTGTGTATTCGCATCTCTCAATTCTTTTGTTTTTTCATCAACTTTGCGTTTAAGTAAAATATTCATCCTCACATTAAATGCCATAACCAGTAAAGCTAGAGAAGTTCCAACCGCAGCAATGCCCAACAGCCTTGTAATCAATTGTTGCCGCTGTTGAGCTTTTATAAGGTCACGGTCAACGATCCAATTGCGGTAAATGCTTTCGTATTTACCACTGGTGCGCAGTTCGGTAAGACCCGTATCTAAATCCGTGAATAGCTCTTCATCATCTTCTCTAACTAACATTGAATAACTGATAGGAGAAAGGTAGTTGCGAAGTATAGTATAATTGTCCGCAATGCCTTTTTGAGCAAACAGGTAATCGAAGCATTCTTTAATGCCGAAAGCAATGTCTACTTCACCTGATATGAGCGCATCAACAACCATTTGCTGGTTGCCGTATGACACATATTTCCTTAATCCAAGATTATTCATGTGAGTATAATCCAAAGTACCGTACTCGAGGGCTGCCGACAGTGATTTATAATCGGCCCGTTCGTTAAGCTCGTTTACCAGCTCTTTGGGAGCAACCATACATATAGAAGACCGGGAGAGCTCTCCGGTAAGTTGAAACTCATACCCAACCGTATCATAGGATTTGTGTCCAAGAACTATATCTACCTCCCCATTGCTAAGGGCCTTTAGGCATTCGTGGCTTTTTTCATAAGGAACATAAAAAAGTTCCAGTCCTTTCCTTTGAGCAATCCAGTTCAGGATATCTATATGTAACCCCACGCATTCCCCGTCTTCTCCTATAAACTGATAAGGAGCCATATTAGTATTAACCGCAACTCGTAGTTGTTTGGGTCCTGCGAAAACAAGAGATACAGATGACAATATAAAAAAAAGCAGAAAAACACTAAATATGATTTGTATGGCCTTTTTTTTCATGATATCCCTGCCTCCGGATTGGCTGACCGAATCCGCACATAAAAACATGAAGAGTAAAGAAACCGCAGAACTTTAGTCATATTGCTAATTTCGGGATTTTTGGGAAAATTATTTTTAAAAAAAATATTAAAAGACAAAAAGACAGCCCGTTTATAAGTTCTTTTGTACCTTGTATCTAATTCTACTAAGGAAAAATATATCTCGTCATAAATTATTCTACCACGTGGACGCGAATCAGGTTGGTTGTCCCGGATATATTAATTGGCACTCCAGCAGTTATTACGACCAAGTCGCCGCTTATTACTATACCGGAGTTTAATGCTCCATTTATAGCTTCGCGAANCATTTCGTCAGTGGAGAATGTTTGTTTTACTTTCAGAGGTATTACGCCGCGTATGAGTTGCAGGGTCTTAATGACCTTTTCATTGAAGGTTACTGCAATTATGGGGGCCTTTGGCCTGAACTTGGCCACTGCTCTTGCCGTGTATCCGGACTTGGTTGAGGTTATTATTGCCTTTGCCCCAAGTTCTGATGCGATTGAGCATGNTGCATGGCTTATCGCATCGGTTATGGATTTTACGGTGATGTGCCTTTTTTCGACATCATTAAAGACCACTTCATCGGCTTTTTTTGCGATGCTGGCCATCATCGTCACAGCTTCCACGGGGTATTTGCCAGCAGCGGTTTCTCCTGAAAGCATAATAGCGTCGGTGCCATCAAAGATAGCATTGGCNACGTCAGTGGCTTCAGCCCTAGTGGGTCTTGGATTTCTAATCATGGAATCCAGCATTTGGGTAGCTGTGATTACCGGTTTTCCTGCAGCGTTGCATTTGGCAATAATCTGTTTTTGGACTACCGGCACTTCTTGAACCGGAATTTCGACACCCAAGTCGCCCCGTGCTATCATGATGCCATCCGAAACTTCTATTATTTCATCGATATTTTGCAGACCTTCCTGGTTTTCGATTTTAGCAATTATATGTATGTCGCTGCCGCCGTTTTCCTGCAGCACTCGCCTTATTTCCATAACATCCTCAGCTTTTCTGACAAAAGACGCCGCGATGAAATCGGCACCTATATCGATGGCAAACAGAATATCTTCCAGGTCCTTTTGAGTCAATGCCGGCAATGAAAGCGACACATTGGGTATGTTTACTCCCTGTCTATCGCTCAATTCGCCGCCGTTTACAACGGTGCATACAACCTTATCCCCTTGTATGTCTTTTACGCAAAGCTCAATTAGGCCATCTGCCAAAAGTATTTTTTCGCCAGGCTTTACAGTCTCTGCGATATGATCGTAATTGATGAAAACTTCTCTCTCATTGCCGATCATGGGGGTGGGAGTGAGGACAAATTCCTGACCTTTGTNAAGCAACACCTTTCCACCGTAAAAAGTTCCCAGCCTTATTTCCGGCCCCTTGGTATCCAGCAATACTGCAACATTGGCATTTAATTCTTCGCAGGCCTTTCTTAGGGCATTGATTCTTTTCCTGTGCTCTTCATGATTCCCGTGGGATAAGTTAATGCGCGCAATATTCATGCCTGCTATAATCAGCTGCTTTATTACGTACTTGTTTTCACTGGAAGGGCCAAGGGTGCANACGATTTTGGTTTTCAGCATGGTCATCACATCCTCATGCTTTAATATGACAGTATGTCGGCTAGCTCATACAGTTCCATGTCTAAGGGCTTGGTAGTTGAAAGTACCTTATCTATGTCGGTTAAAACCATCTCGCCATTGATTAAGCCGATCATCTTGTCTCTGACATTCTCTTTTAACAGGTCGATAGCCTTACCTCCGAAGCGACTGGCCAATATCCTGTCATAGGCAGTGGGATTGCCACCCCTTTGCAGGTGGCCAAGAATTATAACCCTTGTTTCCAGATTGGTCTTTTCCTTAATCACCTTGCCTACTTCCAGGCTGCTGGCTGCACCTTCAGCAACAACTATAATGCTGTGCAGCTTTCCTCTCTTGTAGCCTGATTTGATTTTTTCGCAGACAGCATCTAAATCAAAGGGTATTTCCGGCACCAAGATCGTTTCCGCACCGCTGGCAAGGCCGGTATGAAGGGCCAAATGGCCGGACTTCCTGCCCATAACCTCAATGACAAAAGTTCTTTCATGGGATGTGGCGGTATCCCTGACCTTGTTCAAGGCATCGACAACGGTATTGACTGCGGTATCAAATCCTATGCAGTTGTCGGTATAGGCAATATCATTGTCGATGGTAGTTGGAATACCGATAGTAGGAACACCCATCTTAGACAAAACATTTGCTCCTCTTAAGGAGCCGTCACCTCCAATGACAATCATGCCCTCTATGCCGAAAGCCTCCAGATTTTTTAAGGCCTTTTCCTGGCCTTCTTTTGTTTTGAATTCATCACACCTGGCGGTGAGCAGCACCGTTCCGCCCCGGTGTATTATATCGCCTACGGAGCTGATATCCAGTTTGACGAAGTCGGAATTAATCAGTCCCATATAGCCTCTATGCACGCCGTAAACTTCTATGCCGTAATATACGGCTTTTCTGACTATCGCCCTGACAGCTGCATTCATTCCAGGTGCGTCTCCACCACTGGTCAGTATTCCAATTCTCTTCATGAATTTATATTGCTCCTTTCCGGTTAAAGGTTTTTCTCTAGAATGACATTTTGTGCCTCTTGAGCTTCAGATTCTGGGACACTAATTTCAATACAGCAGCCATGCTTTTTACTTTTCATGACTTCCCTCGTCTTCACCAGGAAACCTTCATCTTTTATGGCTTGTACAACCTTATGAGCTGTATCCTTATCAGTGGCCATATATATAACCGTCCACAAATTAATCGGCCCCCTTTATTCCGGTATTATATAAGGCGTTGCAAATAGCACTAGTTCTTAACTATTAATTTATCCCAAAATGTACAATTTCTCAAGCCAGTTATTGAAGCAAGCATGTTTAAATTCTCCCTAGAAGCCTCCATTTTTTTATCAAGCAGATAACTTTTGGCCGTTTCTTTTATATATATGACGACCCGATCATTGCCCATATGATTGGAAATGAAATCTTTTAAGGCATTCATGTCCAGNTGGTCCCCGTTTGAGACGGTAAAAACAACCGTACCTTCAGACTCCCTTTTCCCCAAAGGCCTTATTTCTTCCACCAACAATTTTGGCGCTTCATCTTCTTTTGAATCGATCNTGCCTTTAATATAGACCTTGGAATCGGGATGCAAAAGACTTTTGTATTTTTCAAAAACCGTTGGGAACACTATAGCTTCCATACTCCCCGTCAGGTCCTCTATATTTATAAAGGCCATGATGCTCTCATTCCTGGTGGCTTTTGTTTGTATTCCGGTTATGATACCACCTACGAGCACTTCTTTTTTATCTANATTGTCGTTATTCTTATCCCCAAGGTAAAAGGTGACATTTTCCGAAAGCTCCCTTTCAAATTCGGAAAGTGGATGGCCGCTGAGGTATATGCCCAGCATGTCCTTTTCCATGGCCAGGAGCTCAGNGGAAGGAAATTCAGGGACGTCGGGTAAGCTTTCCCCGTAACTTGCAGTGTCGTCCAGTATTTGGAAAAGAGAGATTTGATTTTTCATACCCTGTCTTTGCTCCTTCTGAATCCTCGTCAGGGTATCTTCGTAAATGGCGAGGAGCTGCGAGCGCTTTGCCCCGATTGACGCAAAAGCCCCGCTTTTTATAAGACTTTCCAGGGCTTTTTTGTTGAGATCTCCGGATACCTTCTCCACAAAATCCGTAAAAGACGTGAACTTGCCTTCGGATTTCCTGGCCATTATAATAGCTCTTGCCACATTGTGGCCCACGTTTTTTACAGCAGTAAGGCCGAAGCGTATTTTATCCGACACTACCGTGAAACTTTCGTAACTCTCGTTAATATCCGGAGGTAAAACTTTTATGCCCAAGTGTCTGCACTCATTTATATAGTGGGCAACCTTATCGGAATTATCTATGACACTGGTAAGCAGCGCCGCCATGTATTCGACGGGGAAGTGGGCCTTAAGATATGCCGTTTGGTAGGCTATAACGGCATAGGCGGCTGAATGGGCCTTGTTAAAACCGTAACCTGCAAAATAGGAAATTTCGTCAAATATTTTTTCTGCAGTGACTTTGTCTATGCCGTTTTTCACACAGCCGTTTACAAAAGATTCTCTCTGGGCAGCCATTACGTCCTGCTGCTTTTTGCCCATGGCCTTTCTCAAAATGTCTGCCTGGGCCAGTGAAAAGCCGGCCAGTTCCTGGGCAATTTTCATGGCCTGTTCTTGATAGAGAATTATACCGTAGGTTTCGGATAATATCGGTTCAAGCTTAGGATGCAGGTACTTGATGGGTTTTAGACCGTTTTTGCTTTTGATAAAATCTTCCGCAGCACCGCTGCCGAGGGGCCCCGGGCGGTACAGNCCGATAATTGCTGCTACGTCCTGGAAGGTTTCCGGTCTTAATTCTTTAAGCAGGTTTCTCATGCCGGTGCTTTCCAACTGAAATACCCCGGCGGTATTTCCCTGGCTGAGCATTTCATATACTTTTTTATCATCCAAGGGAAGCTTGTCCAGGTTTATTTCCACATTCTTGGTGCGGCGTATAATATTTATGGCATCCCTTATGACCGTAAGGGTTCGAAGACCCAAAAAGTCCATTTTCAAAAGCCCCAGTTCTTCAAGGGCTGTCATGGTATACTGGGTTGTCACATTTGAATCGCCCAGTTTATGTAAGGGGACATGCTCCACAATCGGGTCCTTCGATATTACAACTCCCGCCGCATGGGTTGATGCGTGCCGGGGAAAACCTTCTAGGTCCTTGGCTATATCGATAAGNCGCCTTATCCTTTCATTTTCCTCATACAGCTTTTTTAGCTCCGGGTTTAAAGTGAGGGCATTTTCAATGGTGATTCCAAGCTCGGCAGGGACCATCTTTGCAATCCTGTCTACTTCCCCGTAAGGGTACCCCATTACCCGCCCTACGTCACGTATGGCAGCCCTGGCCGCCATGGTGCCGAAGGTCACGATTTGAGCCACCCTGTCCTGGCCGTACTTTCGGACCACGTAGTCNATAACTTCCTGNCGGCGCTCATAACAAAAGTCTACATCTATATCGGGCATAGAAATTCTTTCAGGATTTAAAAAGCGCTCAAAGAGGAGGTTGTACTTAAGCGGGTCTATGTTGGTTATATATAGGCAGTATGCCACCAAGCTGCCGGCGGCAGATCCCCTGCCGGGTCCCACCATTATGCCATTTTGCCTGGCAAAATTGATAAAATCCCAGACAATTAAAAAATAACTGGAATAACCCATCTTTTTTATGGTCTCAAGTTCGTAGTCCAGCCGCTGTTTTATTTCCCCAGTTATTTCGGGATATCTCTCTCTCGCACCCTTGTAACAGAGCCGATTTAAGTATTCATCCTCCGTAAGCCCTTCCGGGACCCGGAAGCTCGGCAGGTGTATGGTTCCAAAATCCAGGGTCACGTTACAACTCTCGGCTATTCTGATGGTATTTTCAAGGGCTTCGGGAATATATGAAAAGAGGCTCGCCATTTCTTCCGGCGACTTTAAATAAAACTCTGAACTTTCAAATTTCATTCGGTTTTCCTCGTCCAGGGTTTTCCCCGTCTGTATGCACATCAGCACATCCTGGGCCAGGGCATCCTCTTTTTGAATATAGTGGACGTCATTTGTGGCTACAAGGGGAATTCCCGTTTCCTGGCTCAGGCGAATCAGGTCGTTTATAATTCTTCGCTGGTCTAAGAGGCCGTGGTCCTGGACTTCTATGAAGAAGTTATCCTGCCCGAATATTGAATTAAGCTGCAGGGCAATATTTTTGGCCTCATCAAAATTGCCCTTTAAAAGAAGTGACGGAATTCTTCCGGCAAGGCAGCCGCTAAGTGCTATCAGGCCTTCCGAGTATTTAGCTAAAATATCCATATCAATCCTGGGCTTGTAGTAAAAACCTTCCGTAAAGCCCAGTGAAACAAGCTTCATCAGGTTTTTATAGCCCTGAATGTCCTTGGCCAAAAGCACCAGATGATACTGCTCATCATCCACGCCGGGCTCTTTGTCCTGCATGNTCCGCTCGGCCATGTACACCTCAGCACCTATAATCGGTTTTATTCCGTAGGCCAGCATTTTTTTGTAAAAATCTATCACACCGTACATTGCACCGTGGTCGGTAATGGCACAGCTTTTCATGCCCAGCTCTGAAAGCCGCCTGGCAAGCCTGTCTATCTCACAGGCGCCGTCCAAGAGGCTATAATTTGTGTGAACATGCAAGTGGACAAATTCTGCCACAAAAATCACCTACCTGTCGATTACCCTAACGGAAATAATGGACTTTGCTACCAGATTTCCTTCATGTACTATATTTATTTCGGCCTTGCCCGACTTTCTACCCATATCGATTATTATGGCTTCAACTTCTATATCCTGTTCCAACTGGACCGGTTTTGTAAAGTACACCGTAAAACTGTCCAAAACCGTCTCAAGCCGTTTTTGCACCCTAAATGCTTCAAAGCCGGCATTTGCCATTAAGGTCATAAGGGCTCCGCTGCTTGCTACACCCTGGGGATTGAGCATTAAGGGATCCGTCTTGCCCGTGAGCCTCACTCCATTTTCGATTTTGCTCATGGAAAACCGGTTCATGACCAAAGCGTCCATGGTTTCTCCGATTTGCGGTTGAAAGCTCAAGTGTTGGAAGGCTTTAATTGCATCCTTTTTTGTCAGAATNCCTACCAGCCTTTTGTTTTCAACTACCGGTATCAGCTTAATGTCCTCCCACACCATCAATCGTGTGGCATGGGCAATAGGCGCGTCTTTTGTGACAACAATTGGGTCTTTGGTCATAATATCCTTTATTAAAACACTGTCATCTAGACTGGCAATGTCATTATTTGTTACGACGCCGCAGACTTTCATATCCTTATCCACCACGGGAAATTTGCTGTGTTTTGTGGTTTTGTACAGCATTCGCCAATCGCCCACTGTGGAATCTACGGTCAAATAATCGGGTTCCGTAACCATTGCATCCTTGACTCTGACTACGTCTTTTCTCACCAATCTCTTGTACAGCGCCCTGTTTATGATTGTTGCCACCGTAAAGGTGTCGTAGGACGAAGAAAGCAGCGGCATTCCGGTTTTGTCTGCAAGTTTTATAACTTCCTCATCTACACCAAAACCACCTGTCACGAGCACCGCAGCACCCAGTTTTAAGGCCAGCATTTGTGCGTCCTTGCGATTGCCGACTATCAAAAGGCTTTCCGGCTCGATGAACTTGTCCATTTCTCTTACTTCCATGGCCCCAATCAGGAATTTGCTAAGGGGCTTGTGAAGTCCGGATTTGCCTCCCAACACGCTGCCCTCTACAATGTTGACTACTTCCGCAAAGGATAAGTGGATGATTTCTTCGTCCGCCTTTTTTTCGATGCGGATGGTACCTTTTCTGGGCATGGTGCACACATAGCCGGCAAGCTGGGCGTCTTTAATCGCTCGATATGCAGTGCCTTCACTGACATCTAATTGGTTTGCCAACTGCCTGACCGAGATTTTTGAGCCTACTTTTAAGTTTTTGATATATTCGATAATACGGGCATGTTTCGTCATAATTTAACTCACCTTTAGTTAATTATACCTAATTTAAAAGCTACCGTCACGGTAGCTTTTAAATTTATTCTTCTCCAAATTTGCTTTCGATTAATTCCACTAGATTGTCTACGGCTTCCTGTGCGTCATCACCCTGAGCAGATATTGTAATCTCAGTTCCTTGGCTGACTGCTAGGGACATAACGCCCATTATACTTTTTGCGTTAACCTTTTTCCCCTCTTTTTCAATAAATATTTCGGATTTAAACTTGTTCGCCGCCTGAACGAAGAGTGCTGCAGGTCTTGCATGAAGCCCTGTTTTGTTTTTAACAATCACATTTTGTTGAACCATTTCATAAATCCCCTTTCATAGACTGTAATTTGTTAGCCATTTCTTCAATCTTTTTTAATCTATAACTCACTCCGGATTTGCCTAAAACAGGATCCATCATCTGACCCAATTCCTTTAGGCTTAAATCCGGATATTGGAGTCTGAGTTCCGCAATCTGCCTTAGTTTATCCGGCAATCTGTCAAAAATGTTGTTTTCCTTAAAATACTTAATACTTTCTATCTGCCTAAGCGATGCGTCGATGGTTTTGTTAAGATTGGCCGTTTCGCAGTTTACAATGCGATTTACGCTATTTCGCATATCCTTTAAAACCCTTACATCCTCATATTTTAAAAGATTGTTGTGGGCACCCATGAGGCCGAGAAGGTCCGAAATGTGGTCTCCATCTTTTAAGTAAATCATGTAGTTGTTTTTGCGTTCAACCACATTAGATTTTAAGCCAAAATGGTTAATGGTTTCAGTTAAAATTTTGACCATATCTTCATCCTGGGTGACAAATTCCATGTGATAAGGGCCTTTCGGATTGCTGACCGAGCCGCCGCCCAAAAAAGCCCCCCGCAGGAAAGCCCTTTTGCAACAGTCGTTTTTGATTGAGTCCGGATTCATTACGGCTCTTTTGANTTTTGCATGCTCTTTTTCCGGTATTATTCCATATTCCTCTAAGAATCTCCTGCAACATTTCATATCTATTGAAATGATATACAGTCTTTTATCCCTTAAAAAGTTGTTTCTCTTTATGGCAACCTGGACAGGAGTTTGAAAATTTTTGCGCATCAACTTGTAAACCCTTCTGGCTGTAGGCGCGTGCACGGTTTGAACCTGAACTAATACCTTCTTTTCACCGCCGACTATTTTTATAGTTCCGGCCATTCGAATCAGGGCAGCCAGTTCCGCATTTTGGCAGCAGCTCTCGGAGGGTTGACGGGACAACTCTTCCTTAACCTCGTAGGAAAAAGACACACCCTCACCTCATTCCTTAATTCTACATAAATAATAAAAAAACCTTCAATNTAAGCTAAATTATCTTCATCACAACTTCTGCCAGAAGCTCAGGGCTGTGACGAACTACGTCGGTGGGGTTTATTACCGGAGCCGTCACAGTCTTGTATCCCATTGCCTCAATGACTTCACTGTCACACTCAACAGGCTTAGAGCCATCTTGTAGGTAACGCGATAAGAGATAGTCGGGTATTTGCCCTGAATTAATAATTACATAATCCATCACGGCTGAACATGAGTGTTTAATAACAGCCCTGANATGGTCTGAAGCCTTATAACCATCGGTCTCGCCCGGCTGTGTCATCACATTTACCACATAAATCTTTCTTGCCTTCGATTCTGATATGGCAGAGCTTATGTCCTTTACGAGCAGATTTGGAATTAAGCTTGTGTAAAGGCTTCCCGGGCTAAGTATAATGGCATCTGCCTGTTTTATGGCTTCTATAGCCTCCTCCGAGGGNTTTGCGTCAGAAGGCTTCAGCATCACCCTGGAGATTCTTTTCCTGGAATTTGGAATGTGAGACTCTCCACAAGCTATCTCACCATCATCGTATACAGCTTCTAAAACTACATTTTCCGAGGTAGAAGGAAGAACCCTTCCCTTGACGGCCAGTACCTTGCTGGACTCCTTAATGGCAAGTTCGAAGTTGCCTAAGATTTCCGTCATCGCTGCCAACAATAGATTTCCAAAGCTGTGGCCTTTTAAGCTGCCGCAGCTAAAGCGGTATTGGAATAATTCCTCCATTAAAGGTTCGGTACAGGCTAGAGCGCATAGGCAATTCCTGATATCGCCGGGTGCAGGTATATGAAGTTCGTCCCTTAGTATGCCTGAGCTGCCGCCGTCATCGGCAACAGTTACAATGGCGGTTAGGTTATCCGTATAAAGCTTTAAACCTCTCAAAAGATTGGGGAGCCCGGTGCCTCCTCCCAAACAAACTATTTTCGGATTCATATTTTCAACCCCGATCCTTGTCTATGTCTCTGTGGTCCACCGTAACTCTGTGGCGGTTAGCTTTAAGCATTCCAGCCAGTTCATTGGTTATGACCACGGAGCGATGCCTGCCTCCGGTGCAACCAATAGCGATCACCAATTGAGTTTTGCCTTCCCGAATATAAAAGGGTATTAGATACTGCACCATATCAAGCAGTTTTTTTAGGAATTGCCTGCTTTCGGGCCAATTCATCACAAAGTCTTTTACCTCTTTGTCTTTGCCCGAGCAAGGCCGCAGTTCATCGATATAGTAAGGGTTGGGTATAAACCTGACATCAAAGATCAAATCAGCGTCTAATGGAATCCCATGTTTAAAACCGAAGGACACCAGGTTTATTAAAAGTCGTTCTTCCCTTCCCTGCTCGATGAATCTCATTGTTATTTCTTCTTTAAGTTCGGAGGGTTTTTTATTGGAAGTGTCAATGATATAATCGGCCTCGTCGCGCAGCCTTGACATGATTTGCCGTTCGGAAGCTATCCCCTCCACAATGCGGCCTTCCAATGCCAAGGGATGGCGCCGCCGACTTTCCTTATAGCGCTTTATGAGGACTTCATCCGAAGCTTCCAAAAACAGGATTTCGTAATCATAGCCCGAGTCGGCCATTTCGTTTAAACTTTCAAACAGCTTATCAAAAAAACCTCCACCCCTAATGTCTATAACCAATGCTATCTTGTTTATCTTCTTCAAGCTATGACTGCAGAGTTCCATAAAAGTTGGGATTAAAGCAGGTGGAAGATTGTCAACACAAAAATAGCCATGATCCTCAAAAACTCTCATCGCCAAAGTCTTGCCCGCACCCGAAAGGCCGGTTATTATCACTAGCTTCAAATCCTTCATATGTCTCACCTTTTGTTTACGCTAAACTTTCTATGCTGATATTTGGCATTGGTTATGTCGACTGTACCGGGCATGAGTATGCCATTCTGTCCAGCTTCATATAAGTCCTCTCTATAACAGTATAATATAAATTGAAACTAAAATCTATGTAAAAAAGCTTGTGTTGGAAAACATTCAATATTTGTTATAATTGAGTTAGATAGCTAGATTTAAAACTAAAGGAGGCTGCTGAATATGAATGTATATGATGCTGCCCATCAACTTGCAAGGCGTTTGCGCGAGTGTCCTGAATACATAGAGTTTAAGCGAGCCAAAGAAAGTTTAAAAGAGGATCCCCAGGCCGAAAACATGCTAAAAGACCTGAGGAATAAACAATTTGAGCTGCAGGCTCTTAAGCTTTCAGGAAAGCCAACCGATGAAGCTGAGGAAAACTTGAGGAATCTGTACAACATTGTTGCCCACAATTCGCTGCTAAAAAGGTATCTTGAAGCGGAAGAACGCTTTGCAGTGCTGTTTTCAGATATCCAGGATATCATCATGAAGGGAATTGAACTCGATATTGATTTAAATAAAAAATAGAATGTGCTTTTAATCAATATACCGCCAAACTCTCCGAAGTTTGGCGGTTTGTTTTCCACCGGTCACAGCCCTAAAATCCATGTGGCTGTAGAAAAATAAACTAAGAGTCCCAAGATATCAAGAAAGGTTGTCACAAGGGGTCCCGAAGCCACGGCCGGGTCTTGACCAAGTTTATACCACAAGAGGGGAAAGAATGTGCCTAGCATTGCCGCAAGTGTCAGGTTAAAGGCCATGGCAATTCCCACCACAAGGCCCAGCAACACTTGCCCCTGCCAGAGGTATGTTATGGCAGCTACCAAAATGCCGTTCAGCAGGCCCAGAATAATTCCCACGGCGGCTTCCCGAAGGACATTTTTTGCAATGGACAAGCTTTCCAGTTCACCGGTGGCAAGGCCCCTTACCATGATGGCAGCAGATTGTGTGCCGACATTGCCTCCCATGTCCATAATTACGGGAATAAATAGGGATAAAGTCACTATGGTCTGCAGGGCAGCAGAAAAGTCGTTTATGACCCTGCCGGATACTATTTCACCGGCAATCGCTATTAAAATCCAGGGCAGCCTTCGCTTTGCCCGGGCCCAAATCGAAACCTGACCTAGGTCAATGCTTTCATCAACATTCGAGCCCGCTAACTTCAGTATGTCTTCTGTAGTTTCTTCTTCCACTACAATCATGGCATCGTCTACGGTCACTATGCCTAATAGCACATTGTCATCATCAACTACGGGCAACGCCAATAAGCCGTATTTTTGAATGAGTTTCGCCACTTCTTCTTGTTCCTGTAGGGCATTGACCTTTTTTACATCGGTCTGCATAAAATCTTTAATACAAGTATCCTCAGGCGCTAGTATTAAATCCCTCAGTGAAACTACTCCTACCAGCCTTCCCTGAGAATCCACCACATACACATAATAAATGGTCTCCGCATCAATGGCCAGTTCCGCCAATCTATTGAGAGCGTCCTTGGCCTTTAACTCTTTGGGAAAGGCTATATATTCCGTGGTCATCCTGCCACCGGCAGTGTTTCTCTCGTAAGACAACAAGTCTATTAAGTCGGTTTGTTCCGTTTCTTCCAGCAAGGACAATATTTGTCTTTTTTCTTCTTCCTTTAAATCGCCCAATAAGTCAGCTACTTCATCCGCTGACATTTCTTGGATTAGTTTGCGCGCATAATTGTATTCAACACTCGTTAAGATTAAATATTTTTTGCGTGAATCTATTTCTTCCAAAACCTGAAGGGCAGTATCGAATTCTAATGCCGAGAACAAATTTATACTTTCATTTTCCGAAAGCTCTTCCATGAGCTGGGCGATGTCCACTGGATGATATTGCTCGAGTATCGGATATAATTCTTCATAATTTTTATCTTCCAAAAGTCCAAGAATCTGTTCCCTTTCGTTCATGCCAGCACCCCCTTTGCGGTGCTGACAAGATCCGGTGAAATGACGTCAATGAGATAAGTAGAAACGGTAAAATATATTGCAAGGGTAGATATGTCCACAAGTGTAGTTATGAAAGGGCCGGAAGCTACGGCAGGATCAATGTCAAAAATGCGAAATATTAAGGGCACCAGGACACCGATAAGGGAGGCCAGTATCAAAGATATGCCCATAGAGAGCCCAACGGCCATGCTGAGCTGAATATTGCTTTGCCAAAGGTAAGCTAGAACTGATACTATCCCTCCGCATATTATTCCAAGTTGCAGCCCTGCTAAGGTTTCCCCCAATATGAAAATCAATACGTTCTTCCTGCTCAACTTTTCCGTGGCCATGCTCCTGACCGTCAGTGCCAATGATTGGGTGCCTACATTGCCCCCCGTTGCCATGAGAACCGGAATGAAAAAGGCCAGAGCAACCATGGACTCCAGTACATGCGAGAATCCATCAATGACCTTCCCCGAGAACATGTTTCCTATAAGGCATATAACGAGCCACAAGAGTCGATTCACGATATTCGTGTGCATAATTTCATGAATTTTTTTGTCCCTAGGAGCAGTAATAAGTTCTCTTAAAGACAATACACCTTCCAGATGCTTGTTTTTATCTAATACGTAAATGTAGTAAATTGTCTCGGCTTTATGGCCGAACTGTCGCACATCTGAGATGGCCTCATTTACGGTGGCATCCGAGAATATATATACATAATCTGTGGTCATGAGGCCGCCTGCCGTGTCTTCTGCCATCATAAGGAGCGATTTGAGCTCCTCGTAATCTTCTTCGGGAAGCTTTCTCAAAAGGCTTTCGGCTTGAGCCGAGGGCATTTGCTGAAAAAGGTCTATAATTTCA
>JGI24713J26584_10000407_pt1 | contig 32562 bp, 29 predicted proteins | sample BioPla4DNA1_FD_26584 | JGI IMG/M metagenome (IMG submission 26584) | reverse complement strand
GCGCCCGCGGCGATCTTTTTGCTCATGATGGACGAAGCGATCAAGGGGATGGACTCCACCGTGGCCGTCACATCCCTCAGCGCGTAGAGCAGTTTGTCCGCAGGGGCCAGTTCCCCGGTCTGGCCCACTACGCTTACTCCGATGGAGTTCACCTGGTTGATGAACTCCTCGGGAGTTAGGGCAGTCCTAAAGCCGGGAATGCTCTCCAGCTTATCAATGGTGCCCCCGGTGTGCCCCAGACCGCGGCCGGACATCTTGGCCACTGGTACCCCAGTGCTGGCCACAAGTGGTGCTAAGACCAGGGTGGTGGTATCGGCAACACCCCCCGTGGAGTGTTTGTCTACCTTGACGCCTCGGATGGCACTTAAGTCTAAGGTATCTCCTGAATTGGCCATGATCAGCGTCAGATCCGTGATCTCCTCAGGTTCCATGCCCTGGAAAAAGACCGCCATGGCCCAAGCCGCCATTTGATAGTCGGGAATCTCACCCTGCACGTAACCGAGGATGAGAAACTCCAGTTCTTCGCGGCTAAGCCTCCCACCATCACGCTTCTTTTGGATCAGCTCCACTGTGCGCATGGGCTCAACTCCTTTTGTCCGGCAGAATTTCGGGCAGGAAACTCTTCCCTACCGTTTCGTAATGGATCGCGAAATAGTGGGCAGCGGTCTTGGCCACATCGGCAAAGGTGCTGCGGACTCCGAGATGCACTGGCTGAACCGCCTGCCCTGTTACGAGCAGAGGCACATACTCCCGGGAATGGTCGGTGCTGGGTGTAGTTGGATCGCAGCCGTGGTCGGCTAGGATGAGGAGCAGATCTTCAGCCTGCAGCTTGCTTAGGATTTCTGGCAGCCGGGCATCGAACTCCTCCAGACCCCGGGCATAGCCCTGGGCATCATTGCGGTGACCCCAGAGCATGTCAAAGTCAACCAAATTGGCGAAAATGAGGCACTCTTCCTGTTTGGTGGAGAGGAGATCCAAAACACGGTCCACGCCTTCTTGGTTGCTCTTGCTGGGCACTGACTCGGTGATACCCTGACCGGCGAAGATGTCGGAGATCTTCCCCACGCCGTACACGGGAATGCCGCCCTGGGTGAGGGCGTCCAACACCGTGGGCTCAAAGGGTGCGACGCTGAAATCCTGCCTGTTGGCGGTGCGCTGGAAAGACCCGGGCTGTCCCAGGAAAGGTCTGGCGATCACCCGGGCTGCGGCGTGCTCGCCGGTGAGCAGCTCCCGGGCTATGCGGCACCACTGGTAGAGTTGTTCCAGGGGCACGATCTCCTCATGGGCTGCGATTTGGAACACACTGTCCGCGGAGGTGTAGACGATGGGGAAACCAGTTTCCAGATGCTCAGCGCCCAGCTCGTCAATGATTACCGTGCCCGAGGCCGGGTAGTTGCCTAAGGTTTTGCGGCCAATCCTGCGTTCGAACTCATCGATGATTTCCCGCGGGAACCCGTTGGGATAGGTGGGAAACGGTCGATTCAGGATCAAGCCTGCGATTTCCCAATGGCCCGTGGTGGTGTCCTTGCCCTTGGAGAGCTCAGCCATTTTCCCCCAAGCTGCCTGGGGTTCCTCTGTGGGAGGGACCCCTCGCACAGGGGTGATGTTGCCCAGGCCCAGCCTTTGCAGATGGGGCAGNTTCAAACCTCCCACCGCTTCCGCCACGTGGCCCAGTGTGTTGCTGCCTTCGTCACCGTAGAGGTGGGCGTCGGGCAGTTCCCCCACTCCCACGCTGTCAAGAACGATCATGATCAATCTCTTCATCTGTCTTCCCCTTTCCGAGCCCTGGGATGCGCTTGTTTGTACACATCACGCAGATGGCNTTTGTCCAGATGGGTGTAGATTTGCGTAGTGGCCAGATCGGCATGTCCCAGCATTTCCTGGACGGAACGCAGGTCGGCTCCGCCCCTGAGCAGGTGGGTGGCAAAGGAGTGCCGGAGCATATGCGGGGTGATATTCTTCTCGATCCCCGCCTCCTTGGCCCTGGCCTTTATAATCTTCCAGAATCCCTGCCTAGTTAAGCGCCTGCCGCGCTGGTTGACAAACAGGGCCCTCTCACGGACGTTTTCACAGAGGCGCGGTCGGGCGTGCAGCACGTAAAGCTGTGCAGCCCGCAGGGCGTGGGAGCCCAGGGGCACAATGCGTTCCTTGTTTCCCTTGCCGGTGCAGCGCACAAAACCCAGTTCATCAATGTCACCTAAGTTCAACGCCAGCAGTTCTGAAACCCTCAACCCCGCGGCATAGAGCACTTCCAGCATGGCCCGATCACGGTAGCCCGCGGGCTTGTCCAGTTTCGGGGCTTCCAGCAGGGCGATAACTTCATGCTCGGTGAGGATGTCTGGCAGACGGCGGGGCAGCTTGGGTGTGGAGATATAGGCGCAGGGGTTGTCTTCCCTGATTCCTTCCTCCACCAGATAGGCGAAGAAGTTTTTCAAGGCGGAGATCTTGCGCGCCCGGCTGCGGGCGGATAGCTCCTGTTCGGCCAGGTAGTGGAGATACTGCTCCACATTCTCTGCCTGGGCCCCAGCAAAGGAGCCTCCGCGCTGCTCCAGGAAAGCCTGGAACTGGCGCAGATCGCCTAGATAGGCTTGTACAGTGTTTTCCGAGAGACCCTTTTCAATGCGGAGGTAGGCTGAGTACTCAGCCAGTGTCCTTGCCCAGTTCACCATGGGCCCTCCCTTCAAGTTAGAAAGCCGCGTCCTAGCTGGACGAGGATGGGTGTTATGTAGGTTTCGACGAGGGCAGCTACCAAGAAGAGCAACCCGCTGCACAGGGCCAGCAAAGTGGTGGTGGCCAGCTGCCCCTGCACGCTTTCCCGAGACCGGCCCACCAAGGTGCGAAAGGCGCTCCCTGCAAAGGACAGCGCCCCTCCCGCCCCCAAGAGCAGAGCAGGAACCATGAGGATATTATGGGGCAGAACACAGGTCGTGGACAAAACGAGCCCCTTGACCATGGCGTCTTGAACTAAGAAGCCCACGGTGAACCCCAACACGAAACCGCGCACAAACACCACTGCCAAAATCAGGGGAGCCCCGATCACGGTCAGGCCCAGCAGGAAGAGCAATCCCGCCGTTTTGATCACGTTATCTTTAAGGCTCTGGTAGAACACCTGAGCTCGATCTTCGCGTTCTTGGTTATTCTCAGCCAAAGAGGCGTAAACCGCGGATATGTAGCTGGACAAATCCTCTTTCTGCACCGGTGAAAGTTTCTGAGTAGCCAGGGCACCAAAGCCCAGACCGGTCATGAATAGCAGCATTAAGGCCACATACACGGGTAGATGGCGCCAGAAGTACTTGATGATCAGTTCCCACAAGGCCCCCGCCAAGAACATACCTCAACACCTCTTTAGATCAAAGCATCGTCTAAATATACGCCTTACCAAAAGAGGTTATGCTAGAGGAGATGTGCGGTGCTGTTGATGGTCACCGCCCGCCAGGGGCATCTAGAGTCGTCTTGGTCATAGGTGAGCTCGGAAATTCCTCCGTTGCTTTGGCTGAGGCAGTTGGACCTATGCAGCGGTATGCCCAGCAGCGATGCCAGGGTAAGCCGCAAAGCCGCTCCATGGGAGACCACCACAATTGTTCCTCCCGCGTGCTGAGCAATCCTTTCTTCCANGCATTCTAGGAAGCGCTGCACCACCTGTNCAGGCTCTTCTCCTTGGGGAATGGGATGCGCTGTGCTGTCTGTCATACGGGCCTGGAAGAGTTTCGGGTACTGTTCCCGCACTTCGGCGCGGGTCAGACCTTCCCAAACCCCAAAGGACATCTCCCGCAGGCGCTCTTCCAAAATGGGGACAAGGTTGTGGTATTCAGCAATGCACCGCGCCGTCCGCACTGCCCGCCCCAGATCACTGGAAAAGACCGCATCGATGCGTCGCTTGCTAAGGAACTCCCCCACCCGCTGGGCCTGGAGCAGCCCTTGAGCAGAGAGGGGGCTGTCCTCTTGTCCTTGGTAGCGCTGCTCTAGGTTCCACGCGGTTTCTCCATGCCTGACGAAAATGACGGTGGTGATCACTGCCCCGCCTCCCTTAAGCCTTCTTTATGCCGCTGGGTTTTCCCTCCCCAGAGCGAGCCCACTGCTCCTTGAGATAAAGTATACAGGAATTCCTGTTCCGTTCCTAGCATCTCCATGAAAAACAGCGTCTCTGCTCAAGGTTGAGCAGCAACGCTGCGCTTCGGCGTCGATCGTCGGTAACCTAGCGTCCCCGCGTTAACGTCCTCAGAGCAGAATCAGCGCGCTCAGGGAGATCAAGAAGATGGCTCCCAAAAGCGCCATTGCCCAGGAGCTGGACATGATCATCCCCTGGGTGATCAGCCACAAGATCACCACTTCCACCAGCATCAAGACCGCCACCAGTACCCTGGCCAGGTGTGGCTGCCTGCTGGTTTTGGGCATTGCCGGGTTTACATTGTGGGCATCACTGGTGAGTACGATGAAGACGGGCAGGCCCAAGGCCACCGGGAACCCCAGGTTGTTGTAGAAGACGATGAAGAAGAGATTAGGAATCCACATCTTCAGCCAGACATCAAGTCCACAGGCGAGGAAAATGGCCACTGTGAGCGAGGAAAGGGCGCTGATTCCTAGGTAAATGAAGATGTTCAACCCCGATTTTACATTGGGTTTCTCGCCCTTCTTCAACGTGTGCCAGAGCTTGTAGGGCAGGTAGGCGGCGATGAAGTTGGCCCAAANCCCCAAGAAGGAGGCTTTAGAAAAGGTGCCAAACAGATCGGCGATCAAATTGCCCAAGGCACATCCCCAGGCCCCTGCCGGACCCATGAGCAGGCCAACAACCACCGGAACCGCATTCACCGGCCTCACTTCGGTCAACCCTTCCACCAGGACCATCACTTTGAAGGGCACGGCCATGCCCACAAAGATCACTGTGCAGAGACCGATCTGCAGTAGGGTTTGCTTCTGCTTGAAAGGATAGAGGATCTCCCTCATTGCACCGCCACCTCTTTTCCTCCCTTGCCGCCGGGCTTGAGACTAAGCAAATCTGGTTTGTCCAGGAAGCTGGTGCCAGCGCAGATGGCGCCCACCACGATGAGGATGCCGCCGATCAGCTTAGCCAGGGTGAAGCTTTCTGTCTGCCCGAAGGTGTCAGGGATCATCAAAGCCAACGCCATGGTCACCACAGGCTCCGTGGAAGCAATCACGGTTACGCTGATGGGGTTGGCGTAGCGCTGTCCATACATGAGCATGATGTAGGCATAGGCCCGGGCAAAAAAGGCGAGCAGGAAAATGCTGGCCAGCATTTCATTGGTGTACGTGAGGGCAAAAAACGTGCGGGGATCCTCCAGGCACCACAACAGGAAGGCAATCACTCCCACCCACAGCATCTGGCCGATTCCTAGCAGCAGGGGATCGTCGTTTTTTGTGAAGTTGTCCACCACAATGACGTAGACGGCCATGAAAATGCAGGCCGCCACCATGTACAAAACGCCGGGTTCCAGCGGTGCCCCTCGATGCACGCCGCTGGTGAGAACCAGGCCGGCCAGGATGAATGGTATGCCCAGCATGTTGTTTTTGGTAGGCTTTTTCTTGAGCGGCAGCAGAAAGAGAGGTACAAAGACGATACTCAAGCTGGCCACAAAACTGGCGGTGGAAGCAGGGATTCTGGACACTCCCAAGCGCTCAAAAACCAAGTTGAAGCAGACGATGGCTGCCAGAACCGCGCTGCGCAGCAGAACTCGCCCTTTCAGCTCCCTTAGTTTGGTGAAAAACACGATGGCCAAAATGACAAAAGCCAGCCCCGAGGTCATGGTCATGTAAGCAAAAGGCGACAAATCTGCTGGCAGATTCTTGACAAAGATGTANGACGACGCCCAGCACAAGGTGATAGAAAACAACACGATATTTGACTCAGCGCGGGTCATGCACCCACCTCCCCAGATCAACTCACTGGATCTGCCTGGCTGCGAACTCGTAAAACAGCCCCTTTTTGGCCATGAGTTCCTCGAAGCTACCCTCTTCCACAATGCTCCTCCCCTTGTCCAAAACAAGGATGCGGTCACAGTCTCGTACTGTGGACAGCCTGTGGGCAATGACAATTCTGGTGCACTGCAGAGTGGCAAGGCTGCGTATTACCTGCTCTTGGGTGATGTTGTCCAGTGCTGAGGTTGCTTCGTCGAACAGCAGAATGCTTGGTTTGGAGATGATGGCCCGGGCGATGACGATCCTTTGCTTCTGGCCGCCGGATAGCCCTCCCCCGCCTTCACTAACCAATGTATGCATGCCCATGGGCATGGCCCTGATGTCTTCGTCCACTCCTGCCAAACGCGCCGCTTCCCAAGCATCCTCCAAGGTGCTCCACGGTGCGCTGATCGCAATATTGGCATAGATGCTCCCGGGGAACAGGCGGCTGTCCTGGAGATCCACTCCGATACATTGGCGCACGCTGCGCACATCCAAGGCCTGCAGATCGTAACCGTCGTAATAGATGGCTCCCGAATGGGGCGTTTCAAAGCCGAGCAGCAGGCGCATGAGCGTGGATTTTCCGCTGCCCGATTTGCCTACTATGGCCAGGTACTCACCGGGTTTCACCTGAAAACTCACGCTATCCAGAACCCAGGGTCCGTCTTCCGCATACCTAAAGGAAACATTGGAAACCTCGATGGCTCCAGATAGGGAAGTTACCTGTTTCTTGGTCTCATCCAACTCTGGCACGGCCTCCAAAATGGGACGCACCATTTCTAGATAGGGCTTGATATTGGCCAGGCTGACGGCTGCTGAACCCAGGGACAAAAGGGCTCCGCTCACCGTGGCGTAGGCTACGTTAAAGGCAATGTAGTCTGAAGGGGCAACTCCCCGGCTTCCGGCCACATAGTACAGCATGATCGTGCCGCCTAACATAATCAGGCCTGAGATGGCATTACTCAAGGGCAGGAGGAGCGGCGGGTTATACCCCAGCCTGCCCATATCTTTGTATTTCCCCGCCCACTTGGCAAAGGCGCGGCGCTCTGCGCCGGCCAGCTTGATCTTCTGGATGCCGCTCAAAAGGCCAAACACCATACCATCAAGCTTGGCCCCTAGTTCCATGAGCTGGCGGCTGTACTTCTGCCTCACCGGGCCGGTGATGATAGTCACGCCCAGGAGGGCAATAATGAAGAGCAGCGCAGGGCCAACCAAGACAGGGGCGAAACCCGCCATCTGGAAGATGTAGATGAATGAAAAGAGAGCACCTAGAAAGCTTGTAAGCACCGTATCGGAGAGCATTTCGGTGAGGGTGTTGATACTCATGGCCCGCCTGGAAATCTCCCCTGCGGAGTAGTTCTTGAAAAAGGAAACGGGCAGTGTGAACAGCCTGGCGAAGGCCGCACCCTGCACAGAATGGTTAATCTTGTCACGCAGGCGCATGAGTACCAAGGTGCGCGTCATGGCAAAGAGGGATGAGCCAACGGTGACACCGATGAGCAGGGCGCCCACGGGCAGCAGGTCGCCCTTGGTGCCACTGGGTATCACACTGTCGAAGATCTGCTTGTTCATGTACGGTGTGAACATGCCCAAGAGACTCACCAATAGGCTGATCACCAGCACCGAAATTATGTCGGCCGCGCTTAACGAACGGAAGATAAAGGCCACCAGGTCCAGCACAGTGAGTTTCTTCCCGGGCAGGGCTCGGTAAAAGCAAAAAGCTTCCCGGGCCAGTAAGGACGCGGTTTTGCTGTTGACCCGCACCTTTTTGCCTTGGGCGGGATCAAAAAATGTATAGCCCCAGATTCCAGGGAGAATTGCCACCACGTCGCCGTTTTTGGTGCTGCCGAGCAGGGGGCCCATGGTACTCTGCCACCACTTCCCCTTCAGCTCCACCCTGCGGCGCATCACACCGGTGGGGCGCAGCATGTAATCTAGGCGCAGCTCCACTTCCTGCAGCTCGTCCGGGACATCTGGAACCCGCAGAGAAAGCGCGGAGAAAATGGACTCCAGTGCACTTTGGAGCTGTACTTCCCGCTCATCGGCCATCCCTCCTGCCTTTTGCGCACCAATGATGGACAGCAGATCGGAGAAGGCGTCGGCCATGGCTTTGCGATCATAATCGAGGCGCTTTTGCAGCTGCGAATCGAATGACACCTGGATCACCCCAGAGGCCTTAGGTGCTCACTAAGGCGCTGTATTTACCACCAAGCTCCACCAGTTCCCCATGGGTTCCCCGCTCTACTACACGTCCCTTGTCCAGCACAATAATCTCATCGCAATCCCTGATAGTAGAGAGGCGGTGCGCGATGATTATCAACGAAATCCCTTTCGCTGTCACCGCTTCCATGATCAGCTGCTCCGTCTTGGTATCCAGAGCACTGGTCGCTTCATCCAAGATCAGGATGGTGGGCTGTTGCGCTAGGGCCCGGGCGATTTCCAGTCGCTGTCGCTGCCCCCCGGAGAAGTTCTTGCCCCCTTCCCTGATAATGTGGGCATAGCCGCCGGCTCGTCCCATGATATCCTCGTGAATTTGGGCATCCTTGCACGCCTGGATTACGGTGGCCTCATCAATGGACTTGTCCCACATGGTCAGATTGTCGAAGATGGTGTCCTCAAAAAGGGCGATCTCCTGATCCACCACCGCGATGGAAGCGGTGAGGATTCGCCGGGGGATTTGCTCCCGCGGCACCCGATCAAACAGGATCTGTCCCGACCAGGGCTTGTACAAACCGGCGATGAGTTTACCCAAAGTGGACTTGCCGCTGCCTGAGGCACCTACGAAGGCAACGCTGCCGCCTGGCTTGATGGTGAGGGAAAAGTCTTCGATGAGGGGTGGAGCAGTCTTGTTGTAACCAAAGGTGATGTTCCTCAGCTCCACCTCGCCCTTGAGTTTCTCGGGGGGACGCTCGAAGAGGGGGTCTGCGTCTTCCACATCGGGTTCATAGTTGAACACGTCTTCGACGCGCTCCATCTGGGAGCGCATTTCAATGAACGTTTGGGAGACTCCCACCAGCTGGTCAACGGGTCCCAGGAAAGAGGCAGTAAAGCCCTGAAAGGCCAGGAGCATACCGATGGTAAAGGCCCCATCCAGGATCAGATACACTCCGAGCATGAGAATGACAATGTTGGAACCCTGCTGCAGTAGGGGTGGAATGAGGCTGTAGAACTGGTTGGCCCGGTTAAAGTCCACCAAGGCATTGCTGTATTTGGCGAAATACCCTGCCCAGCGCTGGAAGTAGCTGGCTTCCGCCCCAGACGCCTTGATGGTCTCAATCATCTCAAAGCCCGACATGGTTGCGCCAGCGAGCTTACCTCCATCACGCATGGCCACGCGACTCATGTCCACGCGCTTGCGGGAGACTAAGCGCATGGCCACTAAATTCAGGACCGCCGCCGCTACACCCACCGCCGCTAGCACCACGTTGTATCTGATCATGAGCACTAAGTAGGCCACCAGTAAGATGAGATTGAGAAAAATCGGCGCTAAGCGGCCGATGAGCGATGAAGCGATCTGTTCGTTGCTGGCCTGGCGCGAGGCGATGTCGCCTATGAAGCGCTGGGCAAAGAAGTTCACCGGCAGCCGCAGCAGGTGCCACATGAAGGAGGCATTGGCCTCCACAGCCAGCCCGCCTTCGATCTTCAGCCAGTAGATGCTCTGGATCGCGGTGACCACAAACTGAAAGATCAAGGTGATGGCCATGGCCCCCAAAAGCGGCGCTAACCATTCGGGGTTGCCTCCCGAAAGGACATGATCCATAAAGATGCGGGAGAAAATGGGCGTAAGCAGCTGAACTCCCGTGAGCAGTACGCCTGTTAAGATCACAAAGGCGAAGGCGGCAGCCGTACCCCGCAGGCGTTTCTTGGCAAACTCCCAAACGCTTTTGGGCTTGCCTGATGGAACGAAATCGGGTGTCTTTTCAAAGGTGAGGACAATACCTGTGAAGGACTCGTCTAACTCCTGGAGAGTCACTTCTATGCGTCCCCGGGCAGGATCGTTCAACACTGCCCTGCCCCTCTTGAAGCCGCAGAGGACCACGAAGTGGTTGAAGTTCCAATGGATGATGGCCGGCAGCGGGAGTTCACGCAGGGCTTCAGGCTCCTTGCGGTAGCCTTGGGCCTTAAGCCCATGGGTCCTGGCCACCGTCAGCAGACTGCTGGCTTTGCTGCCGTCACGGGAGACTCCGCATTCTTCCCGCACCTGTTCCAGGGGCAGCCACTTACCATGGTAGGCCAAAACCATGCAGAGGCAAGCTGCTCCGCATTCTACGGCCTCCATTTGCATGATTGTGGGGACTTTCGCTACTTTCGCCATGGTCCTCTCCTCTGATCAAAACACCAGTTGGAAGGGCTTATAGTTCTCGATCACGATCTGCAGGCGGCAATAGGTTCCCAGAGACAGGGGCAGACCTTTCCCCTTGTCATTGGACCACTTGACTCCATTCGGCGAGTCGGGATCAACGGCAAGGGTTATCCTCACTTCCACGCTGTTCTCGCGGGGAAACAGTCTTTGGGCATACTGAATATTGCCTACAGCTGCCAACACATCTTCTTCAGATACGGGATAGGACCCGACTCCGGTGATGTGTCCGTAGATGAACCCATATTCCTCGCGGGGGGCGAACTCGGGAGATACCTGCACCTCCATGCCCTCCTTCAGCTTCTGCGCCGCCGAGGTGGGTACATAGGCTATGACCTGCTGCTTATCTGCGTACTTCTCTAACTTGACGATGGTGGCGATCACTTCCGTGGCCGATACGGTCTCGTCCGTTCTCCTGGCAGAAAGAACAATCCCGGAGACAGGCGATAGGACCAAAGACTTGCTTTCGTACTCAGCCATGAGGGCGGAGATGAGCCCCTCATCCGGCTCTGGAGTGCTTCTGGCTTCGTTGATCCTGCGGATCAGATCCTCTTGGGGAATGACCGCGAGAATCTGGCCAGCTTCCACGTAGTCCCCCACTTTCACTCGCATGTTGGTGATCCTGCCGCCCGCTGCCGGGACGACTTGAGCGACCCCATGCTGAGGAAAGATAATCCCGGTGGCGTGGACAGTGTCGGGTATGTTTCCGTAAACAGCCCAGAAACCCACTGCTAATAAGAGCACTAAACAAGCCAGAAGTACACTCCACACTCCGGGATTGGTTATCTTCACATATTCATTCAGCTGCTCTGGAGAGGAAATCCTTTCCAGAGCCGTCTTGCGAAAGAGGTTCGATGACATGCTGGGGTTCCTCCTTGAACAAAAGGCGGCTGACCCCCCCGCCCGCATAATTCCATTTATTGCAATAATAATACAATAGAACGAAAGGGAGGGCAAGTCCACTCTACTGGGTCTGGGTTACCTTCCAGGTTACCTTTCCGTATCTTCCTCCTCCCCCCGGCTGGATATGAAAGCGGCCCTCCCTAAACTTACGGATGCAGGAGGCAGTCTGCTCCCCCGCGGCCCGGCTGATCTCGTCCAGGGAAGCGTGGTAGAGAATCTCCAGCTCCGTGCCTACTTCCCTTAACAGTTTGCCGTAAGTGATTGGGCCCACACCAGGCAGCATGGCTAGGGGAATATGCACCTGGTAAGGGGGTTTCCGGGGGGCTTGTCCCCGGCAGTCGGCGATTTCCCGCACCCGATCCCATACGCCCGTGATCATCTTTCTCCCACACTGGGGACACGCCAATACGGCGTCGTCTCCCGCAGCCAAAAGCATGCAGTGGGAGCAGAAACTCCGGTAGTATTTGCCAAGGCGCGGATCCATGCCGATTACTGCCGCAACTCCCTTCCCCCCGTTCATCAATGCATCCCGCCAAGCACGGAAAGAGATGTTGGGAAGATCATAGGCGGTGAACTCCCGGGCGATGGTCCCTGGGCTGTGGGCATCTGAATTGGCCAGATAGGCCTGGCGGTGGGTGTCGGAAATGCCCAGGGCCATGGAGGTGTCGGCACTGAGCCCCAGCTCCAAACCGACAATCAGTTCAGGGTTTCTAAACATTTCACCGAGCCTGCGCACACAGCTGCCGTATACTCCTTTGTGGGGCGTAAAGGCATGGGCGGCCACCGCCACTCCCCCGCAGGCCAGCACTGCCTGCAGCCAGGAATCTGCGTCCATTTTCAAGCGCTGCGTGGAAAGATGGGAGTTGGTCACAGCGGGCCAGATCAAGGAGGTATACTCCTGTACCGCTTGCAAACTGGGGAAGAAGCCTAGGAAGTGGGCTGCTCTTCCCTGCCCGCAGGCAATTTCCACTTCGCTGCCCAGGAATATTGTCACTTTACCCCAGCGGTATCCGCCATCGGGGATGGGCTGCAGAATTTGGGTGTTCGCCAAAGCCCAGAGCTCTTCCAGTACGCCCCTGCAGGCTGCATCCACTATGCCCACGAGCCGAAGGCCCTTTTGCTCTGCGGCTCTGATGATGTTTTCCAAGGTAAGGGCAGGTGAGGCGGTGATCTTCACCGCTTTTCCTTCCTTCGTGCGGCCAATGTGGATGTGCAAATCGCCGTATACTAGCGCCACTATACTCGCCCCTCCCTTAACCTGGACAACAACAGCGCGGCCGCGGCCACGCCATGAAAGAACAGGGGATCCTCCTTTGGTCCCCTGCCCATTGTGGAAAAGGGAAGATCGGCTGCAAGGAGCTGTTCATAGGCCTCTCCCGTTTCCTCCCAGACAATGCGGTGCCGGAGCCCCTTAAGCTGCTCCGTCCAGTTGGACAGCTGCTGAAAAGAGGTGGGCAGAGGGAGCCAGACTGGTGCTTGGACCACCCTCCTGAACACCGTTTGTGTGTGATGGCTTAAGCCTAGGTGCCTGCTTCTAGATTCGCTTTCGCTTAGGCGGGGTATGGCCACGGGGATCCCCTGCAGCTGCAGCACCGCGTTGAGGAAAATGCCCTGTTCCATGGCAGTTGTGCCCCAGGTGGTTCCCGTACCTACCACGCCTGGTCCCATGAGCACCACGGCCAGATCGGCCTGGACTACGTGCTTGGCGGCCAAGAGAGCGCTATAGATGTTCACCGCTTCCAGATCGCCTCCAAAGGCATGACCAAAGGTGATCGTCGCAGCCAATAGGCCCTCCTGCTTGAGGGCGGTGACGGTCTGACTGAAACCTAGGGGCAGGGCTGCTCCATCGCTCATCAGGTACACTAAGCGCCGGCCAGGAGCGTAGTGGGCAGTGAGCCAGGCCAAGGGGCCAAGCATACTGTGGAGGCTGCCCACCGCCACGGGCAGGCCGTGCAGCGAATCGGCCTGCGCCATGATCTCATGGTGGGGGCTGGCCTCTTCCTCCACGGACAGTACTCGCCCCTGCAAAGGCGTGTAGCGGAGCTTCATGATATGTCCCCGCTGAGCAGAAAGACTACGTTCCCGCCCGTCCACGGCGAGAACGTAGTGCCATCCTCCTGTGCCCAGCCGCAGGTTAACTGCGGTCGTATTCAGCAATACTCGATCGCCAGGCCGGCAGTACCCCGTAAACGCGGGGTAGCAGATGGCCTTGGCTTCGTGGGGTCCAATCAGCACCAAGAGCTCCTGGCGCCCAGGGAAATCATTGGCTGCTTGTACCAAACCCCACTGGGTAGAGCACTCCATACCTCAGCCTCCTAACGGATCTGCTATTGGTATGCCCTACCCCGCTCAAAAGCTTGCATGTTCAGTGGAATGAGGTGGTGATGGCGCTCGGAGATCACTGACTGCAGCGCCTGTTCAATGCTTTCCTTCTTCACCAGGCCGGTGGCTTCAACGAAGGCACCCAGCATAACCATGTTGGCGACCCGGGTGTTGCCTAGCCCGTCTGCGACTTCATTGGCCGGGACGGCTATGGTCCGGATGTCTTCCCGGGCAGACTGTTTGGGAACTAAAGATGAGTTGTACAAAAGCAGGCCGCCCGGCTTAATAGTGGGTTCGAAGCGATCAAAGGAGGGGCCATTCATCACCATGGCCACCGTAGGCTTGGTCACCAGGGGGGAGCCCACCTCGCCGCTGGTCACCACAACGGAGCAGTTGCAGGTTCCCCCGCGCTGCTCCGGGCCGTAGGACGGCAGCCAGGAGACGTTTTTATCTTCAATCATGCCGGCATAGGTAATCAATTGGCCCAGGACCAGAACGCCCTGGCCTCCGAAACCAGCCACTATAATCTCAGCCATATTACTCATCCTCCTCTGCCGTGATGTCTTTGTACACGCCAAGGGGATAATAGGGAATCATGTTCTCCTCCAGCCACTTCATGGCATTCACGGGGGTCATACCCCAGTTAACGGAACAGGTGGAGAGCACTTCCACCAAAGCAAAGCCCTTTTTCTGCTGCTGCATCTCAAAGGCTTTCTTGATAGCCCGGCCCGCCTGTAGGATGTGACGGGGAGTGTGGCTGGATACCCTGGCCAGATAGGCAGGCCCTTCCAGGGTGGCCAAAAGCTCGCAGATGCGAATCGGATGACCGGTCTCGCTGGCGCTGCGGCCCCTAGGTGAGGTGGCAGTAACTTGCCCGATGAGGGTAGTTGGGGCCATCTGGCCGCTGGTCATGCCGTAGATGGCGTTGTTGATGAAAATGACGGTGATGTTCTCTCCCCGGGCTGCGGCGTGGACTATTTCCGCCATGCCGATGGAAGCTAGATCGCCATCTCCCTGGTAGGTGAAGACAATCCGGTCTTCGGGAAGCACCCGCTTGATGCCGGTGGCCACCGCGGGTGCACGTCCATGGGCAGCCTGCTGCATGTCGCAGTTGAAGTAATCGTAAGCAAAGACGGAACAGCCCACACTGGCGATGCCGATGGTCTGCTCGCGAATCCCCAAAGCATCAATGGCTTCAGCCACCAGACGGTGGATAATCCCATGGGTGCAACCTGGACAGTAGTGCAGCTGGGCATCGGTCATGGCTTCCGGTTTCTGAAAGACTGTTTTCACTGGCTGACCCTCCCTTCCGCTAGCTCACGAATCTTGGCCAAGACTTCCTCAGGGGTGGGCACCATGCCGCCCAGGCGCCTGCAGAGGTAAACGGGGCTCTGTCCTTCCACAGCTAGGCGCACATCTTCGATCATCTGGCCTGCACTCATCTCCACCGCTAAGAATTTCTTCTCCGGTCCAGCCAGGTCCTTAAGTCTCCGTTCCGGGAAGGGGAAGAGAGTTATGGGCCTGAACAAGCCCACCTTTATTCCTTCCTGCCTGGCCTGCTCCATGGCGGAACGGGCAATGCGGGCCGATGTCCCGTAGCCCACCAAGATGATCTCCGCATCTTCCGTCCCTTCTTCCTGCCAGCGCACCTCTTCCTCCTTGATCCGCTCGTACTTCTCCAAGAGCCTTTCAACTTTCTTTTCCAGCGATTCAGCAATGATATCTAAGGTGTTGACTACATTGGGCTTGCGGTTCACCGCTCCCGTTGTTGCCCACGGTTTCTCCACCTGCAGGGGCTCAAAGGTGTCCGGGAAATCCACAGGCTCCATCATCTGNCCCAAAATCCCATCACTGAGGATCATGACCGGATTCCGCCATTTATCCGCTAGATCAAAGCCCAGAGCTGTAAGATCGGCCATTTCCTGTACGCTGCCTGGTGCCAGCACGATCAGCCGATAGTCGCCGTGTCCCCCGCCCTTCACCGCCTGGAAATAATCACCTTGGCTNGGCTGGATGCCGCCGAGGCCCGGCCCGCAGCGCACCACGTTCACAATCACGCAGGGTAGCTCCGCCGCAGCGATGTAAGAAATCCCTTCCTGCTTCAGGCTGATGCCGGGGCTGGAAGATGAAGTCATGACGCGGGCACCTGCGCCGGCAGCACCGTAGACCATGTTGATGGCGGACACTTCGCTTTCTGCCTGCAGGTATACCCCTCCCCGCAGGGGCAGTTGATCTGCCATGTAGCCAGGTATCTCGTTCTGGGGTGTGATGGGATAACCGAAAAAGGCTTTGCAGCCTGCCCGAATGGCAGCCTCGGCCAGCGCCTCATTGCCTTTCATTAACACTTTGGCCACGGGATCACTTCCTTTCAGGAATCTCACGTTTGATAGTCAGCACTAGATCAGGACATATGACACCACAGAGAGTACACCCTGTGCACTTCTCAGGTTGATAGACCTCCACAGGGTGATAGCCCCTGGAATTNATGGATTTGCTCAAGCGCAGCACCTCATGGGGACAGGCGGTTACGCACAAGCTGCAGGCTTTGCAGCGCTCTTCGTTGACAAGAACTTGACCGCGCACCGAATCACCTCCTTCCACGGATGTTCAAAGGGCATTGAAATAGCGGATTAGGATTTGTTGGGCGCATATTCTTTGGCACTTGCTTCTCCAAGGAGAACCTGCAGAGCTCCCAAGGCTAAGGCCTCCAGTTCGTTCTCACCAGGAAGGACCAGCAGTGGAGCAATAAACTCAACCCTGGGCCGAATCTCCTCAACCAGCTCAGGCGAGTGGGCCAGTCCGCCAGTGAGGACGATCTGGTCGACTATACCGCAGAGAACCGTACTGATCCTCCCGATTTCCTTAGCGATCTGATAAGCCATGGCCTGGAAGTAGAATTGGGCCTGCTCATCGCCTTGCTGCATGCGGGCTACGATCTCCCTGCTGTCATTGGTGCCTAGATGGGCCACCAAGCCCGAACGCCCCACGAACTCTTTCATCAGTTCAACCTTGGTACAGCCGTGCTCAAAGAAGTAATTCACCAATGCATGCGTGGGCAGCGAACCCACTCGTTCAGGGGAAAAGGGCCCTTCCCCCGAAAGGGCGTTGTTCACATCCACCACCCTGCCCTTCCTGTGGGCTCCCACAGAAATGCCGCCTCCTAGATGGGCCACAATGAGGTTGAGCTCCTCGTAAGGCTTCCCCAGCAGGGCGGCTGCCTTTCTGCCGTTGGCCCGCTGGTTCAGGGCGTGGAAGATGGAGATACGCTCCAGGCTTGGGTGGCCGCTGATCCTGGCCACGGGTTCTAGTTCATCCACCACCACCGGGTCCACAATAAAGCCGGGAATGCCCAGACGCTTGCTCAAATCATAGGCGATGAGGCCGGCGAGGTTGGAGGCGTGTTTGCCATAGCGCCCCTGGGCCATGTCCTGCACCATCAGCTCATTGATGCGGTAAGTACCTCCCGGTATGGGGGCCAGCAGGCCGCCTCGGGCCACGATGGCCGTCAGCGAGCTCAGCTCAACCCCTTCCGCCTCCAGCCATTCCACGATGACTCGCTCGCGGAACTCCTTTTGATCCACGATGTCGGAAAAGCGAGCCAGATCCTGGTTGGAATGGTGCAGGCTGGTGGTGCGGATTTGAACCTCGTTGCGGTAGATGGCCAGTTTAGTGCTTGTGGAACCGGGATTGACTACTAGAATCAAATGCTCCATATTTCTCCTCCCTAGTGGGTCTCCAGGGCCAGGCAGGCCACCGCGATGGAGTTGAGTTTGGAAGCGCTGCTGTCCGCCCGCGAGGTGAGGACAATGGGGCATTTAGCGCCCGTAATCACCCCAGCCACGGAAAACCCGCCCACATAGACCATGGATTTGTAGAGGATGTTGCCTGCGGTGATCTCGGGAACCAGGAAGATATCTGCCTGGCCGGCCACGGGACTATTGATGTCCTTCTGCGCCGCCGCTTCCTTGGAATAGGCGTTGTCGAAGGCCAGGGGTCCGTCTACGATGGCAGGTTTGGAAAACTGCTTGCGGTATCCCATAAGGGTCAAAGCCGCCGCATCTAGGGTGTCCTGCATCTGGGGGTTCACCGTTTCCACCGAGGCCAGTACAGCCACCTTGGGATTGGCCAGGCCGATGGACCAGGCAAACTGAATGGCATTATCCAGAATCTGGGCCTTTTGCGTGAGATCGGGCTTGATGTTCATGGCCGCATCGGTGAGCAAAACCAGCCGTTTAGTGGGCAGTTCCACAATGGTGATGTGACTGAGCAGTGTTGCCTGGCGGATTCCCGTTTCCTTGTTGACCACGGCCCTAAGGATGACACTGGTATTGAGGTGGCCCTTCATAAGTACGTGGCCGCGACCTTCTCGGATGAGGCGCACGGCCTCCGCGGCTCCTTCCGCCGGATCTGAGGCCGCGTGGAGAGTAAAGCCTGCGAGATCGATGTGGCCCTGTTCCGCAGTTTTCCGTACTTGGTCTGGAGGCCCAGTTACGATCACTTCTCCTAGGAAACCTTCGTCCAGGGCCTGGCGGCACGCCTCCAGCACTCCCCCGTCCACGCCCCAGGCTAAGATTAGATTTTTGGCAGAACGGCCCTGCAAGCCTTTCCTCAGCTGAGCAAATCCCATGATCAACACTCCTTCAGCTTAGATTGACAATGGGTTCTTTGGCCAGGATCCTCCCGGCACCTGCCAACAAAGCAGCCAATCCCTGGTTGCCAGGAACCACGGAAATTGGTGCCATAAAAGCCACTCGCCTCCGAAGCTCTACCATAAACGGCTCTACCTTGGCCAGTTCACCCCCGCAGATGATGGCATCCACCTGCCCGGCCAGGACCGCGGCCAAGGCGCCGATTTCCTTGGCGACTTGGTAAACCAGGGCGTCCCTCACCAAAGCCGCCTGCTCACCTTGGGCGGTAAACAGATCGGCCAGGCGTTCCAGGCCCAGATAGCCGCGGAGACCCCCTTCCACACTGAGCGTCTTCAAAACCTCTTGGCGCTGGGGATGGGAGCTGCAGAGTTCCAAAACACCATCAAAGGGCAGTCCCCCGCTGTGGTAGAGGGCAAAGGGTCCCTCATCGGCGCTGGAAAGGCAGTCCACCACCTTTGTTCCCACCACCGCACCCAGCTGGTGCACCTCATCAAGGTGAGCAACAATGAAGCGCCCTTCGCTGTGCCGAAGATCGCGCTTAGCAGCTTCCTGGCGAGCCAGGTATTTGAAGAGGAAATGGTCTGCAGAACAAGTACGCTGGATCGCGGGCGTACCAGTGACGCGTGCGTGGGGATGGCATTCGCCGCGGCTGGCAGGATCAATGAGGTAAATGGGAGTGGAAAGATGACTGGCCAGCACGGTGCACAACTCTCGCCCACCCCACTCGGGTTCCAGTGCCGAATCCGTGTCGAGACGATAGATCCCGCTGGGCAGGTCCCCTTTGAGAACGCCGCTGGTGACAATGAACTCCAGATTTTCCCTTGCAACTCCGGCGGCTTCCAGCCATGGGAGTACTTGTTCCGAAACCGCGGNCTCAAAATCGCTGGATGGGAGTGGAAAACTCGTGGCTGCGGAAACCTCCATGCCTCCCACACCCACGTGCAGGGTCCTACCGTGCAGGTAGACAGCCAGAACCGCCATAGGCATACCCCTTTTCTGTTAAGAAAAATGAAAAAGCAGGTGGTTCTTTCTACCTGCTTTATTACGATACTATNAATTTCTTTCTATATTAGCCCTCGATTTCCTTCTCTTCGGCGAGTGCTTCTTTGCGTGAGAGATTAATTCTTCCCTGGCGGTCGATCTCCACCACTTTCACCAGGACTTCATCGCCCACATTGAGCACGTCTTCCACCTTGCGCACCCGGCGGTTTTCCAACTGGGAAATGTGCACCAAACCTTCTTTGCCCGGGAGGATCTCCACGAAGGCACCGAAGTTCATGATCCGTTTCACCACTCCCAGATAGGTTTCGCCCACTTCCACATCCTTCACATAGCGCTCGATGAGCTTCTGGGCCTTGGCGCCGCCTTCTTCATCGGTTGAGGCGATATAGACGCGGCCATCATCTTCGATGTCGATCTCCACGCCTGTTTTGGCAATGATGTCCCGGATAATCTTGCCGCCTGGTCCAATCACATCGCGGATCTTGTCCACGGGAATCTCCATGGTGATAATGCGCGGCGCGTAGCGGGACAGCTCGGGACGGGGNTTGGCGATGCATTCACGCATCTTATCCAAGATGAACAGGCGTCCTTTCAGTGCCTGCTCCAGGGCTTCAGCCATGATTCCCTGGGTGACACCGCTGATCTTAATGTCCATCTGGAGCGCGGTGATGCCCTTAGCAGTGCCGGCCACCTTGAAGTCCATATCTCCCAGTGCGTCCTCTAAGCCTTGAATNTCCGTGAGAATGGTATACTTANCGTCCACCATGACCAAACCCATGGCGATGCCTGCCACCGGCCTTTTGATGGGCACGCCGGCATCCATGAGTGCCAGGGTGCTGCCGCAAACACTGGCCATGGACGAGGAACCGTTGGACTCCAGTACTTCCGAAACCAGGCGCAGCGTATAGGGGAACTCTTCTTCCTTGGGGATCACTGGGAGCAAGGCACGTTCTGCCAAAGCGCCGTGACCGATTTCCCTCCGGCCGGGTCCGCGTATGGGCCGTACCTCACCTACGCTGTAAGATGGGAAGTTGTAATGGTGGATATAGCGTTTGCTCTCTTCATCCGTAAGGCTGTCCAGGAGCTGTTCATCGGACTTCAGGCCCAAGGTGACGGACGTCAAAACCTGGGTCTGACCCCTGGTGAACAATCCACTGCCGTGCGCCCTGGGAAGCAGTCCCACTTGGCAGCTTATGGGGCGAATCTCATGGGGCTTGCGTCCATCCGGCCTCAACTTGTCTTGGGTAATGGCCCGGCGCACTTCTTCCTTAAGTACGGCGTCGAAGACGGCATCGATGAACTTGCTCTGTTCTTCGTACTGCTCTTCTCCGAACTGTTCCTGGTAGGCTTCGTGGGCACCGGACTGCACTTCATCCAGGAGCCTTTCCCTTTCCAGCTTCTCGCTGGCTCTAAGCGCCTGAACCAGATCTTCATAGACGTGCTCCCGTACCCAGCGATCCAGATCCACTTCCGGCTGGAAAACGGGGACTTCTGCCTTTTCCTTGCCAATCTGCTCCCGGATCTCTTCCTGCAGAGCGCAGAGCTCCTTGATGGCCTCATGCCCAAAGGCGATGGCATCCAAGACTACCTGCTCTGACACTTCATTGGCAGCAGCTTCCACCATGGTGACGGCGTCTTTGGTGCCGGCAATGGTGATCTCCAGATCCGATTCGGCCTGCTCCGCCAGGGTGGGATTGAGCACAAACATTCCATCGATGTAGCCCACTTTGACTGCACCCACGGGGCCCGCAAAGGGGATGTTAGACACGGTGAGCGCGGCACTGGCTCCGATCAAACCGGCGATGGTTGGTGAGTTGCTCTTGTCCACGGACATTACCGTGACGACGATCTGCACATCATTGCGGAATCCTTCCGGAAAGAGGGGCCGCAGTGGGCGATCGATCATGCGCGCAGACAAGATGGCCTCTTCGCTGGGACGCCCTTCTCTCCTTCCCCAGCCGCCGGGAATCCTGCCCACGGCATACTGGCGTTCTTCATAGTCAACTAACAGCGGGAAAAAGTCGATCCCCGTCCTGGGTTCCTTGCTCATGGTGGCGGTAACCAGGACCACGGTCTCTCCGTAGCGGACTAGGACAGATCCATTGGCCTGTTTGGCAACGCCGCCAAATTCCAGGGTCAGGGGTCTACCGGCTAGTTCCCTTGTAAACTCAACCTGCATATTCTAACCTCCATTTTTCATTGATCACTATAACTAGTATTTCCTGCGCGATCCAAAAAAGAGCGGGCGAAGTTACCCGCTCGTCTTTTATCGACGCAAACCCAGTTCCTCAATAAGATTACGGTAACGCTGAATGTCTTTTTTCATGAGATAGTTCAAAAGACCACGTCTCTGCCCGATCATCTTATAGAGGCCTCTTCTCGAATGATGGTCGTTCTTGTGAACTTTCAGGTGCTCAGTTAGCTCTTGAATCCTGTGAGTCAGGATGGCCACCTGAACTTCCGGGGAACCTGTATCACCCTCGTGACGGCTGAATTTCTTGATAATTTCGGCCTTAACCTCTTGAGAAAGCACCAAATCACCTCCAAAATCTGTATCATGCCACTTCCCAAGAACAACGCCGGAGGTACGCTGTTCCTAGCAAAGGGCTGTATTTGAGCTCTGGGCCTATGCCCTCGGCACATTGCTATTTTAGCACAACTCGTGCATCTTGTAAACGAAAATGGAGCAGCAGCTGCCTGGCTTTCTGCACATCCAAACTGATCTGGTCCTGGAGAGCCTCCGGGTTGGGGTAGCGGATGATATCCCGCATCCTCTGCAGGAACTGAATCTCTAGGCTCTCGCCGTAGAGGTCGGCTTCAAAATCAAGCAGATAAACCTCCACGGTCTGCAGCTTTCCAGCAAAGGTGGGATTGCGGCCGATGGAAGTGACGGCAGGAACACCCAGGCCCCCAGGGAGAACACACCAGGTCAAGTACACCCCTTCTCCCGGAAGCACCAGGAGAGGGTCGATTTGCAGGTTGGCAGTGGGAAAGCCAAGTTTTCTCCCGCGTCCTTGACCCCGCACCACCTTGCCCTGGTAATCGGGGAAACGGCCCAGGTACTCCGCGGCCTGTTCCACCCGTCCTTCCTCTAATAACCTGCGGATTGTGGTGCTGCTCACCAGCTCGCCGGTGGCGGCATGTACCGAAGACACTACTGTCAGCTCAAATCCGTGCCGCCGGGCCTGTTCCTTGAGGAAATCCACATCGCCGGCGCGGCCTCGACCGAAGCGGTAATTGAAGCCGCAGATTATGTGCTCCGCCTTGAGCTGGTCCAGGAGAATCTGGCCCACAAACTCCTGGGCTTCCAGGGCGGCAATTTCTGGCCCAAAGGGGAGCCAGGTCACCTCCTGGATTCCGCAGGACTGAATGAGCTTAACGCGAGCAGGGAAGGAGCTGATCAGGCGAAACTGCCCCCGGAAGTATTGTTCAGGCGGATAATCAAAGGTAAAGACGGCACTGGTGCCCCCCTTTGGCCTGAGGGCAGCTGCCGTCTCCAGCAGTTTTTGATGTCCCCTGTGGACTCCATCAAAGGTCCCCAAGGCGACGCTGCGGGCTGAAGCATTAGTTCGATTAATCCAGTTTAGTTCCATGCGCTGCACCTATTCCATGAAGACTCTAAACGGTTGGCAGACCAACTGATCTGTCCGCCGAATTTCTGCCAGGGCGAGCATCTCGCCATCCACACTGAGGAGCACCACATCATCGCCCACCGTCAAGGCGCTGGGAACGTCCAAAAGATGCTCGGGCAGGATGAACTGGCCATTTTTGATCCGCTCTTCCACCAGGGGATGCACCTTAACCTGGGTCCAGCCGGGCAGAGCGGTTTGCATGGGCAGTAGAAACTCCATGTTACCTTCGGCCGCCAGCGCGGTGATCTCTTCCAGGGTGTGGGCGTCCGCGCTGCGGAAGGGGCCGCTGCTCACCCTGGTGAGAAATGACATGTGAGCGCCCACGCCCAGCTTCTCGCCGATATCGTGGCAGAGGGTGCGGATGTAGGTCCCTTTGGAGCAGGAGATTCTGAGCAGGACGCGGGTCCCAAAGCCCAGGGTTTCCTGTTCGTGCCAGATGGCCATGATATTGATGGAATGGATCTGAACCTGCCTGGGTTTGCGGGGAACGGAAAGGCCCTGGCGCTCTAGCTCATAGAGCCGCTTGCCCCCCACCCGTACCGCGGAGGCCATGGGGGGAGTCTGCCAAATGGACCCACGAAAGGAAGCCAGCGCCTCGGCCAACTCCTTGGGAGATACGGAAAAGCGGGTGTTTATGCTCTGGGTCTCGCCGCTGGCATCCTGAGTGTTGGTGGCGATCCCCAGCGTAAGCTCTGCCACGTAGGTCTTGTCATAATCAGTGAGATAATTGGACAGGCGTGTGGCCCTGCCCACAAGGATAGGCAGCACTCCGCTGGCACCTGGATCCAGTGTCCCCCCGTGGCCGATTCTCTTCATCTTGAGCAGCCGNCGGAGAAACCCCACCACCTGATGGGAACTCATGCCAGGAGGTTTTAGGACATTAACTATCCCGTTCATGTAGCTCACCTGTCTGCAAGTAACGCTGGGCTGTGCTGGTCACCTCTGCTACGATCTCCTGGAAGTCACCGCTCAGGGTGGCCCCTGAAGCCAGTTTGTGGCCTCCTCCTCCGAAGTGACGCGCCAGGCTGCCCACATCCACCTCGTTGGCCCTTAAGCCCAGCCTGATCAGCCCCGGGCTCACTTCCCGGAAGACCATGGCGATTTCAGCGCTGTCCAGCATCCGGGCAAAGGAGACCAAGTGATCAGTCATCTCAGGATCCACGCCGTAACGCAGGAAGTCTTTGTAGCGCACCGCCATCCAGACAATTCTGCCGTTCTGGGCAGTCTGCATGTTGCTGAGGGCAAACCCCAAAAGCTGCAGGAACCCCAGGGGCTGTTTGGAGAAAATCTCCCGGGCGATGCGTGCTGGGTCCACCCCGTAGCCCAGCAGTTCGCCGGCAATGCGCAGCACTTCGCCGTTGGTGTTGGCGTGGCGAAAGCCTCCCGTATCACCGACAATTCCGGCGTAGATAACCGAGGCGATCTCTTGGTCAAAGGGGACATCCAGCATGCGCAGGATGCGGTAGACGATTACGCTGGTGGCGGCTTCTGACGGTTCAACATAGACCAGATCTCCCACTCCGCGGCCGCGCTGATGATGGTCGATGTTCACCAACTCTTTGGCCTGGAGAACTCCGCCAGCGATGCCGCCTGTGCGCTGCGGTTCGCAGTCTACCACGATTACGCAGCTGTCACCCGGTGTAAACTCTTCTCCTTGAAACTCAATCTTGTCCAAGCCCGGCCAGGTCAGATAGGGGGGCAGAGGGTCGGCACTGACCAGGCGGCAGTGTTTGCCCAGCTTNGTCAGGCCAAAGTAAAGGCCGAGCATTGAACCCAGGCTGTCTGGATCGGGGCCCTCATGGCCCACAATGATGAAGTCATTTCTGTCCNTGAGATACTGCACAATCTCGTTAAGGCTATTCATTGCTACTTTCATCTTCCTTTGATGTCTGCAGCGATTTGAGCAGGGCATCCATCCTGGCGCCCTGTTCCAGGGACGGGTCNAAGAGGAAGACGATTTCCGGAGTATGCCTCACCCGCAGGCGCTTGGCCAGCTCAGAACGGACAAACCCCTTGGCCCGCTCCAGTCCCTCCAGAGTCCGCTCCCGCTCTTCTTCACCACCCAGCTGGCTGAAATAGACCTTGGCTACAGCGAGATCCCGCGACACTTCCACGTCGGTAATGCTGATCATGCCTAAACGGGGATCCTTGACTTCCATGGCCAGGATGCTGCTTACTTCACGCTTGATTTCTTGGGCTAATCTACCCAGCCTTTCTGTCATCTATCCGTCACCGTCCTAAAGACTACGTTCCACCTTCACCATGATGAAGGCTTCCAGTACGTCGCCTTCCTTAATGTCATTGAAGCGTTCTAGGCCAATTCCGCATTCGTAGCCGTGGGCTACCTCCCGCACATCGTCCTTAAAGCGCCTTAGGGAAGCGATCTTCCCTTCGTGCACAATGACGTTGTCACGCAGTACGCGCACTTCTGCGGCGCGGGTGATCTTCCCATCCAGCACATAACAGCCAGCCACGACGCCTCCAGGAACCTTGAAAGTCTGGCGCACTTCGGCTCTGCCCAGCACCTCTTCCTTGAACTCTGGATCCAAGAGCCCCTCCATGGCAGCCTTCACATCATCCAGCAGGTTGTAGATGACTCGGTAGACGCGGATGTCCACTCCATCACGCTCCGCAGCCTTACTGGCGTTGGGTTCAGGCCGCACGTTGAAGCCGATAATCACTGCATTGGATGCAGTGGCCAGCAGAACGTCTGATTCGGAAATGGCGCCAACGGCTTGGTGAATCACATTCACCCGCACTTCGTCTGTGGACAGCTTCTCCAAGGCCGATCGCACCGCTTCCGCAGAACCCTGTACATCGGCTTTGATCACCAGGTTCAGCTCTTTCACTTCGCCTTCCTGGATCTTGCGGTACAGATCATCAAGGGTAACCCTAGTGGTTCTGCTCAGCTCCTTTTCCCGCTGCTTCTGCTGCTGAATGCCGGCCACTTGACGAGCGGTCTGCTCGTCTTTCACTACCACAAAAGCATCCCCGGCCTGGGGCACATCGGAAATGCCCAAAACCTCAACGGGAGTGGAAGGAGTGGCTTCCTTGATCTGCTCACCCTGATCATTGATGAGAGCCCTGACTCTTCCGCAGTAGTTGCCCACCACAAAGGCGTCGCCCACCCGGAGCGTGCCTTGGGAAATGAGTACGGTGGCAACTGGCCCCCTACCGCGATCCAGTTTCGCATCGATTACGGTGCCGCGCGCTGGGCAATCGGGGTCTGCTTTTACGTCTTCAACTTCTGCAACTAAGAGGATCATTTCCAAAAGGTCTTCAATACCTTCGCCGCGCAGGGCAGAGATGGGCACGGCAATGGTGTCTCCTCCCCATTCTTCAACCACCAGTCCGTGTTCTGTCAACTCCTGCTTCACCCGATCGGGGTTGGCTGCGGCCAGGTCCATCTTGTTGATGGCCACGATGATGGGCACTTCTGCAGCTTTGGCATGGTTGATGGCTTCCACTGTTTGGGGCATAACCCCGTCGTTGGCAGCCACCACTAATACTGCGATATCCGTCACTCTGGCGCCACGGGCCCGAATGGCTGTAAAGGCTTCGTGGCCCGGGGTATCCAAGAAGGTGATCAGTTTTCCGTTGTATTCGATCTGATACGCCCCTATATGCTGGGTGATCCCCCCCGCCTCAGTGGCGGTTACTTTAGTCTCGCGAATAGAGTCCAGCAGCGTTGTCTTGCCGTGATCGACGTGTCCCATAATGGTGACCACCGGGGGTCTGGGCACCAGTCTGGCGGGATCCTGTTCCACTGGGGCAAAGATCTCTTCGGCTAGATCTAGCTCGGGCTCAGCTTCAACTCCAAAACGCTGAGCAATAGCTGCGGCGGTGTCATAATCCACGGTTTGAGTGAGGGAAGCCATGACGCCGATCTTCATCAGCTGCCTGACCACATTAGTGCCAGGTACTCCTATCTTCTGAGCCAGCTCATTCACTGATACGCTTTCGCCCAGCGTGATCCGTTTGGGCTTTTTCTCGGCGGCAGGCCGCTCCTGTGCTTCCGCCCGCTTGGGGCCGCGCTTCTTTTTGCGCAGCTTGGGAGCTTCTTCAGGCTCTTCCTCTTCCTTGAAGGTACGCCGCTTTTTCTTGACCACCTTGGTTTCTTCCAGCTCAAGGGGCTCTTCTTCCGTTTCTGGGGCAAAGTGCTCCCTGAGCATATTGGCGATATCTTCGTCGATGGAGCTCATATGATTTGTCACATCTGCTCCCAGGTCGTTGAGGAAATCCACCACGTCTTTGCTCTTCAAATCGAGTTCCTTTGCCAGCTCATAGATCCTTATTTTATTCACCATCGGCATCACTCCTATCATTCTCCTGCACTGACTCTCTCACGTTTTCCCCGATCACCTTAGCAAAATTGCGGTCCGCTATTCCCACCACTGCCCGGGGGGCTTTGCCCATGGCTTGACCCAAGAGGGCTTTGGAACCCGCGATCGCGGCGGGAACTTGATAGTTGCGAGCCAGTGCGCTGAATTTGCGGCGAGTGTTCTGGGAGGCATCACGGGCAATGATCATGAGCAGCACTCTGCCCCGCCTCACTGCGCCTTCCACTGCATCTTCCCCCGACACAGCCTTACCGGCCCGAGTGGCTAAGCCCAGATAGCTGTAGAATTTATCTTCATTATTATTCCTGCTGTTCATGGAGCACCCGCTTTAAGTTCTCCAAGAGCTGTTCTGGAATGGAAGTCTCCAAGGCTCTCTGGATCTGCCGACCCTTCACAGCGTTTTCCAAGCAGCGTTCCTGGGGATGGATGTACACCCCGCGTCCCGGGCTCTTGCCAACTAAATCAAGGGTCACTTCGCCCTCGGGACTGCGCACCACGCGAATTAGCTCCCGCTTGGGCGCAGCCGTGCGGCAGCCCACACAGGTGCGCATGGGGACGTGTTTTTTGCGCATGTCCTACCACCTACTTCTCTTTTTCAAAGTCAAAGTCGATGGAAATCAGCTGTGACAAGTCTGTGATAACTTTTTCCTTCTTCTTTTTCGGCTTTGCAGTTTCCTGCTTTTCTTGGGGAGTGGCCGGCGTGGGAGCCGCTTCTATGGCTCCAAAACGTTCCTGCCAGCTCTTCCGTTTGGTTATATTAGTCAGACTAGCCAGGTCTTGTTCACTGATGGGCTGCACAGCGGGGGCCTTGGGTTCCTCTTTCACTGCCGGTTCTGGCATTTCTTCAGCTTCTTCGGGTTCAGCTTCCACGATAACCTCGACTTCAACTTCCTCGGCGTCCATGAGATCAGGCTCAAGCTCAAGTTCTGCCTCTTCGAGCTCCAAGCCCTCTTCCGGCAGCTCTGGTTCTCTGATGAACTGTTCATACAAGCCGAGCTCATCTGCTTGCGTTTCGCTCTTGATGTCGATCCTCCAGCCCGTGAGGCGCGCGGCAAGGCGGGCATTCTGCCCTTCTTTGCCGATGGCCAGGGAGAGTTGATCATCGGGAACCACTGTATGAGCCACCTTTTCATCCTCATCGGTAACCACATAAAGCACCTTCGCGGGGCTGAGGGCGTTTTTCACGAACTCGCTCAGATCCCGTTCCCACTGCACAATGTCGATCCTTTCATTGCCCAGTTCGGCAACTACCGCCTGCACCCTGTTGCCCCGGGCGCCGACACAGGCACCAACTGGATCCACATCNGGGTCGCGGCTGTACACAGCCACCTTGGAGCGGTTGCCCGCCTCCCGGGCCACGGACTTGATTTCCACTTCCCCGCTCTGAATCTCGGGCACTTCCAGTTCAAACAGGGCCCGCAGCAGCCCCGGATGCGTTCTGGATAAGAAGATTTGGGGTCCTTTGCTGGTCTGCCGTACTTCGTTGATGTAAAAGCGCAGTTTCATGTGGGGGCGGTAGACCTCACCTGGGATCATCTCGCTGGCAGGCAGCACCGCTTCCACGTCGCCTAAATCCACCAGAGCCTGGCGCTGATCAGCTCGCTGCACGGTGCCTAGGACCACATCGCCTTCTCGGTTGGAGTATATATCATAAACGATGGAACGTTCTGCTTCCCGGATTTTTTGAATTACTACCTGTTTGGCGGTCTGGGCAGCAATCCGGCCGAAATCCGCTGGGGTCACCTCCCGCTCCACCACATCGCCAAGTTCGTAGTTGACATCCAGCTCCCGCGCTTCTTCCAGCGAGATCTCAACCGTTTCATCCTCCACCTCGTCCACCACCACTCGGCGGGAGTAGACGCGAATGTCCCCGGTATGCTGGTTGAACTCCACGCGCACGCTGGAGGAGGAACTGGCTCCGTAGTTCTTTTTGTACGCGGAGACTATGGCGGTCTCAATTGCGTCCAAAAGGAGCTCCTTGGAAATGCCCCTCTCCTTTTCCAGTTCAGTTAATGCACCAATCAATTCCAAATTCATCCCTGTTGGCCTCCCGTTTTAGAGCTCCAAAGCCAGGTTAGCCTTGGAAATCAGCTCTAGGGGGATTTCTATGGTTTCCCCTTCCCATTCTAAAACAACATTGTCTCCCTTGAGTCCCATCAAGATGGCCTCGAAGCGCTTGCGCCCATGGATGGCGCTGTAAGTACGGATCTGCACCTTGCGCCCCGCGAACCGCTCATAATCGGAGGACTTCTTTAGGGGCCGCTCCAATCCCGGAGAAGAGACTTCTAAGAAATAGGGTCCTGGAATGGGATCTGCTGCATCGAGCTTCACGTCTAGAGCTTCGCTCACCTGCCGACAGTCGTCTAGATCCACCCCACCAGGTTTGTCTATGAACACCCGGAGAATCCAGCCGCTGGATTCCTTCACATACTCCACATCCACTAACTCCAGCTCTGTCCCTTCCACAATCTCCTGGGTCCAATCAGTGACCAGCTTCTCGATATGTACACGACTCAAAGCGCATATCGCCCCCTTTTTGCACATTATGCCCGCTTTCTGTACCCATACGTCAAAAGAGTGGGCTGATCTCCCACTCTCCCGGCAACTCATCAGTTTACAGTCGCATTATAGCACAAGAACTAAAAAAGTGTCAATTGATTCGTTTCGGGCAGGCCTTCCAGACACCCGTGGAGGCGCATGGCCTCGATGACTGACTTGGTAATACCTGCCCTGGTTCGCAGATCTTCGATGGAGATGAACTCCCCTTCTGCCCTGGCCTGCACAATGCTGTTGGCCGCGCTTGCCCCACTCCCTGGAGCGAGGCAAAGGGCGCGCGCAGGGCGGAACCCTCTATCCGGAAAACCCGGGCCTCAGATTTGTAGAGATCCACGGGCAGGAAACTGACTCCCCTCACCATGGCCTCCAGAATGATCTCCAGCAGCGTGACCAGACTCCGCTCTTTGGGTGTAGCCTCATAGGCCTTGTTGGTGATCCGGGCCAGTTCAGCTCGGACTGCCTGTTCACCGCCTTTGACCAGCTGGGCATCGAAATCTCCAGCCTGGAGGGAAAAGAGGGCGGCGTAGAAGGCCAGGGGATAATGAACCTTAAAATAGGCGATGCGGAAGGCCATCATCACATAGGCCACCGCGTGGGCCTTCGGGAACATATAGCTGATCTTGTTGCAGGAGTCGATATACCACTGGGGGACGTCGTACTGTTTCAGCAGATCTTCATCCGCTTCCGTGAGCCCCCTCCCCTTGCGCACCTGTTCCATGATGCGGAAGGCGTGCTGGGACTCCACCCCTTTGAGCATAAGGTAGGACATGATGTCGTCCCTGGTGGCGATAACGTTGCCGATATCCGTGATCCCGGCCTTGATCAGCTCCTGGGCGTTGTTGGTCCACACGTTGGTGCCGTGGGAAAGTCCGCTGATGCGCACCAGGTCGCTGAATGTCTTGGGTGATGTTTCCTCCAGCATCTGGCGGACGAACCTGGTCCCGAACTCCGGGACTCCTAAGGTGCCCACGGGCGTGCCAATCTGCTCGGGCGTAACCCCCAGACTCTCCGTGGAAGAAAAGATGGACATGGTTGCTGGATCGTTTAGGGGAATGTCCAAGACCGATACCCCAGTGAGATCCCCAAGCATGCGCAGCATGGTCGGATCATCATGGCCCAAGATATCCAGCTTCACCAGGCAGTCCTCTAGGGCATGGTACTCGAAATGGGTGGTAATGGTTCCGCTGCTGGGATCATTGGCCGGATACTGGATGGGCGTAAAATCATAGACCTCCATCTGCTCAGGGATAACCACCATCCCCCCTGGGTGCTGCCCTGTGGTGCGGCGTACACCCGAGAGCTTGCTCACCAAGCGGTTTATCTCCGCATTGCGTCTGTTTTCATTGATCTGCTCCAGGTACTTCATGATAAACCCGTATGCCGTCTTGTCGGCGAGGGTGCCAATGGTGCCGGCGCGGAACACCTGTTCACGGCCGAACATCTCCTCCGTGTAACTGTGGATCGCGCCTTGGTACTCGCCGCTGAAGTTGAGATCGATGTCGGGCACCTTATCGCCGTGGAAGCCCATGAACACCTCAAAGGGTATGTCGAACCCNAGCTTGTTCAGGGAAGCNCCGCATTCTGGACACTCACGGTCGGGCAGATCCACCCCTGAACCCACCTCGCCCGCGGTGAAGAACTCACTCCAGTGGCACTGGGGGCACACGTAGTGGGGCGGCAGAGGGTTTACCTCCGTGATCTCGCACATGGTGGCCACCAGCGAAGAACCCACAGACCCGCGGGAGCCCACCAAATACCCGTCGTCCAGGGACTTTTTTACCAGCTTGTGGGCTACTAGGTAGATGGAGGCATACCCATGGTCGATAATGGCCTTCAATTCCCGCTCCAGACGGGCCTGGACCAGTGAGGGCAGAGGAGATCCATAGATTTCCTGCGCCTTGGCGTAGGTCATCCTTTCCAGCTTCTGCTCCGCTTCGGGAAGATGCGGCGGGTAAAACCCAGATGGTACCGGGCTCATATCCTCAACTGCCTCCGCTATCCTGCGTGGGTTCTCCACCACCACTGCGTAGGCTTGGTCCGGGTCCAAATAGGTGAACTCTTGGAGCATCTCTTCTGTGGTGCGGTAATAAAGGGGGGCAGGATGCTCCACATCCCCCATCCCCTTCCCCGCTAGGAGAATGGTGCGCACAAAGCTGTCCTCAGGCCTAAGGAAGTGGACGTCGCCCGTGGCTACCACAGGTTTATTCAACCTCTCGCCCAGTTTAACAATCTGCTGATTGATGCGGATCAGGTCTTCCCTGGAGTGCACGTGGGTTGTGCCGATGAGAAACTCGTTGTTCGCCAAGGGCTGGATCTCCAGATAATCGTAGAAGTCCGCGGTTTTCAAAACGTCGGGGTGCTGGTTCAAAACAGCTCGGAAAACTTCCCCTGCTTCGCAGGCCGAACCCACAATCAAGCCCTCGCGGTATTGTTCCAGCAGGGCCCTGGGAATGCGCGGCGTCCTGTAGAAGTAGTCGAGGTGTGAGTGGGAAACCAAGCGATATAGGTTTTTGAGGCCTGTACGGTTTTTGGCCAGCAGTACGATGTGGAAGGGCCGGGCTTTGCTTTCGGGATCGTCGATCAAGTAACCTTCCACCCCGTAGATTACCTTAACGCCGTGCTTCTTGCCAGCCCTGTGGGCGTCCGGAAAGGCCTGCACTACCCCGTGGTCAGTGATGGCCACCGCATCATGGCCCAGGGAAGCAGCGAGCTTCATGAGCTGTTCCACNTCAATGGTTCCATCCAGCCCACTCATTTTGGTGTGCAGATGCAGTTCCACCCTTNTAACCTGGGCGCTATCTTCCAGGCAGGGCGGGGCCTCTGCGGGGGCCAGGCCGTTAACCATGAGCGCGAGCTCATTGTCGTACATCTGAAATTGCAGGTTG
>JGI24713J26584_10000357_pt1 | contig 34122 bp, 32 predicted proteins | sample BioPla4DNA1_FD_26584 | JGI IMG/M metagenome (IMG submission 26584) | reverse complement strand
ATTTCGAGGATCGGCTTCTCGTTCCTCTTTCTCAGAGGTCTTCCTCAGTCTCCATCCCATCTTTTCCCACAAACATTTTACACAGACTCAACGTACTCATACTTGCCTTCCTTGTTTGTCTGGCTTGGGCTACGATTAAGCTCCAGCCGGTGCAGGCGCGACATGTTAGTGTGGCTCTTCGCATACCAAAAAGGTATTATTCCCTTCCCTGCTTCTTTATGTCGATCTCCATGGCCATCTCTGTAGCTCACGATATTTGGCTGGACCTGTTCGGTTCCGCAAAGGAACTAACGAGGGGGGCTTGATGTGGGAATTGCAATTCTAGTTGGCGGCCTATTAGTATTCCTTTTCATAGGGATGCCGATCGGTTTTTCCATGGGCATCTCATCGTTCATTTACATCCTGTATCAAGGGCGATATCCGTTGACTTTGATTCCTCAACGCTTCGCCAGCGGAATGGAGAGTTTCCCCCTATTGGCGGTGCCCTTTTTTATCCTGGCTGGACAGATGATGAATCAAACGGGGGTCACTACTCGCATCTTCTCCTTTGCCAACGCTTTGGTCGGACATATCAAGGGAGGTTTAGCCCACGTAAATATTCTGGCTAGCGTTATCTTCGCCGGGATGTCCGGGACTGCCAATGCTGACGTTGCGGGACTTGGGACTATTGAAATTAATGCCATGGTCGAGCAGGGGTATGACCCGGCTTTTTCGGCAGCGGTGACGGCAGCTTCTTCGGTTATCGGGCCTATTATCCCTCCTAGTGTGATGCTGGTCATTTATGCGGTGATCACAGAGGTGTCCGTCGGTCGGCTCTTTCTGGGGGGAATCATACCTGGGCTCCTCATCGCCGCGGCTCTCATGCTCATGGTCTACTTCTTCCAGTCTGACCACGATGTGCCGATACAGCCCCGGGCCTCGCTGGCAGAGGTGGGAAGGGCCCTCAGGGATGCGGCCCTGCCGCTGTTAGCCCCTGTATTTATCCTTGGGGGCATCTTCGCCGGGGTGGTCACGCCGACGGAGGCCGGTGCAGTTGCCATTGCCTATGCCACTGTCTTGGGGTTCATCTACAGAGAAATGAATCTGCGCGTCTTGTGGGAAGTACTTGTTGATTCAGTCAAGTCGACGGCAGTGGTGATGTTCATCATCTTTTCCGCATCGGTATTCGGCTGGCTGGTGGTTCGGGAGAACATTCCCCAATATGTGAGCAGCGTGATCCTTTCNTACACCACTAACCCCGTTATCGTACTGTTGTTAATCAACGTGTTCCTACTGATATTGGGAACCCTCATGGAGTCGGTAGCTATCTTGGTGATCGTAGCTCCGGTACTTGCTCACATGGCTAAGGCTGTGGGCATCGATCTTGTCCATCTAGGCCTTGTCGTCGTGTACAACATCCTTATCGGCTTCATCACTCCTCCCGTTGGCATCGGTTTGTTTGTAGTCAGTGACATTGCCGAAGTGCCTGTAGCGAAGGTGATCAAGGCGACCTTGCCGTTTCTAGTTCCTCTCCTCGTTGTTCTGCTGATCATTACCTATGTACCGGCGACGGTCACGTGGCTACCCAATCTAGTCTATGGATCCTAGCGGCAAAGAGCCAGGGGGAGGCTCTTAGCTTCCCCCGGCTGTCAACAAAAAGGATAATGACCAGGAACATGCGAAACACTCCTCCAGGGACACTCTGATTCGATGGAGGGGATTTTTCATGTCGAGTTCAAAACTCTTTGATGCAGCCCGGGTGGCCCTCGACCAGTGTTTGGGGGTCCGGGCAAATGAGACTGTATTGATCGTCACCGACCCGGGGCGGTGGGAGCTGGCATTGCCTTTTCGGAAGGTAGCGGCGCAGATGGGGGCGGAGGCAATCCTGTTGGAAATGGATGAGCGCAAGACCCACGGATCGGAGCCTCCAGAACTAGTGGCTGCGGCCATGGCCGGTGCCGATGTGGTCCTGGCGGTAACGACCAAGTCCCTGTCCCATACTAAAGCCAGGAAGCAGGCCACCCAAGCCGGGGCGAGGGTGGCGTCCCTGCCGGGCATCACCCGGGAGACTATGGAAAGGGCCCTGTTTGCCGATTATGAGGTCATAGCCGCAAGGAGCAAAGAAGTGGCCCAGATCCTCTCCCGGGGTGAGAAGGTGAAGATCACGACGCCCGCGGGAACAGACCTCACCCTTTCCATCAAGGGCCGGGAGGGACAGCCTGATACGGGGATCCTTCATCGACCTGGGGAATTTGGCAACCTTCCCGCAGGGGAGGCCTACATCGCTCCGGTAGAGGGAAGCGCCCAGGGCACACTGGTCATCGATGGAGCCATGTCCGGGGTAGGCATGCTCAAGGAGCCCATCGTCATGGAAGTCAGGGATGGGGTCGTCGTCGATCTCCAAGGCCCCGACGCGGATGCGTTGCGAGGGGTACTGGAAGGATTGGGCGAGGCAGCCTACATGATCGGCGAGCTGGGGGTTGGCACAAACGATCAGGCGGTCATCTGCGGCCAAGTCCTGGAGGATGAGAAGGTCCTGGGGACTATCCATATTGCCATAGGCAACAATAGTTTCTTTGGCGGCACCATTCAAGTGGCCAGCCACCACGATGGGATTCTGCGGGAACCTACCGTCGTGATCGATGGGGAGCTGCTGTTGGAGAAGGGGAGGCTCGTTCTGTAGAAGATATGCTGCTGCCGCCAACAGTCTGAGTTTGTGAAAAAAGGAGTTTGGCATCCCCATGTGGTATTCAACGCGTAGGACCAAGTAAGGGAGTGAAGAGCTTGCAAAATCGCGATGACCTTCTGGCCAAGGCCCGCAAGCCGGCAGAAGATGCTTTGAAGTATCACCCCCTGTGCAAGGGGAAAATCGAAACGATCCCTAAGTGCTTCATCCGTGATTTTGACGACTTTGCCATTTGGTACTCCCCGGGAGTCGCGGCGCCGTGCAAGGCCATCCAAGAGAATAAGGAACTGGTTTATGAGTACACCAACAAGGCGAACACCGTCGCCGTCGTCTCCGATGGAACCCGGGTGCTGGGCCTGGGCAACATCGGCCCGGAAGCGGCCATGCCCGTCATGGAAGGAAAAGCCCTCTTGTACAAGTACCTAGGCGGGGTAGATGCCGTCCCCATCTGCCTCGACACAGAAGAACCCGATGAGTTCATCACCGCCGTCAAGCTCCTCCAGCCTTCCTTCGGGGGCATCAACCTGGAAGACATTGCCCAGCCGAAATGCTTCTACATCCTGGAGCGGCTGCGAGCAGAAATGGAGATTCCCGTCTGGCACGATGATCAGCAGGGAACCGCGTCGGTGACCTTGGCGGCTTTGCTGAACGCTCTGAAAATCGTCGGCAAAGACTTGGCCGATGTACAGATAACCTGCATCGGGGCGGGGGCAGCCAACATTTGCACCGCCAGGCTGTTGATGGCCGCGGGAGCAAATCCGAAGAATCTGGTGATGGTTGACAGCAAGGGCGCCCTCCATCGGGGCCGGACGGAACTGCAGGACAGGAACAAGGAAAAATGGGAGATGTGTCTGAAGACCAACGGCCGGGGCGTCACCGGCGGGATCGAGGAGGCCATGGAGGGGGCCGATGTAGTCATTGGCCTGTCCCAGCCGGGGCCGGGTGTGATCAAGAAGGAATGGGTCCAGAAGATGGCGTCCGACCCAATCGTCTTTGCCTGTGCCAATCCGGTGCCGGAGATCTGGCCTTGGGAGGCCAAGGAGGCGGGTGCCCGGATCGTGGCCACGGGGAGGGCTGACTTCCCCAACCAGGTGAACAACTCCGTCTGTTTCCCCGGGATCTTCCGCGGGGCCCTCGATGTAAGGGCGAAGACAATTACCGATGAAATGTGCGTTGCCGCGGCCGTGGAACTGGCCCGCTGTGCAGAGGATAAAGGTCTTAGGGAGGATTACATCATCCCCAGCATGGATGATTGGGAGGTATTCCCCCGGCAAGCCCGGGCTGTAGGCCTTAAGGCAATTGAGCAGGGGGTTGCCCGGATCATAAAAAGCGGGGAAGAGCTCTACGAAGAGGCTGTGGCCACCATCGAGCGGGCTCGCAAAGCGGCGGCTCTTTATGCCGAGCAGGGGTTTGTGCCTTTCCCCGAAGAAGAATAGGGGTCGAAGTGAGGATGCGTGAGATCAGCTGCGCCGAGATTGTCCAGACAGTCCGCCGCCTTTGCATCAAGGCCAACAGTGAACTAGGTCCTGATGTGATGTGCGCCCTGGAAGGGGCCTTGGCCAAGGAGGAGTCTCCCGTTGGCAAGGACATCCTTCGCCAGATTCTGGAAAATCACCGACTGGCTGCGGAAGAAGAGGTTCCCATGTGCCAGGATACGGGGATGGCCGTCGTCTTCTTAGAGCTGGGCCAGGACGTTCACATCGTTGGGGGAGACTTGACGGAGGCGGTTAATGAGGGAGTAAGGCAAGGATACACCCAAGGCTATCTGCGCAAATCCGTCGTTGCCGATCCTTTGCGCAGGGTCAACACCAACGACAACACCCCGGCCATCATCCACACCCAGATTGTGCCCGGGAATCGGCTGCAAATCACCGTTGCCCCCAAGGGAGGCGGGAGCGAAAACATGAGCGCCCTCGCGATGCTTCCCCCCGCGGCGGGAGAGGAGGGGCTGCGGCGGTTCGTCCTCGAGCAGGTGGAGCGAGCAGGACCTAATCCCTGCCCGCCGGTCGTCGTCGGCGTAGGGCTGGGGGGCAACTTCGAAAAGGTGGCCTATCTGGCCAAGAAGGCCCTTTTGCGACCAGTAGGGGAGGAGCACCCCGATCCTTTCTATGCTCGCTTGGAGAGGGAGCTGCTGGAAGAGATCAACAACCTGGGGATCGGTCCCCAGGGGCTCGGGGGGCGCATCACAGCCCTGGCCGTCCATATCGAAGTTTATCCTTGTCATATCACCGGGATGCCGGTGGCAGTCAACATGAATTGCCATGCGGCCAGGCACCAAACGGCGGTACTGTGAGGTGGGACAATGAAGCGCCTGACCACTCCTTTGACGAGGGCGGATGTTGAAGACTTGCGGGTCGGCGATCGGGTGCTCTTGTCGGGCAAGATTTACACAGCAAGGGATGCGGCCCACAAGAAGCTAATTGAGCTGATTGAGCAGAAGGAAGCCCTCCCGCTCGATCTTGAAGGCCAGGTCATTTATTATGTCGGGCCGGCTCCAGCCCGTCCTCCGGCGGTCATCGGTCCTGCCGGACCGACGACCAGCTACCGGATGGATCCTTACACGCCGCCCCTATTAGCCTTAGGGCTGAAATGCGTAATCGGCAAAGGCCCTAGGTCTCCCCAGGTCAAAGCTGCTCTGCAGGAGCATCGGGCCGTCTACTGCGCCGCCGTCGGGGGCGCCGCAGCGCTCTTGGCCAAACATATCAAAGAGGCCAGGGTGGTAGCTTATCCTGAACTTGGCACCGAAGCCTTGCGGGAGCTGGTTGTTGAAGATTTCCCCGTCATCGTCGTCAATGACTGCCACGGGGGCGATCTTTACCAAGAGGGAGCGGCCCGCTATCGGCGAACGGGCTCGACGGGCTGAAGGGTTTTCTTCCCCATCGGCTGTTGAGGGAAGTCTGGCTCTGACATTAGGCTGTGCTGCAGAGGGGGCGCCGTTGAGGCGCCTCCTTTAGGTTAGTCAGCCTCATTTAACCGCGAAGAGGCTGCCATCCCCCATGATCTCCTAAGTAGATGCCAACCTGTTGCCCTCGCTCCTGTTCTCAAATCCTCGCGAGCTTCAGCGGACTTTTCCAGGCAGGAAAGAAAAACCTTTGTGCAGAAATTGCACATTGATTGGCAGGTGAGGGAGATGTTTTGGCGCTGGGTGGAAGTGGGGATAAACATGGTCTTTCCCCAACCGCCCCGGTGCGCCGCCTGCCAGGGCCCATTGGAGAGGGAAGGGGTTTGCCTTTGCTCCCGCTGCGTGGGTGCGTTGCCGCTGATCCGGGGTCCTGTCTGCAACAGGTGCGGAGGGCCTTCCCCCTGTGGAGGGTGCGAAGGTAGTTGGGCCTTCACGGGGCTGCGGGCTCTAGGCCTTTATGAAGGCGCCCTCCAGGAGATGATCCATCGGGTCAAGTACGATGGGAACCGGGAGCTGGGTTTGGCCTTAGGGGAGCTCCTTGCAGGGCCGGTGAGGGAGGAGGAACTGCTGCGGAGCTGTTCCGTCATCGCCTGGGTTCCCCTGCATCCAAACAGGATGGCGAGGCGAGGCTTCGATCAGGGAGAGCTCCTCGCCAGGGGGCTGGCCCGACAACTTGGTCGGCGGCTTCTGCCAAGGTTTACGCTGATTCGCTGGAGGGACACCCCATCCCAGACAACATTAGACCGATCGGCGCGCCTTGGAAACGTCGATGGCGCCTTTCGGGTGGAATACCCCGGGCGAGTGCGGGGAAAGGCAGTGCTGTTAGTGGATGATGTGCTGACTACGGGGGCTACCTGTCATGCGGCAGCTGCCGCCTTGCTGGAGGCAGGGGCCCTCAGGGTCGGAGTCTGTGTCGTTGCCTTAAGTCATCCGCCAAGGAGGGGAGGAAGGTGGAGCTAAGAAATTGTCCCCGCTGCGGCAAACTCTTCGCCAGCTCAGGGCGCGGGATNTGCAGTCAATGTCTGCAGGAAGATGCTAGAGATTACGACCTGGTGCGCAATTATCTGCGCAGCAACCCGGGGGCCAACATGGTGGAAGTGAGCCGGGAGACGGGGGTTGAACTGGGGAAGATCGAAGAGTTCATTCGCCAAGGCAGACTCCTTGCTTATAACAAGCTCCACGTGGCGTGCGAAATGTGTGGAGCGCCCATTACCAGCGGCCGTCTGTGTGAAAATTGCCAGCGGGGATTCCGGGCCGGAGAGCCAGCAGCGGACAAGCCTGAGGTTAAGGAGACTAGAGGGAAGGTCCATCTTGACCGTCGACGGGGAGACCGGAGGAGCTAAAGTTTCCCCGGGGGTTTGCCGAAGACTAGGTTAGGTAGAAGAACGGAGGAGATAATATGATGATCTCCGATAAACAGATTCAGCAAGTCTACCGTCTTTACGGCAGTCAGGCCAAGGTAAAGATGGGAAAAATAGAGAAAGGGCAGGAACCCGGGGCGGTGGACAAAGTCAACTTGTCGACACGGGGCCAGGAAATCCAATTGGCGCTGCAGAGCATCAAAGCCACACCCGATATCCGCCAGGACAGGGTGGAAGCCCTCCACAACGCCATCAAGAGTGGAACCTACCACGTGTCAAGCTTGGAAGTGGCTGAGAAGATGCTTGGCCGCCTGATCGTGGATCGCAGCCTGCGCTAGTGAGGGTGGGGTGCCATGGAGGAAGCCCAGCTGGACATCCTGTCGCGGCAGTGTGATACGCTGATTGCTTTGTGCCATGTGGCCCGTGAAAAACAACGGGCCATTTTAAGCGGCGCCATCGATGATTTGTTGGAACTGGCCGCCCAAGAGGAGCGGCTGGCGGAGAGCCTGCAGCAAAATGAAGAAGAAAGGGCGGGCCTTCCCGGCGGGTCCTTGACCCTGCAGGAGATGGAGGAGCAGTATCCAGGCTCCAGACTCCTGGAAAAAGGCCGGGAGATGGCCCGGCTGTGCCTCGAACTGCAAGAGATCAACAAGGCCAACGAACAGCTGTTGGCGACGGCCTTGGCCTATGTGGACTTCTCCTTGAGGGCCCTCATGGGGGATGGGGACGAGAAGGGGACCTACAGCGGAGGCGGGCCAAAGGGCGGAGCCTGGCTAGATACCAGGGCCTAATGGATGGTGAAGGATCATGCGCTCAACATTTTTTGGACTGGAGATTGGACGAAGGGCCATCATGGCTCAGCGCACGGCCCTCGATGTGACTAGTCACAATATCGCCAATGCCAATACCCCGGGTTTCAGCAGGCAGCAGGCGGTCTTGTCGACTACTACCCCGTACCCCGTGCCTGCCATCCAGCGGGGCGTGGGCGCGGGCCAGCTGGGGACGGGCGTAACCGTAGCTGAAATCAAAAGGATCAGGGACGCCTTCACCGACCAGCAGATCCGCCAGGAGGCCCAGGAATTGGGACGATGGGCGACCAGGCGGGACTTGCTGTCCCAAGTGGAGCTGATCTTCAACGAGCCCTCCGACTGGGGCATCCGGGAGGCCATGGATCTGTTCTGGCAGTCCCTGCAAGGCTTAAGTCAGCACCCGGAGGATATGTCTTACCGGGCGGTCGTCCGCCAGCGGGCCATGGTCCTGGCCGACGCCTTCCAAGATGCCAGGAGGCAGCTGCTTGTCCTCAGGGCCGATGTGAACTTGGGGGCTGGGGTGAAGGTGGAGGAGATCAATGCCATCGCCCAGCAGATCGCGAGCCTAAACAGTCAAATCGGCAAGATCATCGCGGTGGGGGATGTGCCCAACGATCTCTTCGACAAGCGGGACCTCCTCCTGGAGCAGTTGGCTGAAATAGTCAATATTAGCGTCTCCGAGCGCCACCAGGGTATGATTTCCGTCAACGTGGGGGGCGCTTTGCTTGTTGAAGGCACCACGGCCTTTGCCATGGTCGCCAGGCCCAAGGTCGACAATCCGGAGCTCCTCGAAATCCTTTGGGAGCGGAATCAGCAGCCGGTCCTTATTGAGTCGGGGATCTTGCGTGGGATGCTCGATTTCCGGGACGGGGACATCCCCGCCTACGTGGCCGAACTGGACCACCTCGCGTCAGTCTTGATCGAGGCTATCAATGAAGTCCATCAACAGGGTATTGACCTGTCGGGCGATACCGGACAGCCTTTCTTCCTTGGCACCGATGCCGGCACCATCGCCGTCAACCCCTGGCTGGAGGATCTTAACAGGATAGCTGCCTCACGGACCGGGGAGAAGGGGGACGGAAGCAACGCCCGGGCCATGGCGGAGCTAAAGCATGAACTGCTTTTCAATGACGGCACCGCCAACCCGAGCGAATTCTTCGGCGCCCTCATCGCGGCCCTGGGGGTTGACACCCAGCAATCCCAGGTGAGGGCCCGCAATCAGGAGATCCTGGTTGCCCATCTCAAAGACAGGCAGGAGATGGTCGCGGGAGTCTCCTTGGATGAAGAAATGACCAATCTGATCCGGTTCCAGCACGCTTACAATGCCGCCGCCCGGGTGATTACCGCGATGGATGAGGCGGTGGATACCATCATCAATCGGATGGGCCTAGTGGGCCGCTAAAGGAGGGCGCGGATCTTGCGGGTTACCAATAACATGATGGCGAAAAAGATGCTCTACAACCTGAACCAGGGGATGGAGCGCCTGGGCAGGCTGAATGACAAGCTCTCCTCGGGCAAAGAAGTCACCCTGCCTTCCCATGATCCGGCCGCGGTGGCCAGGATCATGAGGCTGCGGACCTCCCTGATGGAAACGGACCAGTACCGGGATAATGTGGATGATATGCTTTCTTGGCTGGAAGCCAGCGACAGCGTCCTAAGCAGCGTGGGCGAGGCTTTGCACCGGGTGCGGGAGCTGGTCATCAACGGCGCCAATGACAACCTGCCCGATGAATCCAGGCATGCCCTCGCGGATGAGGTGGATCAGATCCTGAGGGGACTGGTTTTCACCGCCAACAGCACCCACGGCGTCCGGCATTTGTTTGCCGGCCATCGAACGGCCGAAGCACCCTTTGTGACGGTGGTCGGCGCGGATGGCGAGATTGAGTCTGTTGCCTACAACGGTGACAGCGGCAAACTAGAAGTCGAGATTGGCATCGGCATCGTGATGGACTATAATCTGCCGGGCGATGCAGTCTTTGCTGAGATCTTCAGCACCTTGATCCAGGTGCGGGATTGGCTCCGGGCGGGTGACTGCGACGAGCTGTCGGAGACGGGCCTGGCCAAGGTGACAGAGTGCACCGATGATTTGCTCCGGTGGCGATCGGAAATTGGGGCCAAGGTGAACCGGCTGGAGATGACCCGGGAGCGGTTGACAGATTTTCGCCTTAATCTCCAGAGGCTCCTTTCCCAAACGGAGGATATCGACCTGGCCGAAGTGGTCATGGAGCTCAAGATGGAAGAGAACGCCTATCGGACGGCCCTGGCCTCCGGGGCTCGGATTATCCAGCCTTCCCTTCTCGATTTTCTCAGGTAGGTGGCAGGTAAATGTGGCGACCGGCCGTAGAGTTGCGGGGGAAGGCCTGGGTTGAGCTGTCTGTTGTCATGCCCCGCTGGGAGATCCACCGGGAAGAAGCAAGTCTCAAAGTCAAAACCCAGCTGCCCAGGGTCTTCATCGACGCCCGCGAGCAGTGGAATGAGCTGGGTTGCAAGACTTCCTTGGAGCTTAGCAGGGCGGCTGCCGCTTTAGGTCAAGAGAAGGTCCTCGCGGGGATCACCCGCATGGCTCAGGAAGGGGATCTGTTGGCCGACGGCCATCCGGTGACTGAACTCCCGGACCCATCACAGGAGACAAAGGACATTAATGTCGACATTTGGCCCCATAAACCTCCCAAGATCACCGTTGCCCCCGGCAGGGTGGCGATCGATTTCACTCCGGAGAGGCTCTTGATGAGGCCGCTTCTTTTTTCGCCCCGGGTGGAGGTTCGTTGGGAGCCGTTGGCGAATCATATAGACGTCTATGCTTAAGAGGGGGATGGACCTGGTGATCATTGAGACTACCCGGTTTGGTGCGTTGGAAGTGCTGGAGGATGAGATTCTCGAGTTCCCTTCGGGCATACTAGGCTTCGAAGAGTACAAAGGCTATGTTATCCTAGAAATACGCAAAGATGGACTATTTCGGTGTCTCCAGTCGACGGACGACCCGGATGTGGCCTTTATCGTCATCGAACCGGCAGTTTTTTGGCCTGATTACCAGGTCCAGGTGGAAGCGGAGGCCCTGGCCGAACTAGGTCCAATTGACAACCCTAGGGACGTTGCCGTTTACGCCATCGTCACCGTGCCCCGGGATGTGACCAAGATGACGGCCAACTTACAGGCTCCGCTGATGATTAACGGCAAGACTCGACGGGGCAAGCAGGTGGTCCTGACCGATGGGAAATACTCTATTCGACATCCCATCATGGGGGCCGGCCAAGGACAGCGGAAGACGGGATAGCTCTCATTCCTAAGGTCCAAGGAGGGACTAATGTGCTGGTGTTGACCAGGAAGGTTGACGAGAAGATTATGATCGGGGATGATATCACCGTCGTTGTGGTGGATATCCGGGGAGACCAGGTTAAAATTGGCATCTCGGCCCCCCGTCACATTCCTGTCCATAGGGAGGAGGTTTACAAAGAGATACTGGAAGAGAACCGTCGGGCCGCCCTCGCCGGGAAGGAGATCCCCCTGGAAGGCCTGGACGACATCATCCAATCGGCCAAGGATGAATGATGAAACCCGCATGAACAAGGTGGTGGAGGAAAGCAATGAAGAAAGAATCGCAGCCGAACGCAGATCGGCTATCGCAAGAAGGCCGGTCTTTATCTTTGCCAACAGATAAGGAGCCTTACCAACTTGATGGCCCAGAGGTCTTGAGGATGCTGTCTTCTTCGGCCAAAGGGTTGACTCAAGAAGAAGGCGGGCGGCGCCTTGCCGAGCATGGACCTAATGAGCTGGTTGAGGAACCGCCGCCGAGCTTTTGGGCTCGTCTAGCGGGCCAGCTGGGAGAGACGCTAGTGTTGATTCTGATCGCTGCGGCGGTGATCTCCGGCTTTCTGGGGGAGATCCTCGACGCAGTGGTCATTATGGCCATCGTTATCCTTAATGCCCTTCTCGGCGTCATCCAGGAGAGCAAAGCGGAGCGCGCGTTGGAGGCATTGCGCAAGATGACCCAGCCCCACGCCCGGGTCCTGCGGGACGGACGGGAGGCATCTTTGCCGGTCCGGGAGCTGGTCGTCGGCGACATCGTCCTCCTGGAAGCAGGGGACCAGATCCCGGCTGACATGAGGCTGCTGGAGGCGGCGGCCCTCCGGGTCGACGAGGCGGCCCTGACGGGCGAGTCGGTCCCGGTGGAAAAGACTACCGAAGCCCTGTCCGAGCGGTCCTTGGGTGATAGGACCAATATGGTTTTCATGGGCACTGTCGCGGCAGCGGGGCGAGGGGTGGGCGTCGTCACCGCCACGGGCATGAACACTGAATTGGGCAAGATTGCCGCCATGCTGCATCGCACCCGTCCCCAACCCACACCCCTTCAGCAAAGGCTGGGAGAGCTGGGGCGGACCCTTGGTCTTGGCGCCATCGCCCTCGTCATTTTCGTATTCTTCATCGGCATCAAGCGGGGCGAGCCCATCCACGAGATGTTCTTGACCGCGGTGAGCTTGGCGGTCGCGGTGATCCCGGAGGGACTGCCCGCTATTTCCACCATCACGCTGGCCTTGGGAGTGCAGCGGATGCAGAAGCGCAATGCCATCATCCGCAAATTGCCTGCGGTGGAAACCCTTGGTACCGCCACGGTCATCTGCTCCGACAAGACGGGCACCCTCACCCAAAACAAGATGACTGTCCAGAAGATCTACATTGGCGGCCGCTGCGTGGAGGGGTTCGACAACATCGATCTTTTGCTTACGGCAGGGGCTTTGTGCAACGACGCTTGCATCTACGAAGACGGGGAGAGTTTCGGCGATCCCACAGAGCTGGCCCTCCTGGTGGCCGCGAAGAAGGGGAATCTGGAACCTAGGGCCTTGTGCGACAAGTATCCCCGTGTGAAGGAAATCCCCTTCGATTCGGATCGCAAACTGATGAGCACCTTGCATCAGTGGGGCGATCCCCTGCCCTGGGGCGAGTCGCCCACTTATCTGGCCGTCACCAAAGGAGCCCCCGACCGGGTGCTGCCCATCTGCAGCCACGTTTTCTGGGACGGCGAACTTCGACCTTTGGATCGGCGGTTGCTTGATGAGATTTACCAGGCCAACTGCCAGCTTGCCGGCGAAGCCTATCGCCTGCTGGCCGTCGCGGTGCGGCCCTGGTCTGAGGAGCCGGGACAGGAGGAGCTGGAGGAGGACCTGGTCTTCCTGGGGCTGGTGGGGATGGTGGATCCGCCGCGGGAGGAAGTCTATGATGCTGTTCGCCTTTGCCATCAGGCGGGCATTCGCCCTATCATGATCACTGGAGACTTCCCCGATACCGCCTTGGCCATCGCCGCCCAGCTGGACATCGTCCCGTCAACCCGGGCTAGGGTCATCACGGGGCAGGAATTGGACCAGATGGATGCCCATGAACTGGCGACGGTGGTGGAGGATGTCAATGTCTTTGCCCGGGTTTCACCCCACCACAAGCTGACGATCGTCGAAGCTTTGCAGGAGAAGGGCCATGTGGTGGCCATGACGGGAGACGGGGTCAATGATGCGCCGGCCTTGAAGCGGGCAGACATCGGCGCAGCCATGGGAGCCACCGGTACCGATGTGGCCCGGGAGGCCTCGGACCTTATCTTGGTCGATGACAACTTTGCCACCATCGTGGCCGCGGTCGCCGAAGGACGGACGATTTACGCTAATATCCGCAAGGCCATCCAGTATCTGCTGGCCTGCAACATGGGTGAGCTGCTGGTCATCACGTCGGCAATCCTCATGGGCCTCGGTCGTCCCCTCACGGCTATCCAGATCCTGTGGGTCAACTTGATCACCGATGGTCTACCGGCCTTGGCCCTCAGCGTTGAGCCGGGGGAGAAGGGGATCATGAAGCAAAAACCCCGCCCACCCAAACAAGGCGTCTTCGCCGAGGGGCTCGGGACCCGCATTCTCATCCACGGCGCCTTCATCGGCGGAGTCAGCTTGTTAACCTATCGGTGGGCGTTGGCCAATTACGACCTAGCAGTGGCTCGCAGCGCTACCTTTGCCGTGCTGGCCCTTTCCCAGCTGTTCTACTCCTTCAGCACCCGCTCGGTTAAGGAAAGCCTTCTCGAATTGGGGTTCTCCAGCAATCCCCAGATCATCTACGCTTTCTTTGGCTCGGGGCTGCTCCAGCTGTCTGTCATGCTGATCCCGGCCGTCGCGAAGGTTTTCGATGTGGTGCCCATGGGCTTGGAAGTCTGGATGAGGGCCCTCGGTATGGCGATGATACCTATGCTGATAGTGGAGACCATCAAGGTTCTCCAGCGGGCCTCCCAGTGATTTTGGCCAATGTTCTCTGTGGAACACAACATTGCCATTCTTGACAAATCTTGTGAAAAGTGTTATGATTCCCTTGCCACAGGGGCCATGAGCCCCCGTTGCAAGCGTTCACTTGGGAGGAATGCAGTCCAATGCTAGGAACAGTAAAATGGTTCAGCCCGGAGAAAGGTTATGGGTTCATCGAGCGGGAAGATGGCGGAGACGATGTTTTTGTGCACTACTCGGCTATTCAGGGTGAAGGGTTCAAGACCTTAGAGCAAGGACAGCAGGTTGAGTTCGAAATCGTGGAAGGACAGCGGGGGCCGCAGGCAACCAGCGTTGTGAAGTTGTAGGGGGCGACTCCGGGGAAATTGCAGGTACCCAGCCAGCATGCCTGTCTGGGTACCTTTTCGCGTTCCTTACCCAAGAATCTCCCGGGCGACCCTGATCCAGGTCTTGATCTTGGCCAGGTCCTGGTCGGCTGTCGCCAGGGGCGCAAGGCTCCCGGCCCGGATGTAAGCTTTGGTGTGGCCGTTTTGGACCAGACCATCCTTGTATTCCTGGAGCTTGGCGGCCATCCCTTCCTCGGAGGTATCGAGAATGTCCCTGACGGGATTGACGTCAAGCTCTAAGGATGCGCCGGCGAACACCCGGCAGGCCGTGGAGAGGTCCGTCTGGGGACTCACTTGCACCATCTTCAACCCCGGGATGCGCTTGATTAGGGGCAAAAGCTCTGTAATGTTCCCGCAGCTGTGCCAGTAGCCTGCCCCTCCATGGAACGCGGCGATCTTGATCTCATGGGGCAGGATCATCTCTTCATAGAGGGCCGGGGAAAGCATTGGGCAGCAGACTTCATCGTTGTTCAAGTTCCCCAAAGCCTCATTGGTCCCCAGGAACTTCGCCCGCTCTTTCGTCCAGCGGATGCGGTCTTCCACCAGGAAACCCAATAGGTCCTGCGCGAACTTGGGATTTAGGATCAGGTCCATCAGCAGGGTGTCGTAGCCCCGCAAGTGGACGGCCACGCCGAAGGGCCCCCGGCCGAGCTCGGGGAAGATCACCTGCCAATCATCGGGCAGGAGCCCAGTCAACGTCCGATAGAACTCATGGACTAGGGGCATCTGACCTGTTCGATAAAAATCGGCCGGCTCCAGCCTGGCTAGGTCTTCCGGCTCCTTCAGGACGGGCTCCCGGGCCACCCATGGATCGGTTGTGTCGCTGTAGAGGGTCACGGCCCCATAAAGCCCCGATTCAAAGCCTGTGCCCATGTAGATGGGGACTGCTTTGAGAACGGGGGTGTCGTCCTGGAGCTCTTCAAATTGGTAGATCTGCTGCTTGAGGTAGTATTCCAAAAAGGTTTCCGGGTCGGTGTAATACTCCCGGACGTTGTAGCCGAAAATCTTTGCCCATAGGGGCGGCATCAAGTCCGCGATGAACGGGATCTTGCCGCCGAGTTCCCTCCTATCCGTGGGGTAGCCCCGGAATTTACCGCGAAAGTCGGCGATTCCCTGCCAGCAGCGCAAGGTTTTTTGGTTGCGCTCGGAATTGTAAATCCTCTCGACCTCTTTGACCAAAGGTCCGATGCCCTCACTCAAGCAGAACCACTTCCTTTCCGCACTGGTGATCTTTTGTACGACATTCCCTAAGGTATCGGCCTATTCCTGCCGATGAAGGATTTAACTAGGTGTGGGGGAATATATAACTACACCTAACTGTTTTCACAGGGGGAATTAAAATGCGGACAATAGTCAAAGGCAAGAACATCGAAATCACTCCAGCACTGAGGAGCTACGCAACCAAGAAGACGAGCAAGCTGGAGAAGTTCTTCGAAGATGGTCCGGAAGTCTCCTGTGAGGTGATGATGAGGGTTGAACGGGAGCTCGACATCGTTGAGATCACCTTGCAAGTCAACGGTGTGCTGATGCGGGGAGAGGAAAAGACGGAAGATATGTACGCATCCATCGATGGCGCCGTCGAGAAGGTGGAAAGGCAGATTCGCAAGTTCAAGACCAAGTACTTGAACCGCCTCCAGGGGGGGCCGAAACTCGGTGAGCTCAGGCCGGCTGTGGAGGAGAAAAACGCTGGTGCCCCGCGGATTGTACGGACGAAGCGGTTCGCCCTCAAGCCCATGTCCACCGATGAAGCCGTCATGCAAATGGAACTCTTAGGCCACAGCTTCTTCGTCTTCCGCAATGCGGCCACCCAGGAGGTCAACGTGGTCTATCGGCGCCAAGACGGCAACTACGGCCTCATCGAGCCGGAATAGACCCTCATAGCGCTTGGTTGATGGGGAGCGGGAGCTCCCCATCTTTTTGATCTTGGCCACTGCCAATCCGCCAGCTCCAAAGAAAAACCGGCAGCTGGGAAAAGTTATCCTCGCCAAAGGCTGCCTTATAAGGTAAGATGGGATGAGATAATCCCAGTCCACGGACTTGTCGATATTAATCGCCGCCGCTTCCAGCGGACCTACTGGCGTAGAGATGGAGGGTTTCTATTGGCCAAGATTGCTTTGGTAGCTGACAGCACCGCCGATTTGCCGGAGGACCTCAGAAAAGAATGGGGTATCCATGTCATCCCCCTCAAAGTAAGGTTTGGCAGCGAAGAGTACTTCGACCATGAGATCACCAGTGAAGAGTTCTACCGGCGTTTGGAAACGGCCGATGAGCTGCCAATGACTTCCCAGCCGTCCCCGGAGGAGTTCATGAACCTCTACAAGGAGCTCCTGGGAGAATACCAAGAAATCATCTCCGTCCATTTATCCTCCGCTCTCAGCGGCACCCTCAACGCGGCCCACATCGCCAAAGAGAGGCTGAAGGCCAAGATCCACATCGTCGACTCCAAGACGATCAGTCTGGGCTTTGGCTTAATGGTGATGGACATCGCCCGGCGGATCCGGGAGGGCATGGATTCGGCCCAAATAGTGGAGGGCTTGTCTAAGGTGCGGGAAAACATCGAGACCCTGTTTACATTAAATACTCTGGAGTACCTGCAAAAGGGCGGGCGCATCGGCCGCGTCCAGGGCTTCCTCGGCTCAGTGCTCAACATCAAGCCGGTGGTGAGGGTAGGGGATGATGGAGTGTATCAAACCTATGGGAACGCCCGCAGCCAAAGGAAAGCCCTCGACCTCATCGTTTCCGCCTTTGACACCCTGGCTGCAGGGCGAAAAAAGGTCAGCTTAGTGGTCGGTCACGGCGGAGCGCTGCAAGCCGGCAAGTATCTGCAAGAAGCCCTGGAAAACGCCCTCCAGATCAAGACCACTTTGTTTACCCAGGTAGGGCCTGTGATCGGCGTCCATACTGGTCCGGGCACCGTCGGGGCGGCCGTTCAATTCGAGTAGGGAGCCCCAGCGCTTCTGGGAGATGGCCCCTTGCACTAGTTCGTCCCTCCTAGCCGGGGAGACCTGGCCGGCCCTTCGCCAGCTTGCCGATGGGCCGGACGCGTCTTTGCGCTTTTGTTTGAAAAAATAGAATACAGACGGGACGGGCCTTTAGCGGTCAAGTTGTGGGGCCCTAATCCTCGTGATATAATTACAAATAGCGCAAGGGGGGAGATGGATGCTAGGGTTTCTGAAGAAACTCCTGGACCCTAACGACAAAGAATTGAAGCGTCTGGACGGGATAGTCCAGACGATAAACAACTTAGAAGGGGAGATGAAAGGCCTCTCCGACGAGGATCTACGGGCCAAGACCGGCGAGTTCAAGGAGCGGCTGGACCGGGGCGCGGCCCTCGACGATATTCTCCCCGAGGCCTTCGCGGTGGTGCGGGAAGCAGCCGTGCGGACCTTGGGACAAAGACACTTCGATGTGCAGCTCATGGGGGGAGTTGTCCTCCATGAAGGACGCATCGCCGAGATGAAAACGGGGGAAGGAAAAACCTTGGCCGCTACCTGTCCCGTTTATCTCAATGCCCTTACTGGCCGGGGAGTCCACGTGGTCACCGTCAACGACTACCTGGCCAAGCGGGATGCGGAGTGGATGGGCGCCATCTACAGTTTCCTGGGGCTCGAGGTGGGGGCCCTGGTCCACGGATTGGATTACGCGGAGCGAAAGCGGATCTACCGCTGCGACATCGTCTACGGCACCAACAACGAATTCGGCTTTGACTACCTGCGGGACAACATGGTCATCAGCAGCGAAGATATCGTCCAGCGGGAGCTGTACTACGCGATCATCGACGAGGTGGACTCCATCTTGATCGACGAGGCCCGCACGCCGTTGATCATTTCTGGAGCCGCGGAGAAGTCGACGGACCTTTATCAGCGTTTTGCCAGACTTGTCCTCAGGCTAAAGCCCGGGGAAGACTACACCGTCGACGAAAAGGCCAGATCCGCGGCCTTGACCGAGGAAGGCTGGGCGCGGATCGAAGGGATGTTGGGGATCGAGGACATCCACGATCAGGTCCATTTTGAACTAACTCACTACATCCAACAGGCCCTTCGGGCCCATACTCTGTTCAAGAGGGACCGGGACTACGTCGTCAAAGAGGGGAAGGTCATCATCGTCGATGAGTTCACCGGCAGGCTGATGCCGGGCCGGCGCTACTCCGACGGCCTCCACCAGGCCATCGAAGCCAAAGAAGGGGTGCGGGTCGAACGGGAAAGCCAGACCCTGGCATCCATCACCTTCCAGAACTATTTCCGCATGTACGATAAGCTGGCGGGCATGACCGGAACAGCCAAGACGGAAGAGGAGGAGTTTCGCCGGATTTACGGGATGGATGTGGTGGTCATCCCCACAAATAAGCCGATGATCCGGGTGGATCACCCCGATGTGGTTTACAAGACCGAAAGGGGCAAGTTCCGGGCCGTTGTCGACGAGATCGAAGAGTGCTACAAGAGGGGCCAGCCAGTGTTGGTGGGCACCATCTCCATCGAGAAATCGGAGCGCCTCAGCGCCCTGCTCAAGACCCGGGGCATCCCCCACCAGGTGCTCAATGCCAAGCACCATGAGCGGGAGGCAGAGATCGTCAAACTTGCGGGCCAGGAGGGCGCGGTCACCATCGCCACCAACATGGCCGGGCGGGGGACGGACATCGTCCTCGGCGAGGGAGTGGCGGCCAAGGGGGGCCTCCACATCATCGGCACCGAACGCCATGAAAGCCGCCGGATTGACAACCAGCTCCGGGGGCGGGCCGGCCGCCAGGGGGATCCGGGTTCATCCCGGTTTTACGTGTCTTTGGAAGACGACTTGATGCGGCTTTTTGGATCGGAGCGGATCGTGGGCCTGATGGAAAAGTTCGGCTGGGAAGAGGACCAGCCCATCGAATCAGGCCAGATCACCCGGGCCATCGAATCGGCCCAGAAGAAGGTGGAATCCCGCAACTTCGAACTGCGCAAGCAAGTTTTGGAATATGACGATGTGATGAACCAGCAACGGGAGGTCATCTACAGCCAGCGGCGGCGGATCCTGACGGAAGGGGACCTTAGGCCCTACATCAGGGAAATGGCGGGGGATCTAGTGGACCTGCTGGTGGAATCCTTCGCGGATGAGAAGGTCCACCCGGAAGAATGGGACCTGCAGGGGCTGGCCGACCGCTTCAACGACGTCTTCGGGATTATCATCCGTTTAGCCCCCGATGTCCTCGAGGGCAAGACCGGCTCGGAGATGAAGGCCTTGTTGACGGAGATGGCCCATCTCGCCTTGGCCAAGCGGGAAGAACAGGTCGGTCCCGAGGAAATGCGCCAGCTGGAGCGCCTCGTCCTCCTCAGGGTCATCGACGGCAAATGGATGGATCATTTGCGGGACATGGATGAGGTGCGAACGGGCATTGGCCTAAGGGCCTATGGTCAGCGGGACCCCTTGCTGGAGTACAAGTTCGAAGCCTTTGAGCTTTTCCAGGCCATGGTAAACAGCATCCGGGAGGATTCCCTCCGGTTCCTCCTGCGGGTGCGGTTGGTGCGGCCGGAAGAGGCGGCCAGGCAGCGGCAGATGGTCACCAACCGGGAGCCCGGCGGCGGCCATCAGCCTCGCCGCGTAGCCAACAAAGTCGGACGAAATGACCCTTGCCCCTGTGGCAGCGGGAAAAAATATAAGAAGTGCTGCGGCCGTTAAGCCGTGGGGAGGTAAGACCATGATTTGGGATATGGAACGAGGGGAAATCGAGGAGAGGCTGGCTCAGGTGGCCAAGCAGCTTGAGGAAATGAGGGCTTATCTTTGACCTGGATGGAAAACGGGCCCAGCTGGCCGAGCTGGAACAGGAGATGGCGAGGCCGGGCTTTTGGGATGATCAGGAACGGGCTCGCAAGATCATCGCCCAGGTCAAAGGGCTGAAAGACCGCCTGACCGATTGGGATGAGCTCAAGGCCCGCTACGAGGACGTTGCCGTCCTCTTTGAGCTGGTCGATGAAGAGCCCGATGAGGAGCTTTGCCAGGAGCTGAAGGCGGAGACGAACAAGCTGGTCCGGCAGGCGGAGAAGGTGGAGCTGGGGACGCTCCTTAGCGGACCCTATGATGGCAACAACGCGCTCTTGTCTATCCATCCCGGCGCAGGGGGCACCGAATCCCAGGACTGGGCGTCGATGCTCGTGCGGATGTATACCCGCTGGGCGGAGGAACAAGGGATGGAGCTGGAGGTCCTCGACTTCTTGCCGGGGGATGAAGCGGGGGTAAAAAGCGCGACCCTCCTCGTCAAAGGCACCAATGCCTACGGCTATCTGAAGGCGGAAAAGGGCGTCCACCGCTTGGTGCGCATCTCCCCCTTCGACTCATCGGGCCGGCGCCATACCTCCTTCGCCTCGGTGGACGTCATCCCGGAAATCACCGATGATGTCGAGGTGGACATCAACCCAAGCGACCTTAAAATCGACACTTATCGGGCTAGCGGGGCCGGGGGGCAGCATGTCAACAAGACCAGCTCCGCGGTCCGGATTACCCATCTGCCGACGGGGATTGTGGTCCAGTGTCAAAACGATCGGTCCCAACACAAGAACCGGGAGACAGCCATGCGGATCCTGCGCTCGCGCCTGGCGGAGATGAAGCGGGAGGAACTGCAGGAGAAGGTGGATGAACTCCGGGGCGAACAAGGGGAGATCGCCTGGGGGAACCAGATCCGCTCCTATGTCTTCTGCCCGTACACCATGGTCAAAGACCACCGCACCGACGTTGAAGTAGGCAACGTCCAGGCGGTGATGGACGGATATCTCGATCCCTTTATCGAAGCCTACTTAAGACAGAGTCTGCAGGGAGGCCGAAAAGGACCAGGAAGGTCATGAGGCGGGTGAGGATGCTGGACAGGCGCTGGCCTTTCTGGGCATTGGCTTTACTGGCGGTGGGAGTCCTCATCGCCAGTCAGATCGTTTTGCCATCCTTTGTGGCAAGCCACATCGAACAGGCTTTTCATGACGGCTATCCCGATGCCGAATTCATTCAGGTGCAAGTTGCGGCCTGGCCGGCCATCAAGCTCATCGCCGGCCGCTTTGACCAGCTCCACCTCGATGCCCGCCTTTTCTCCCAGGGAGGGCTAAAGGTGGATGCCTTCCTGGTGGATGCTAAGGACTTGAAGATAAACCTCCCGGCCTTGAGGGGAGGCGCAGTGGAGATCGATCATGTTGGGGATCTGCAGGCGACGGTGCTCATCGGGGAAGACTCCCTGAACGAGTATCTGTGGGCCAAGGCGGATCCTGCCCGGTTTATGCGGATTGAACTGGCCCGGGAACAGGCAAGGCTAGTCGGGGAGATGAACCTCTTTCAGCGGACATTCGATCTCACCCTCGATGGCCGCTTTGAAGTTTTGGGCCGCACCCGCGTTGGCTTCGTGGTGGAGCAGTTGACGGTGGAGAACCTGCAGGTGCCGAAGGTGCTCCTGGAAACCGTCCAGAGCAAGTGGAATCTGGCCATGGACTTCTCCGAACTGCCGGTGCCCGTTGCCTTGCAGGAAGTGCGCCTGGAGGAGGACAGTCTGTATGTTTTTGGGACTAAGTGGGATGGCCGCTAGGGAGGACGGAGGGCGGAAGACCCGGTGGCTGTGGGCCTTGATCTTGGTGGGGCTCTTGTCCGCCGGCGGAGTCCTCTTGCAGCGGGGAGCGCTGGAGAGGAACAACAATGCCGTCGAATTGGTCTTCGACTATGATGAGCTGGAGACCCTAGCGGAACTTGCGGACCTGTCCCTGACGGACGTCATGGGGAACCTGGCTCCGGCGGGGATCACGACCCTGGCCGTCCGCCCGGCGACCCTATACTCCCTGCAGCAAAACTCCCAGGCCTTCGCCTTCTCCGACCGATCCCTCCTTGCCTCCTACGGGATGGTCGGCACCGTCCACCCGGCCCTGGCTCCCCTGGCGCTCCCCATTATCCGGAGCGGCACTTACATCGTCACTAGGGATCGGGAAATGGCCGCCCTCTTGCAAGAGGCCTTCGACCGCCATTTGGCGGGGAACTGGGAGGTCAACGAATGGGATGGCTTCTACGCCTTTTATGCGGGGTCGCCCCTCCAGCGGGTGGGCAGTTGGTCATTGGGCTATTTGCCTGGGCCCTTGGGCTTGGCCCAAGGCTACGGCCTGTTCATTGCCCCCCGCCCCACAAATCACAGGTCGGCCCTCCCGGAGGAGCTGCCCCCTGGCCCCCTATCCCTCGTCATCTTCGAAGGGATGGAAATGGGGGGCTACCCAGAGGGGCTGCCGGCGATGGCCGCCGCGATGGAGGATCGGGATGCCTATTTGGGGCTCATCGAGTTTGCCCCCCAAAAAGGCGATCGGGCCCTGGCTAAGCTCTTGGACCACAAGTGCATCCGGGTCCACAGCATCACACCCCAGGAAATGTCCCGCTATGGACCGGAAGAAGCCGTTGCCCGCTACGTCCGGGCCGTGCGGGAGCGGGGCGTGAGGGCCTTGTATCTGCGTCCCTTCCTGGATGATGCCGCGGGGGATCTCCTCGAGTTGAATGTCAAGTATGTCGCCGGTCTGAAGGCCGCGCTGGAGGCGGAAGGCTACCGGTTGGGAAGGGCTGTCCCCTTGGCGGTTTCTTCGCCGGGACCCTCAGCCCTTTTCCTGATGGGCCTTGCCGTCGCGGCCGGCGGCATCTTGCTCCTGAGTTTTTGGCCGCGCTGGGCTCCCATCCTTGCTGCCTTGGGCCTGTTGGGGGCGATGGGGTTGTATCTTAAGGGCTATACCATCCTGGCCCGGCAGAGCCTAGCCCTGGCCGCCGCGGTGGTTTTCCCCGCCCTGGGGGTCCAAAGGGCCTTGTCCCGGTCAGAAGAGAGTCCCTCCTTTATCCCCAACTTCTTGATTGCCGTCGGGGTCTCCCTTGCCGGGGGGCTGATGGTCGCCGCCCTCCTCACTGAGGTGCGCTTTGCCTTGAAGACGGAGCAGTTCCTTGGGGTCAAACTAGCCCATGTGCTGCCTTTGCTCTTTGTTGGGGTTTATCTTTGGCGCAGGAAAAAGGGCGATCTCATGGCCCTTTGGCGCTCTCCCCTGGAGATTCGCCACGGGTTCTACGCCGCCGGCCTCATCCTAGTCGCCTTGGTCTATGTGGGCCGGACCGGCAACTACTTCCTCCCGGTGCTGACCTGGGAGGCGAGGATGCGAGAGCTGTTGGAGGGACTGGTCTGGGCCCGTCCGCGGACGAAAGAGTTCCTCCTCGGCCATCCCGCCATGCTCATCGCCCTGTGGCTGGAAGGCCGCGGCCGCCGGGCCCCCTGGTGGCTCATCCTCCTCGGCTCCATCGGGTGCATCTCCCTGGTCAACACCTTCGCCCACGCCCACTCTCCTTTAGTCCTTTCCCTCGCCCGGACGGGCATCGGCATGGTCTTTGGCCTGGGGATCGGGCTGTTAGCGACGAGAGCCTTGGGCTGGGCTGCCGGCAGGATCAAAGGAAGGGGAGTGGGCCTTTGAAGGTCCTGGCGGCAGGCTACTTCGGCTGCGGCAATGTGGGGGATGAGGCCATCCTAGCGGGACTGGCGAGGGAGCTTGCCCTGGCCGGGGCGGAGCTGACGGTCCTATCTGGGGATCCCGAAGGGACAAGGGCAAGCCACGGTCTTCCCGCGGTCCATCGCCTGTCCCTGGAGGCCCTTAAGGCCCTTCGGAGCTGCGATGTGTTCGTCCTCGGGGGCGGGGGCCTTTTCCAAGATGTGACCAGCATCCGCTCGCCCCTCTACTATCTGTCATTGGTCCTCTTGGCCCGCATCTTCCGTCGGCGGGTCCATTTTTTCGCGCAGGGGCTCGGCCCCCTGGAGACGCTGTCGGGCCGTCTGGCGGCGGGAGTGGCCTTGCGGCTGGCCCACCGGGTCAGCCTCAGGGATGAAGAGTCCCTAGAGCTGGCCAGGCAGCTTGCGCCCGAACTTGCAGGCCGCGTCAGCGCCGATCCCGCCTTTCTCCTCCGTCCGCCGCAGCCTCCCAGACCAGGATCTCTCTTGGTGATCTCCCTGCGGGCTTGGCCCGGCCTTGAAGGCAAACTGGATGAGATCGCCTCGGCCGTGGACTCCTTCTGCGGTGGCTCTGAGTTGGAACCTTTGTTTCTTCCCTTCCAGCCCCGGGACAGGGAGATCTCCCTGAAGGCTGCCGGGCTCCTCGGGGCCAGGGTCTGGGAGGGGGAGTTGGATGTGCCTGCTGTCCTTGAGGTCCTGGAAAAAGCCGGCCTCTGTCTGGGGATGCGACTCCACAGCTTGATCCTGGCTGCTTGCCTGGGCGTTCCGGGAGTTGGCTTGATCTACGATCCTAAGGTGGCTGCTTTCCTCAGGATCAGCGGCCAGGAGGGGCTGCCGATCGAGGGGATCCAAAGGGGTGAGCTCCTCAAGCTCCTGGACCGGGCCTGGAAGGACCGGGAACAGCGGCGAAGGGATCTGATCCTCCTTGGAGAAGCTTTACAGAAGAGGGCTAAACTGGATGTCCAAGGCATCCTGGCCCTCGCCGGGGAGGTGGAGAGAGCTGGGGAGGATTAGGATCCTGGGTGTGGGGATCGATCCGGTGACCATGGCCGAAGCCTTGAGCAGGGTCGAAGGGCTGCTGGATGGGGCGCGGCCGAGTCAGGTGATCACTGCGAACCCCGAAATGGTTATGCTCGCGCGGCGAAATAAACCTTTTGCCCAGGTTTTTCAGGAAGCGGCCCTGGTCGTCCCCGATGGCTACGGTCTCATCTGGGCGTCTCGGTTCCTTGGCCGTCCCCTGCCGGAGAGGGTGGCCGGGATCGATCTTCTCGATAACCTGGCGGCCCTCGCGGCCCGGAGGAGGTACGGGCTGTTCCTCCTGGGAGCCAGGGAGGGGGTCGCCGCGGAGGCAGCGGCGGAGCTGCAGAGGAGGCATCCCGGGCTCATCATCGCCGGATTCCACCACGGCTATTTCACCCCCGATGAAGAGAGGCAGGTGTTGGATAGAATAAGGGAGGCTCGCCCCCACATCCTGGCCGTGGGCCTGGGGACGCCCCGGCAGGAGCTTTGGCTGGCCCGCCATCAAGCCAGCCTCCAAGTGCCCATCGGCATCGGGGTTGGGGGAAGCTTTGATGTTCTCGCCGGCCGGGTCCAGCGGGCCCCCCGGTGGATGCAGGCGAGGGGACTGGAGTGGCTCTATCGTTTGCTGCGGGAGCCCTGGCGATACAGGCGGGTGCTGTTCATCCCCCCCTTTGTCGGCGCGGTGCTGCGGCAAAAGCTTACCGGGAGAAGGGAACTTAGTTGAAGAAAGGTTGGCTGCGGATCCTATTGGAGCACCTGGGAATTGTCCTGGGGGTCAGCCTGACGGCCCTGGGCCTTGTTTGGTTCCTCATTCCAAACAAGCTGGCCGCGGGAGGCGTCAGTGGACTGGCCATCATGGCCTTTTATCTTTGGGAGTGGCCTGTCGGGCTGACGATGATTTGCCTCAATGTGCCCCTCTTCCTGGTCAGCTGGCTGGTCATCGGACCATTGTTTGGGGTAAAGACCTTGTTTGGCGCCGGGGTCCTGTCGGTGATGGTAGAGCTTTTGGGCGTATGGCTGGGGCCGGCCACATCCGATCCGGTGCTGGCCGCCATCTACGGCGGCGGCTTGGCCGGCATTGGGACCGGCATCACCTTCTACTTCGGCGGCTCCACCGGGGGCACCGACATGGCTGCCCATCTCCTCAGCCACTGGTCCCGACTGAGCCTGGGTCAAGCCCTCCTCGTCATCGATTTTTCCATCATCGCCCTGGCGGGGTTCCTCTTCAGCCCTGAACTGGCCCTTTATGCCCTCCTTTCCCTGATAATCTCCAGCCGGACTATCGATCTCGTTCAGGAGGGGACGGATTATGCTCGGGCGGCTTACATAATCTCCGAGCGTCCCGAGGAGGTAGCTCAGGCCGTCTTGGATAAGATGGAACGGGGGGTCACCATCCTCCACGGGACTGGTGCTTATACCGGTAGGGAAAGGAAGGTGCTCTTCGTCATCGTCTCCCGGCCGGAGATCCCCCGGGTGAAGGAGATCGTGGCCGACTTGGACCCGAATGCCTTCATGGCCATCACCGATGTCCACGAAGTCTTGGGAGAAGGATTTAAAGCAAGGGGTGATAAGCGTTGACCGACAAGAAAAGCTTCCTGAAGGAAAAAGCAAGGCAGATCCGACGTCACATCATCACCATGACCGGCGCTGCCGGCTCGGGTCATCCGGGAGGGTCTTTGTCCATCGCCGATATCGTCGCTGCCCTCTACTTTGAGATCATGAAGCACGATCCGGCCAATCCCAACTGGCCCGAGCGGGACCGGCTGGTACTGTCCAAAGGGCATGCGGCTCCGGCCCTTTATGCGGCCCTGGCTGAAGCCGGCTACTTCCCCGTGGAAAAACTGGTGGAGCTGCGCCGCCTTGGCAGCATGCTCCAGGGTCATCCGGACATGACGAGCACCCCCGGGGTGGAGGCCTCAACGGGCTCCCTGGGACAGGGCCTGTCCATCGCCAACGGCATGGCCTTGGCCGGCAAGCTCGATGGAGCCTCCTGGCGCGTCTATGTCATCCTCGGGGATGGGGAGATCCAGGAAGGGCAAGTCTGGGAGGCGGCCATGACCAGCGTCCACCGTGGACTAGACAATCTCCTCGCCTTTGTGGATTACAACGGCCTGCAGATCGACGGCACCGTCACGGATGTCAAGTCCCTGGGCCGAGTTGCCGATCGCTTTGCCTCCTTCGGCTGGCATGTGCTGGAGATCGATGGCCATGATCTCGATCAGATCCTGGAGGCCGATGCCAAGGCCAGGGAGACAAAGGGGCGGCCGACCCTGGTGGTGGCCAACACAGTCAAGGGCAAAGGCGTTTCCTTCATGGAAGGGAAGGTCGATTGGCACGGGGTCGCGCCCAAGCCTGAGCAGGTAGAACAAGCCTTGGCGGAGCTTGCCAACTAGGGGAGGGGGGAAGTGACTATGCTAGGCAAAAAGATCGCAACGCGGGAAGCCTACGGCGACGCATTGGTAGAGCTTGGCAAGGAAAATCCTAACGTAGTTGTGCTGGATGCGGACCTGTCCGCTTCGACCAGGACGAGCAAGTTCGCCGCCCAGTTCCCGGAGCGCTTTTTCCAGATGGGCATTGCTGAGCAGGATATGATGGGGACGGCCGCGGGGCTCGCCGCCGCCGGCAAGATTCCGTTCGCGAGCACCTTTGCCATGTTTGCCACAGGCAGGGCCTACGATCAAGTGCGCAACTCCATCGGCTATCCCGGCTTGAACGTGAAGATCGGAGCGACGCATGCGGGCGTCACCGTCGGCGAGGACGGTGCCACCCACCAAGCCCTGGAGGATATCGCTTTGATGCGGGCCATCCCGGGGATGACCGTCATCGTCCCCGCGGACTACGTGGAGGCTGTCCAGGCCGTCAAGGCCGCCGCGGCCCATGTGGGACCTGTCTATCTGCGCTTCACCCGGGGCGGGGTCCCCGTCGTTTTCGGCGATGACTACCAGTTCCAACTGGGCAAAGCCGCCCTCCTGCGGGATGGGGGAGATGCCACCATCATCGCCTGTGGCGTGATGGTGGGCGCCGCCTTGGAGGCGGCCGAAGCCCTCGCGGGAGAGGGCCTCAGCATCCGGGTGCTCAATATGGGGACTATCAAGCCCCTCGATGGAGAGGCCGTCATCAAGGCCGCCCGGGAGACGGGAGCCGTCGTCACCGCCGAAGAACACTCCATCATCGGGGGCCTTGGCAGCGCGGTGGCGGAGGTCTTAGGGGAAAACTGCCCTGTGCCCATGAAGCGGGTCGGGGTGCCCGATGTCTTTGGCCAGTCGGGGGGAGCAGGGGAGCTCCTGGAACATTATGGACTTACCGCGGCCAATGTAGCTCAAAGGGTGCGGGAAGTCGTCGGCCGCAAGGCCTAGCGCCCTTCTTTACAAAGGATAGGGATCTCGAATATAATCGTTGTAGGCGATGGCCCGTCTGTTCCAGGCGGGCTCCATCGTATATAAATAAAAGAGCCTGGTGCTGCATATGAATGTGGCAGGTTCGCATGAGAGGAAGGCTATCAACCATGTCCATCACTGTATCGAGACATAGGTTGCTCCATAGCAGGCTCACTCCCCTCTTGGTTTTGGGGTGCATCCTGGCCGCGGTGTTCATGATGCAGGTCCGGGCGGGCGACAATATGGAGAATCTGGACCAGGTGATGCGGATCATCTCCTTGGTGAAGACGGCCTACGTGGATGATGTGAACACCGTCGACCTGGTCAAAGCTTATGTGCTCAAGGGCACCATCAATGGCATGCTCTGGGAAGTCTTGGATCCCTACACTTACTACATGGAGCCGAGGGCCTACGCGGAGATGAAGGTGGATACCAGCGGTGAATTCGCCGGCATCGGCATCGTGGTGACGATGCACAAAGGGCAGCTCACCATCGTTTCACCCATCCCGTCCACTCCCGGTCACCGGCTGGGTCTGCGCACTGGGGACATCATCCGCACCATCGACGGCCAACCCACCGAGGGCATGCTCGTCAATCAAGCCGTGGATATGATGCGGGGGCCGGAAGGAACAAAGGTCGTCCTCGGGATCGAGCGGGACGGGGAGCAGTTTGAAGTTGAGATCATCCGGGACAATGTGGAGGTCCCCGTTGTTCCCAAAGCGGAGATCATCCAAGACGGCATCGGCTATGTGCGGCTGTCGTCCTTTAACGAACGGACATCCACGGTCCTGCAGGAGACCCTGCGGGATCTGGACGAACGGGGCATGCGGGCCCTGATCCTTGACTTGCGGTCCAATGCGGGAGGCCTCCTGACCCAGGCGGTGCAAGTAGTCGACCACTTCCTCGATCACGGCCCCATCGTCCACATCGTCGGCAGGGAAGGCCAGCGGGAGACGATTTATGCCCAGCTGCGCAATACCCGTCCGCCGCTGCCGATGGTGGTCTTGACGGACAAAGGCACCGCGAGCGCATCGGAGATTGTGGCCGGGGCCCTGCGGGACAGCGGTCTGGCCACCATCGTTGGCACCACCACCTTCGGCAAAGGCCTAGTCCAGACGGTCATCCCCCTGGGGGATGGTTCGGCCCTGAGGCTCACCACCGCCCGCTATGCCACCTCCGGCGGCCACTTCATCGACAAGGTGGGCATCGAGCCCGATGTCTTCGTCGAACCGGAGCCTTTGCCGGAGGGGGAGGAGCGGGAGCTGCAACCCTTAGATGCCGAGCTGGATTTGGAGCGGGATCGCCAGCTGCGCACAGCGGTGGAACTCCTTGGGGAAAGGCTCCATGCAGAGGCCCTGGCCCAAGCTAGTTGAGGCCTGCAGCCCGGGAAAGGGGTGATTCGGCAGGTCCCTTTCGGCCTGCCGCTCTATTTTGACCGCATTCCTTGAAGTCGCCAAGCTCCTCCTCAAGTCAATCCCCGCAATGGTGTTTCGGTCCGAGTACTTCCTCGCCCTGGCCATTGTCGTCGGTCTTGTCCACTTCCAGTACCGACGGGTGGCGGCAGTGGAGGAGCGGTTGTTTGGTCGGGTAAGATACGAGCCCCGGCAGCAGACGACCAGGAGCATCCTCTTCGGCCTCCTTGGCGGGGCCCTGGGCACGGGGCTTTTTATCATCATCGGCATTTCCCTGACCGACAGCGGCGTCGCTTACATTTGGCCCCTAGCCCTCCTGTTGATGCTCGTCCACCCCCGGTTCCTGTGCTTTTCCTATGCCGGGGGGCTGCTGTCCTTTTCCCATCTCCTCTTTGGCTGGCCGCAGATCCACATCCCGTCGGTGATGGGATTGGTCGCCGTCCTCCATCTGGTGGAGGCGGTCCTCATCCGCATCAGCGGCCACTTAAACCCCAACCCCGTCTATGTGAAGGGGAGGGACGGCCGGGTGGTGGGGGGATTTGCCCTCCAGAAGTTCTGGCCCCTGCCTTTGGTGGCCCTCGTCTATCTAACCCTGCCCGAGGGTCCCCTCCGGGAAGTCGTCAACATGCCCTCTTGGTGGCCCTTGATCAAACCTCCCCAGGAGGTCCCCGGGGGGATGGAGCTGGTCTACATCCTGTTTCCCGTCGTTGCGGCCTTAGGCTATGGAGATATGGCCCTGTCCCGCACGCCCCGGGAGAAAGCGTCCTTATCTTCCCTTTATCTTTTCGCTTACAGCATCATCCTCCTCATCCTCGCCGTCCTCGCCGACAGCTTCCAACCCCTCCGCTATTTCTCACCCCTCTTTGCCATCCTCGGGCACGACCTGGTCATCCAGCTGGGGAATCGCATGGAGCTAGGGGGCCAGCCCCTTTTTACCCCTGCCCTCGATGGACTTGGGGTCCTTGATGTTTTCCCCGGCGGGACTGGACACAGCCTCGGTCTTCGCTCTGGGGATGTGATCTTGGCCGTCAACGGTCATTCCTTGCTCCCTGGCGATGATCTAAGATGGCTCCCCCCGGGACCTTTGGAACTTCTTGTCCGCAGGGAGGAACAAGAGGTGGTGATGTGGTATCCTCGTCATCAGGGGGGGCCCTTGGGGGTTCTTTTTGTGCCCCTCCCGTGGTCTGCCGCTTATGTGGAGCTGAGAGGCCTGCAGCGGCCCGGGTGGCTCCTCCGGCGACTGCGGAGCCTGTGGACAGAGCTTGTCAAGAGAATGGGTTTTAGAAGGTGAAGCGTTTGCAGCGAAGGGTTGTGCGCCTTCCCGGAGGGCCCTTGGCAGCCCTCCTATGTCTGCTGGCCTTTGCCAGCGGTTGGTTTTTTCTGGCCCGAATCTACGGCAGCAGCATCCTGGAACAGACTGAGGATTTCATCCTCAGCCGGGAGGAAGGCCGACTGGTCGTGGATTACGGCCCCAAGGCACAGCGCATCGAAGATCAGGTGCTGATGGTCTTGCAGGCGGCAGAGATCTTGCCGGCCGGAGCCGGTCCCGAAAGCATCGCCGCCTGGGAGCAGGAGATGGAGCTGGAAGTTGACGAGGGCTTGCTCCAGTGGCCGTATCGCAGCTGCCGCCTCGTTGGCGACTCTCTCCCCGAAGATCTCCTCAGCCAATTAGCCCTGGCCCTGGAAGGAGTCGGCGGCGAGGTCGTCGCTTCTCCGGGACAGGAGGATGAGCTTCTCCTCACCATCGGCTTCCCGACCGAGGACCAGTTCATCATCACCCACGAACTCCTCCTGGAAAGGAGGCTTCCAGTGAGGCCCCGTCCCCGCGCACGGGTCGCCATCGTCATCGATGACTGGGGCTACGATTGGGCGGCAGCCGATAGTCTCTTGGAGCTGCCGGGGCCCCTGACCCTGGCCGTCTTGCCCCACGTGCCCTATTCCCAGAGGCATGCCTCCCTGGGACTCGCCAGGGGCCATGAGATCCTCCTCCATCTGCCCATGGAGGCCCTCAGCGGCCTTGATGCCGGTCCGGGGATGGTGACTGTGGACATGGACGATGAGGAGATCGCAAGGCTCGTTCGCGAGGCCATCGCTTCCGTTCCCGGCATCGTCGGGGTCAGCAACCACATGGGCTCGAAAGTCACCAGCGACTCCCGGGCCATGGGGATCATCCTGGAAGTCGTCAGGGAACACGGTCTTTTCTTCTTCGACAGCAACACGGCCCCGGCCTCGGTCGTCCCGGCCCTTTCCCGGTCTATGGGGGTGCCCTTTGCCGTCAATTACATCTTCCTCGACAACGTGGCCGAAGAGGCCTCGGTCCGCCGTCAGTTCGAGCGGCTCATCCGCCGGGCCCTCCGGGAAGGAAGCGCCATCGGCGTCGGCCATGTGAAGAACGCGACTGCAAAGGTCCTCCACGAGATGCTCCCCACCCTCTCCGAACGGGGCATCCAACTTGTACCCCTCTCTGACCTTCTGGAATTCCCTCAGCCATGGGTCGCGGCTCCCGAGTGATCTGAACCGTTGCCAAGCATAATATCATGGCCCGCTTTCCGGCCTGCCGTCTGGGGCTCGCCGGCAAGCAGTCCTCCTTGGGAAACCAGGCTTGAATGATCAGAAAATTCTTCCGCGGGCAAAGGTGCAGAGGCCTCAGGCCTCGAATAAGCTAGGGCAAAGCAATAAGGGAGGTGCACCTTTGGCCAGATACTTGCTGGGAGGAGCGTTTATAGTAATCGGAACTCTCTGGTTGTTCAATAATCTGGGCGTGACTCAGATTCCCCTCGGGCCCTTGATCGGTACCTACTGGCCTCTGCTCCTCATCCTCCGAGGCGTTTCCCTGATGCAGGAGGATAAGAAGGGCGTCTTCAGTGGAGTAATCTGGCTGGCCCTTGGTCTTGGGCTTCTGGGGCGCAATTTGGGGCTTTACGAGTTTGACTTGACCCTCATCTGGANAGTACTGTTGCCCATCCTCCTCGTCCACCTTGGCTGGCAGATTATCAAAGCCGCCGGCGCCAAGAACGCCCGCTGGGCGATCATGGGCGCGGTGGAACTAAAAGACGAAGGATGGCCCTTGACTAGCGACAGCTTCATCGCTTTCATGGGCGGGTTCGACCTCGACCTCACTGCGGCCAGCATCCCCGCCGGGGAGACGGTGCTCCACCTCATCGCGATCATGGGGGCATGGATGTCAAAGTACCTCCCCACGTGCACGTCGAATGTGAAGGAACGGCCATCCTGGGCGGCATCGACGTCTTCAAGAACGGCGCAGGCGGCATCATCGCGGCTCGGAAATGGTCTCGGCCGGGGGTTGATGGGGCTCCTACCTTGCGGATTCACTGTCAAACCATCATGGGCGGGATCGAAATCAACGGCGTTGACGAAACAGCAAAATAATCCCGAGGGGGTGCAAAAAAGCACCGAGGAATTTGCCGGGTCATGGCGAAGGATGAGCTGAGCAAAAACCAATAGCGAAAACCAAATGGGGACAGGGGAATCAGGTGGAAATCCTGAGCAGTCCCGCTACTGTAATGGTAAGCTGCCCTTAAACGGCCACTGGGAAACCAGGAAGGCAAGGGGAGCGATGAACCTAAGCCAGGAGACCCGCCCGTTGGGGAGACGCCGATGCCTTCGCGGAAAAGGCCGGGTCTGTTTTGCTTGAGCAGCCCCGTCCTTTCCAGGACGGGTTCTTTGTTGCAACCACATAATCTTAGACTTCGAGGATTTCCAAGCGCGGAAAACGGGAAGTCTGGTGCAAATCCAGCGCGGTCCCGCCACTGTGATGGTGAGCGCCTTGCAAATGCCACTGGGCAAAGAAGCCTGGGAAGGCGCAAGGGGCGATGAACCTAAGCCAGGAGACCGGTCCTCAAAGTCGTGACTGTACTGCCTACGCGGATAGGGGGTGGTCCTTTCTTGATCCAGCAGCCTCCAACTTCGTTGGAGGTTTCTTTGTAATGACAACTTGGGGGAGGCATACGCATGATAAGGTCGGTAAAGAAACTAACCCTAGCCCTGTTAGTCTTGGTGCTCATTTGTCCAGCAGCTGCTGCGCAGGATGAGCCGGTGACGCTTGTCGTGACCGCGAGCCGGATCCTGCAGGACATCAAAAGCGCACCGGTGAGCATCGCCCTCATCACCAGGGATGAGATCGAGGCCATGGGCGCCATGGAACTGAGCGAAGTCTTAAACGGCGTCGAGGGGGTCACTGCGGCCGACTACGGTCCTTTTGGCAGCCAAATGAAAGTCAAACTCCGCGGCTCCAACGCAGAGCAAGTACTAGTCCTGATAGATGGCAAACCTGTTAATTCGGCAAGGCAAGGAGACGTGGATCTGAGCACGATCCCTCTAGCCATGGTAGATCGGATCGAAATCATCAAGGGACCGGCATCGGCCCTTTACGGCGCGGATGCCCTCGGGGGCGTCGTCAATATCATCACCAAGGGCGGCCGGGAGGGAGGTCAGCTGAGGCTCGCCATCGGCGGG
>JGI24713J26584_10000356_pt1 | contig 34156 bp, 32 predicted proteins | sample BioPla4DNA1_FD_26584 | JGI IMG/M metagenome (IMG submission 26584) | reverse complement strand
CCCGCCGGTCGGCAAGGATCCGCAGTTTAACCCCGGACGGGAGCCCGACAGGCCCCACATAGCCGACGGTGAGGCCCAGCCGTTCCTTGACATCTTCCGGTCCGGCCAGGTAATAGGGGGCATTGAAATGGTTGCCCAGCTTAACCTCGTTCACCTCATCGTCCCCCCGGAGCAAGACTGCAACCAATTCATCATTCACCGTGTAAAAAAGGGTCTTGATTAATTTCTCCGGCGGCACGGAAAGGAAAGCGGCGACTTCGGGGATGGTAGTATAACCCGGGGTGGAGACCTTTTCCGGTTCACCGGGGGCGGCATCCTCCGGAACAGGGAGACCGGCCTCCGCCTTCTCGACGTTTGCCGCGTAACCGCACTTTTCGCAGTAAAGAATGACCGCTTCGCCCGTCTCCGCCAAGACGACAAATTCGTGGCTGACGTCGCCACCGATCGCCCCCGTATCGGCCTCAACCGCCCGGAACTTCAGGCCGCAGCGGCGAAAGACCCGCGTGTACGCATCGTACATCAGTTGATAACTGCGGTTCATTCCTTCTTCGTCTATATCAAAGGAATACAGGTCTTTCATAATAAACTCCCTGGCCCGCATCACCCCGAAACGGGGCCGGATCTCGTCCCTGTATTTATTCTGAATCTGGTAGATGAGGAGCGGCAGATCCCGGTAGGAGCGGACCTCATTCTTCACCACGGTGGTAATCATCTCTTCATGGGTAGGGCCCAGGCAGAAATCCCGGCCGTGCCGGTCTTTAAGACGGAACATCTCCTCACCGTATACATCCCATCTTCCACTCTCCTGCCAGATCTGGGCCGGCTGGACGATGGGCATGAGGACCTCTTGTCCACCCGCCCGGTCCATCTCCTCCTCGACAATGCGGATGATCTTTTTCACCACCCGGTAGCCCAAGGGCAAAAAGGTGTAGATCCCCGCGGCGGCTTTGCGAATCAGCCCGGCCCGGAGCATCAGTTTATGACTGACAACCTCCGCTTCAGCCGGCGTCTCGCGCAAGGTAGGTAATAAATACTGGGAAAACCTCATGAAAAGCACCTCCTGAAACTACGTACGGACCATATCTAAATAGGGAATCCAGCCCTGCCGGAAATAATCGGAGATCTCGTAGGTAAAGCCTGCGAAAGTGAAGTTGTTTATGGAGTAAAGCTGTTTTTTCCCCCGGCGATGAGCCGGTTCAATTCTTCCAAAAAAGCGCTGAGCAGTTCTTCCTTCTGAACCCGCCGGATTATCTTCCCCTGGCGAAANATTACCCCTTCGTTTTTCCCCCCGGCCAGCCCCAGATCGGCACGGGCGGCTTCACCCGGGCCGTTGACCATGCAACCCATCACTGCCAGGTGGAGGGGGGAGGCAATCCCGGCCGTTGCTTCCTCCACCGCCGCCACCAATTCTTCCAAATCCAGATTACACCGGGCGCAGGTCGGGCAGGAAACAATCACCGGCCCCCGTTGGCGCAGGGAGAGGGCTTTCAAGATCTCGTAAGCCGCCGTCACCTCCTGGACCGGATCACCGGTCAAAGAGACGCGGATGGTGTCGCCGATCCCTTCAGCCAGAAGCACGCCCAACCCTACTGCAGATTTGATCAAGCCGCGGTTGCCGGCCCCGGCCTCGGTGACCCCGAGATGCTGGGGGAAATCCCACCGGGCGGCAAAGGCGCGGCAGGCGGCGATCGTCTCCGTAACCATCGAGGATTTCAGCGAGACCACAATCTCTTCAAAACCCTCGTCCAACAAGAGCCGGAGTTGCCCTTCCAACGCGGCCAGCATCGTCTCGACAATATCGCCCTTCTTCTCCGCCAGCAACTTCCGGGGGAGAGAGCCGGCATTGACGCCGACCCGGATCGCGGCGCCGTGTGCTTTCGCCGCGCGGGCCACCTCTTTTACCCGCTGTACCCCCCCGATGTTCCCCGGGTTAATCCGGAGTTTTACCACCCCTGCTTCGAGAGCGCCCAGGGCCAGGCGGTAATCAAACTGGATATCAGCGATCACCGGCAATGGCGAGGCAGCCACAATTTTCTTCAACGCCGGGAGCGCCTGCTGATCCGGGACGGCCACCCGGACCAGTTCACAGCCGGCCGCCGCCAAAGCCCGGATCTGTTCCAATGTGGCCTCGTGGTCATGGGTATCGGTATTTGTCATTGATTGTACCAGAACCGGCCCGCCCCCGCCGATAGAAACCGGGCCGACCTTAATCCGGCGGGTGGGCCGCCGGTTCTTTATCGCCATGGACTTACACCCCGTTGCCTGTTGAACTCAGCCCAGACCTTATCCCCCGGGACTGGCAGTAAAACCCGGCGCCGGGCCTCAGTTGAGGAGCCGCCGGATAATGCTGCCCACATCCCCGGAGGTAATCATGATAAATAAAACCAGCATCAACAATAACCCGATCATTTGCGCGGTTCCTTTCTGTTCTGGAGAAAACTCCTTCCCGCGCAACCGTTCCAGGATGAAAATGACAATCCAGCCCCCGTCGAGAAGCGGTAAAGGGATGGGAAGGAGGTTGAAAAGGGCTAAAAACAGGCTGATACTGGTCATGACAAAAAGGAGCAGTCCGCTCTGGTGACGGGCTTGGTCCACAAAGCCCACCATACCGACGGGGCCGATAAACCCCGCCCTTTCCTGGCCGGTAATTATCCGGTAGGAAGCAACCACAACCCCTTTCATCCCGTACCAGGTGCTGGCAAAGCCGTACGGCACCGCCTTGGAGAGGGGAAGACGCTTGACTGTATAAGCCTGCATGATCCCAATCCGGCCAACACCGCCGTTGGGGTCATAAAAGGGGGTGATCTCCCGGGAGAATTGCTCCTCGCCTCTTTTGATCTTAAATTCCAGCGGCTGCAAGGGCGAACGGTGGATTATCGCCACCACCTCTTCCCACCTTTGGATGGGCTCGCCGTTAATCTCAACAATCTCATCGCCCGACGAAAGCCCGGCTTCAAAAGCGGGGGTTTTCGGTTCAACAAAGCCAATAATCGGCCTTTCCTCCGGGCGGTCGGGCAGGCCCACCGCGGCCGCGACGAAAATGAAGATCAGCAAGGCCAGGAGGATATTGCTAACNGGGCCCCCTAGAATAATCAGGATCTTCCGGTAGAGGGGGAGTTCGTAAAAGGCAAACTCACCCGGGTTTGGTTTCTCTCCCGGCTCGCCTTCAAGGGCAATATCCATACCGGCAATTTTACAATAACCCCCCAACGGGATCGCGCGCAGGGAATACTTGACCTTCCCCCATTCCCGTTGGAACAAAAGGGGGCCGAAGCCAACGGAAAACTCATGGGCCGTCACTTTGAAAAGCCGCGCCATCAGAAAATGGCCAAGTTCGTGGACGATCACCAGCAGTCCGATAATCAAAATCGTATAGATAATAGAGGAAAAGGAAAACACGCTGAAAAACCCTCCTATTCTTCCCCGGCAGCCTGGCGGGAAGCCGCGCGCTACGCCTTCCCGGCGGCGAAATTTTAGTTTACGGCGTCACGGTGCACCCATTACCGGGCTTTGCCGCCATGACGCACCATCCCGGCGTCCACCCGCCACATAAGAGTCATTTGGCGCCTACCGCCGCATATGAGCCGTTTGCCCTACGCCTAGCGGGCAAGGCCTTGCCTTTGGAACAAAGAAGAAAAGACCTCCCGCGCCCGGTTGTCTGCGTCCAGGATCGTCTCCAGGTCAGGGGAGGAGACGAAACCTTCCTTTTCATGGATTTCCATAACCTTTTCCACCAGGGCGGGGATGGCGGAAAAACCAATCCGCCCCTCGAGAAAGGCGGTAACCGCTTCTTCGTTGGCGGCGTTCATCACCGCCGGCATTGTCCCGCCCCGCCGCCCGGCCGCATAGGCCAGGGCCAGGCAGGGAAAACGCTCCAGGTCCGGCGGGGAAAAATCCAGCCGCCCAAGGGTGACCAAATCCAGGCGGGAGAAGGGATTCTCTCTCCTTTCCGGGTAGGTCAGGGCAAACTGGATCGGCAGGCGCATATCCGCCGGGCCCAACTGGGCGGTGCAAAACCCGTCAACCATCTCGACAACCGCGTGGACAATGCTCTGGGGGTGAATAACCACATGAATCCGGTCATAGTCCAAGGAAAACAGCCAGTGAGCCTCAATTACCTCCAGCCCTTTATTCATTAAGGTCGCCGAGTCGATGGTGATCTTCTTCCCCATCCTCCAGGTGGGATGGGCCAAGGCTTCCTCCGGCGTGACCTTCGCCAGATCCGGGAGGCGGGTCTCACGGAAAGGCCCGCCGGAAGCGGTAAGATAGATCTTTTTTACCGCCGACCGGTCCTCCCCCATGAGGCACTGGAAAACCGCGCTGTGTTCGCTGTCCACCGGCAAAAGGGGCGCATTACCCTTCGCGGCCCCGGCCATAATCAGTTCGCCGGCGGCGACCAGGGCTTCCTTATTGGCCAGGGCCACCGCCTTCCCGGCTTTGACCGCGGCCAGGGTGGGCCTGATCCCCGCTGCCCCCACGGCCGCTGAGACGACCATCTCCACCTCCGGGTCAGCCGCCAGTTCCTCCAGGCCTTCCGCTCCGGTGAGAAGCCGCCCCTGCCAGGTGTCCCCCAGAAGGGAAAGAAAGGCCTGGCGTTTGCCGGGGTCCGCCAGGGCTACCACCGCCGGCCGGTATTTTTTTACCTGCTCCGCCAGGAGCTCCAGGCTGCTGTGGGCGGCTAAACCGTAGATAACGATCTTTTCCCGGAGATGTTCCGCCACCTCCAGGGTTTGCCGGCCAATCGAGCCGGTGGAGCCGATTATCACCAGTTTTCTCAAGCTATCATCACCTTTGCCCGGTCAGGGACTCCCCTCCCGCTCCAACAAGGGGAGAACTCCGTAATAGAAAGAGCGTAACATGACAAAGACCACCGGGCCGGCAAAGAGCCCGTAAACGCCAAAAAGCCGGAAACCCAGGTAGACAGAGAAAAGAGCGGATAAAGGATGCAAACCCAGTCTCTTTCCGAGTAAACGCAGTTCGGAGAGTTCCCGCATGGCCAGGATAACCAGTAAAATCCCGATGATTAGCAGGGCGCGTAAAAAATCGCCAACGGCAAAATTCCACCCGGCCCAGGGCAAAAAGAGGGTTGTCGGCCCGACCATGGGCAAGAGATCCAGGATCCCTGTAAGGACCCCCAACAGGCCCGGGCGGGCAAAACCAAAAAGCCCCAAAAAAAAGGTGGTCACCAAGCCGGTGATTGTTGCCAGCATAATCTGGATTTTTAAGAAATTTAACGTGGAGAGGACCACCGCCCCCTGTAGTCGCCGCGCCGGTTCCCTCCATTCCTGGGGCAGCAATGAGACGAGAAAAGCGCTGAGTTTCTCCTTGTCCCGGCTGAAAAAATAGGCTGCGAGCCCGCTCAAGAAAAGGTTAATCAGGAAAATGGGGAAACCGCGAAAAAGATTGAGTAAATTCTGTAAGAAATCCTGTAACAGGCCGCCAGCGGTTTCCATCAAGCTCTCCGGCCGCAGCCAGGACTGTTCCCAAAAACCCTCCGGTAGTTGCAGCCTCTCCTGTACCTGCAAGAACAGGCGCTCCGCCTCTCTTGCCAGGGCTACCAGCCTTTCCGGCAGGTCCACCAGGAGTTCCTTGGCCTCCAGGTATAGCCGGGCAAAAGAAAAAGTCAGGATGATCCCGCCGGTAATCAACGTGGTAACCAGGACCAGGATCACCGCCAGCGGCCTTACGGAGAGAATCCCCCTCCTCTCCAACCAGCCCGGTAACCGGATTCTCTCTTCCAACCATTTCACCGGCGGCTCGATCAAATAAGCGATCAACAGCCCGATAATAAAGGGGGTTAAAACCGGGAACAGGTACTTAATTGCCAGAAGCGTTAAGAGCACCAGGGCTAGAAAAACGAGAAAAGTCCGGAGTTTTTTTGAAATTTGCACTCCGGCACCTCCTTCACCCTTGCCTCCTGGTACTTCCGGTCATGGTTTCACAGTAAGATCTTTCCCCGGAAAAATTCCGGGCAAACTGTTTTATAAAAAATTAAGAAAATAATAGGCAATGGGCAAAACAAAAAGCAGGCTGTCAAAACGGTCGAGGATCCCGCCATGCCCGGGAAGGATGTTGCCGGAGTCTTTTACCCCCGCGCCCCGCTTCAGCAAAGACTCAAAAAGATCCCCCAGTTGGCCCAGGATGCAAAAGACCGGCGTCGCCACGAGTAACCAAAGGAAGGGTAAGCCAATCAAAGCCCCGAAAAGAAGACCGCCAATTGTCCCTGAGAAAAAGCCGCCGACAGCGCCTTCCACCGTCTTCCCCGGGCTGATGGTGGGCGCCAGCTTCTTTTTGCCCAGCCATAAACCGGAGAAGTAAGCCCCGGTATCATTCAGCCAGACCACGGCTAAAACCAGGAGCAGGACCTCGGTGCCGAGGGGTGGTGAAAAAGCCCGGATCATAACGGCATAGGTCAACAAAATCCCGGGATAGACCAGTCCAAAAAGGTGGACTGTAAAAAAGCTCAAAAGCCCCTCCCGTCTGGTGCTGCGGCTGTATTTCTGCGCGGCCGGGAAGAAAGAAAAGAGCAGGCAGAGCAAAAAGGCAACCCCGATTAAGCCCTCTCCCGGAAACCAGTCAGTATAAAGGGACAAGAGGCGGCCAAAGAAATAAAGCAGGCTCAGTGAGAGCAGGAGGAGAAAATCGGCTTCCCTGCCATAAGCGCCGGTCAACCGGGAATACTCCCAAATGCCGGCGGTCATGATAATGGCCACAGCAACGGCAAAGAAAAGACCGCCTTTGATCACTAAAAACAGAAGGAGCACAGCTCCGGTTAGGCCTGTAATAATCCTTTTCGTCATTTGTTCTCCTTACTTTCAACACCTTCAACCCCGCCGAACCGTCTCCGCCGGCGCTGGTATTCGGCGATGGCTTTCGCCAGTTCCGCACGGTCAAAATCCGGCCAGAGCACAGGGGTGAAATAGAGTTCGGCATAGGCAATCTGCCAGAGGAGAAAATTGCTGATCCTCTGCTCCCCGCTGGTTCTAATCACTAAGTCCGGCTCGGGCTGCCCGGCGGTGAAAAGGTACTTCTCCACCAGGGACTCATCGAACCCGGCTTTTAAAGCCTCGCCATGCTCCGCCACGGCCCGTCGCATGGCCTCGACCAGTTCAGCGCGGCCGCCGTAATTGATGGCCAAATTCACAAGCATACGGGTATTGCCGGCTGTTTTCTCTTCCGCCGCCTTCATCTTGGCGAGCAATTGCGGGCTTAGCCCTTCCCTAAGACCGAGAAAGCGGACTTTTGCCCCCCGCCGGTGCATCACCTCCACCTCGTTCAGGAGGGAATTCTCCAGGAGCCCCATTAAAAATGAGACCTCTTCCGGCGGCCGCCGCCAGTTTTCAGTGGAAAACACGTATAAAGTCACAATCTTTACACCCAGGCGGCCGCATTCCTCAATAATTTCCCGCGCCCGTTTGACTCCTGCCTGGTGCCCGGCGGTTCTGGGCAACCCCCGCTGTTCCGCCCAGCGCCCGTTGCCATCCATAATGATGGCTATATGCCGGGGGAGCCGCCCGCCAGAAATTTCTGTCTCGCCCAATAAGCCTAAACCTCCATAATCTCCGCTTCTTTAGCTGCCAACAGCTTGTCGATCTCCGCCACATATTTATCGGTAAGCTTCTGAAGTTCGTCCATGGCCTTGTGGCTATCGTCTTCAGAGATCAACCCGTCCTTCTCCATCTTCTTAATCTTGTCCTTCGCATCCCGGCGGACATTACGGACTAGTACCCTTTTTTCTTCCGCATCCTTTTTTACCAGGCGGACCAGTTCTTTCCGGCGTTCCTCGGTCAGCTGCGGGATCACCAGGCGGATAACGGTTCCGTCGTTGGTCGGGTTCAAACCCAGATCCGCCTTTTGGATGGCTTTTTCCACATCATTGATGATCGACTTATCCCACGGCTGGACCACCAGCAACCGCGGTTCCGGTGCGGAGATGCCGGCGATCTGTTTCAGTGGGGTCAGGGAGCCGTAGCATTCCACCTGTACCCGTTCGAGAATGGCAGGATTGGCCCTCCCTGTGCGGACGGTTGCGAAGTCTCTCTTGGTTGCCTCAATCACCTTATTCATCTGTTCTTCGCTGGTTTTTAAAACATCACTGATTTCACCGTTCATCCTGATCATCCCTCCCTACATAAGTACCAACCTTTTCACCCATTATTATCCGCTTAATATTTCCATCTTCTGTAAGGTTGAAAACAACGATCGGGATGTGGTTATCCATACAGAGGCTGGCGGCCGTGGCGTCCATCACGCCAAGGCGTTTGTTTAAGAGGTCAATATAATTAAGGCGGTCAAACTTCTTGGCCGTCGGGTCAAGACGCGGGTCCGCATCAAAAACCCCGTCCACTTTCTTTGCCATGAGGACGATCTCCGCGTCCAGCTCCACGGCNCGCAGGGCCGCGGTGGTATCCGTGGAGAAGAAGGGGTTACCGGTCCCGGCAGCAAAGATCACCACCCGTCCCTTTTCCAGGTGCCGGATTGCCCGGCGGCGGATATAGGGTTCGGCAATTTCCCGCATTTCGATGGCGCTTTGCACCCTGGTTTCCATACCAAGATCTTCAAAATAATCCTGTAAAGCCAGGGCGTTTATGACCGTTGCCAGCATCCCCATGTAGTCGGCGGTTGCCCGGTCCATCCCCTGCCTGCTGGCTTCCAGGCCGCGCCAGAAGTTGCCCCCTCCCACCACCACCGCCACCTGTACATTAAGGTCAACGACTTCTTTGGTCTGGAGGGCTATGTTCCTGACTGTTTCCGGGTCGATCCCAAAACCTTTATCGCCGGCCAGTGCTTCACCGCTCAGCTTTAAGATTATCCGGCGGTACTTGGGTGAATGCATACATCTTACCCCCGTCACTTTTATTCGCTTCTTCTTGGGAAACTCCTGCAAAAAAGGGAACACCCGTGGGCGTTCCCTTTTTTCTTTTTTATTGGTTAATCTGCGACATGACCTCGCCCACAAAATCATCGCTTCTTTTGGCAAGGCCTTCTCCCTTTTCATACCGGGCAAAACGAACGACCTCGATCCGGGTGCCCAGTTTCTCCCCGACCTGCCCCAGAAGTTTTTTCACCGTGAGGCTGCTGTCCTTGATAAACTCCTGTTCTTCCAGGCAGGCCTCTTTAAAGAACTTCTCCAAACGGCCCTCGGCGATCTTCTCCGCAATTTGCTCGGGTTTACCCTCATTGATCGCTTGTGCCCGGTAAATGGCTTTTTCCTTCTCCAAGGTCTCCTGGTCGACCTCGTCTCTCCGGACATACTCGGGCTTTGCCGCAGCCACCTGCATGGCCAAGTCCTTGGCCAGGTTCAAAAGGTCCTCCTCCCCGGCAACCTCTGCTTTTTCCAGGGAGAGTTCCAGCAGGACCCCGATTTTCCCGCCCATATGGATATAATCCTGGACCAATCCGGGCTCCTGCCGCGCAAAGCGGACAAAACGGCGCACGGTAATTTTTTCACCGATATTGGCCACCAATTGGGTTACGGTCTCTTGCACGGTCGCGCCGCTTTTCAGGGTCTGCTCCATCAGATAGGGGCCTTCTTCCCCCGTCTCCGGCGAAAGGGCATTAGGGGCGTTAACCGCTACATGCTCCGCCAGTTCATGGGCGAATTCCTTGAAACTGTCGACCTTGGTAACGAAATCCGTCTCACAGTTCACTTCCACCAAGGCGCCACATTTTTTATCCGGGGTAATAAAGGAAGTGATGAGCCCTTCCGCCGCAATCCGGCCGGCCTTCTTCGCCGCAGCCGCCAGTCCCTTTTCCCGCAGGTATTCCACGGCCTTTTCCATGTCGCCGCCGGTTTCGATCAGGGCTTTTTTGCAATCCATCATCCCGGCCCCGGTTCTCTCCCGCAACTCTTTAATCTGCGCGGTAGAAATATTCACACCCACTCGTCTCCCTCCTTTAAGAAATTAACTTGCCCACGGAAAAAATGCATTTGATAAAAGGAGGGCCGCGAATTGCTCACGGCGCCGTCCTTCTTAATTAATCTTTCACTTCGCAGCGGCGGTTTCTTCCGGTTCTTCCCCGGCAGCCGGTTCCTCTTCGGCGGCCGGTTCCTCGAATTCAACCGCTGTTTCGGCCTCCGCGATAACTTCGTCCGCTTCCGCCTTGTCTGCCGGAGCGGTCTCCGCATCGGCTGTTTGCTCTCCCTGGCGTCCCTCAATCACAGCGTCGGCAATCTTCCCGGACAAGAGCCGGACTGCCCTAATCGCATCATCGTTCCCAGGGATAACATAATCGATTTCATCGGGGTCACAGTTGGTATCGACAATGGCGATGATGGGGATCCCCAGCTTTCTTCCTTCCGCCACTGCGATCCGTTCCTTCCGCGGATCCACCACAAAGATCGCATCAGGCAGCCGGTTCATATCCTTGACCCCGCTCAAAAACTTCTCCAGGCGGGCCCGCTCCTTCTCCAACTGCAAGACCTCTTTTTTCGGAAGCAGAGCAAACGAGCCGTCTTCGGCCATTTTTTCAATCTTCTTCAGCCTTTCCACCCGGGAGCGGATAGTCGCAAAGTTGGTTAACATCCCGCCCAGCCACCGGTGGCAGACATAGAACATCCCGCACCTGGTAGCTTCCTCACGGATGGCATCCTGCGCCTGCTTTTTGGTGCCGACAAAGAGGATGGTGCCGCCTTCAGCCGCCAAATTCCGTACAAAATGGTAGGCTTCTTCCACCATTTTTACGGTTTTCTGCAGGTCGATGATGTAGATCCCATTGCGTTCGGCGAAGATATAAGGAGCCATCTTCGGGTTCCAACGCCTGGTCTGGTGACCAAAATGCACCCCGGCTTCGAGTAACTGCTTCATCGAAATAACTGCCATGTGGTCACCTCCTTCCCTCTGGTTAATGCCTCCGCTTTCTTCATCTCCGCACCCACCCTTTTCAGGGCACCCGGGCGCCGGATCCGAAAACGTGTGTAATGAAAAAACATACTCTTCAAGTATATCATGATCCGGTTTTCCTGGCAATAGTTTGGCCGGAAATTTTCCGGAAAACACGGGACCGCTAGCGCCGCCCGTTCAAGAGGTAAGGGCGGACCTCGCCCAGCAGGTAAAAGGAGCCGGTAAACAAAACCGGCAGGTTCGTGCCGGCGGCCAGGTTCGCTTCCCCGGCCAAACCCACCGCCTGCAGCGGATCGTCGACTTCCACCGCGTCAATGCCATAACGGCGAAAGGCCGTACCAATCCGTGCGGGCAGGGCTGTATTGGGATGGGGAATCCGGGTGGCAAAGACCTTGCGGACCTTGGGCGCGAGGATCCCGGCTATCTCTTCCACCGGCCGGTTCTCCTGCACGCCAATGACCGCCGTGAGCATTGCCCGGGGGAAGAGCTCTTCGAGGCTCTGTACCAGCACCCGGCAGGCGTGGGGGTTATGGGCCCCGTCCAGTAAGAAGGAGGGGTTCCCCGGGATTAGCTCCAGGCGCCCCGGCCATTGCACCTCATTCAACCCGGCGATCAGATCTTCCCGGCGCCATGGGAAACCTTCCTCCCGCAGCAAATGCAAAACCCCATAAACAAGGGCGGCGTTGGCCGCCTGGTGTGAGCCGAGAAGATTTACCCGTACCCGCAACGGCGGTTCCTCTTTCCATTGCAGTTCCAAATATGTCCCGGAGAGATCAGCCCTTTCCAGCCGGAAACGGATCTCCTTGCCCACACGGTAAAGGGGGGCGCCGGCCCGGGCGGCGGCCCCGGCCAATACCTGCAGGGCCCCGGGTTCCTGCAGACCGGTTACCACCGGCCGTTTCGCTTTGATAATACCCGCCTTCTCCCGGGCAATCGCCTCCAGGGTCTCCCCCAGGTACTCCCGGTGTTCCAGGCCAATCGGGGTGATCGCACAGACCAGGGGGTCCACCACGTTGGTGGCGTCGAGTCTCCCCCCCATGCCCACCTCAACAACGGCTATATCCACTTCTTCCCCGGCAAAAAAAGAGAAAGCCAGCAGGGTCCCGAACTCAAAAAAAGTGGCGGGGCCGATCTCCGGGTGCCCGTCCGCCGCCTCCACCACCGGCTTAACCCGGGCTACCAGCGCAGCAAGGCTTTCCGGGGGAATGCTCTTTTCAGCAACCATGATCCGTTCAGAATATGAACTTAAGTGCGGCGAGGTATACCGCCCCACTTTATAGCCGGCTTTTTTCAAAACCGTACTCAGCATTACGGTGGTGGAACCTTTCCCGTTGGTCCCGGCAATATGCACCACCGGGAACCGGCGGTGGGGGTCGCCGAGTTTCTCCAGGAGATAATGCATGCGTTCCAACCCAAGTTTAATCCGGAATGAGGAGCGTTCGTAGATATACTGCAAGGCCTCTTCGTAAGTCATAAACCTCTCCACCCGCCATTCTCTTTTTCCCCGCCAAAGGGAAATGAGGGAAAATGGAGAATAAAAGATTGTCTTTATTCTTTCGCGTGCCTGCGTCCGGCAAAAGCAATATTATTATTGTAAAGAAAAGCAAAAAGAGAAAGCAAACAAAGGAACAAAGGGGTAAATCGCCATGTTCAACGTTGTCCTCTACCAGCCGGAGATCCCGCAGAATACAGGGAACATCGCCCGTCTCTGCGCCGCCACCGGCAGCAGCCTGCACCTGGTCGAACCTTTGGGTTTCTTCCTTGATGACAAGCACCTGCGCCGTGCCGGCCTCGATTACTGGCCCCTGGTTTCCCTCCGGCGGTACCTGGATTTCCAGGAGTTGCTTTCTGCTCATCCCGGGGCCCGCTGGTTCTTTTTTACCACCAAAGGCCAAAGACCCTACCATGAAGTGGCTTTCCAACCCCATGATTTCTTGGTCTTTGGCCCGGAAACGCGGGGACTGCCCCCGGAGATCCTCTCCCTCAACCCCGGGCAGAACCTGCGGATCCCCATGATCACCGGGGCCCGTTCCCTGAACCTCGCCAACTCTGTGGCGGTTGTTCTTTATGAAGCTTTACGCCAGACGGGGTTTCCGGGGCTTCTTTGATCCTCCCCGCCCTTCTTTCCTTTCTTACCCGCCCCGGGAGAATTTCTTTTTCAGATAATCCCAGGTCTCCGGGAAATGCCTGGCGGCGATTAACAAGGCGAGACAAACCCCGGCGGGGATGCCGGCAATACCGGCATAAACCGCCACTGCCAAAACCCCGGTAAACGAAGCGAGCGGCATATAGCGGGTAGGAAGGAAAACCACCGCCCAGAAGGGGATAAAGGCCAAGACCGCGAGGGGCGCTCCCCATAAGGCCACCGCCAAGCCGGTAGCCAGGCCTTTACCACCCCGGAAACGCAAGTAAATGGGGAATATGTGGCCTGTTACCGCCAGAAAACCCATCCACAATTCCACTTCCCGCGGGAAGCCCAATACCCGCGTGAGAACCAAAACCAGCAACCCCTTGCCAAAATCCCCGGCAAAAACCAGCAATGCCGGGCCGATACCCAATGTATCAAAGGCGTTGGCGGCTCCGATATTACCGCTCCCCACTTTTTGGAGGTTGATCCCCCGCAACCCTTTTCCCACCAGGACCCCGGTGGGAATAGCCCCGATTAAATAGGAAGCGATCCCCATGAGCGCTAAAGCCATTACTGATAGAGATTCCATTCTTAAGCCTCCTTTACCGTTGCAACTTCCTCATGCCTAACGGAGGGCGCAAAAACCGCCCCCCGGATCGGGAACCCTCCGGGAATCATTGAAAACCGGAAAACAGTATCCTGGAAAACCTCCCCGTCAATCTGGTAGAAGAGCGGGGTCATACTCTCCAGATAGATTTCCCGCCCACGGAAAAACCCAACTTTATCCTGCAACCGGCCGTGCTCGCCTTTAATGGCCAACGGCAGGAACCAAAGGACCTCCAAGGGAGTAACCTCTTTCACCACGCAAATGTCGAATAAACCATCATCAATCCTGGCATCCGGGGTTATTTTTATCCCCCCGCCGTAGGTGCTGGAGTTGGTGACCGCGAATAACAAGGCTTTATACTCCCGTTCTTTCCCGTCGGCAACCATTTTCACCCGGTGAAGCCGGAAAGAAAAGAGGGTTTTTATCACTGCCAAAAGATAGGCAGGCATTCCCCGGACAAAGCGTATCCCCTGGTTTGCGGTATATGCCACCCGCCCGTCAAACCCGGCGCCCACCGAAGAAATAAAATACCTGTCATTAAGGCGGCAAAGGTCCACCCACCTGGTTTCTCCTTCGATAATTTGCCGGATCGCAGCCGCCGGATCAGCGGGCATCCCGATCATGGCGGCAAAATCATTGCCTGTACCGGCGCTCAAAACACCAAGCGGAACCTTGCTGCCGGTCATCCCGTTAACCACCTGGTTAACCGTGCCGTCGCCACCGGCGGCAATCACCAAGTCATACCCGGATTCCACGGCCTTCTTCGCAATTTCTATGGCATGGCCGTGCCATTGCGTCTCCTCCAAATGGGAACGGTAGCCGTAGTTGGCCAATTCAGCCAAGATCTTTGCCTTGAGTTTAGCCGCTTTCCCTCTCCCGGCCCGGGGGTTAAGGATAATCTTCACCTTCATCGTCTTCACCTCAATGAATTTAGCCACAATTTTCAGTTCATTTCGGCAATCCAGGAGAAAACTCCTGCCCGGAAAGGACAAATTTTCCCGTCCAAAAGCCCGCGGCATACGGTGCAGTCTCCCTGCAGGCCGGTATAAAAAAAACCCCGGAAAATCCGGGGTTTTCTGCCTCTACCTGGCTGTCCCTGGCCTAAAACCTATTGCCACACAAGCACAGAATCAAGATGATGAAGAGGCATAAGGAAAGAGAATCCCTCGACCCCAAAATGCTCATGCCTTCTGCCATGGGCTTACTTCCCTCCTTTGCTTAACGTTCCTGGATTGGGAGGCGTCTTAAGCATCCTATAACAGTATATAGAATTTTCACTGGAAAGCTCCTGTGTCAACATACTTTTTCTAGACGGGCTTTTTTACCCTTAACCATAAAAAAAGCGCCGCTTTGCGGCGCTTTTTCGAATCTACTGCCATTAAACAGCCTCTACTCTTTTTACCTCCGGTATCTCCTCCCGTAGACGCCGTTCAATCCCGTTTTTCAACGTCAGCGTCGCCATGGGACAACCGGCGCAGGCCCCTTTGAGCCGGACCTGCACAACCCCGTCTTCCGTAACAGCAACCAGTTGGACATCGCCCCCGTCAGCCTGTAGGGCGGGGCGGATCTGTTCCAAGACCTTTTCAACTTGCTCTTTCATAGCCAGAGCCTCCTTTTTTATAATATCTCCATCCGTAAACCCTTTCTTTCCTCAGGCGTGGAAAAGCCTGAGCCGGAGGATATCGGGGCGGATAAAAGCAAACTCTCGCAACTGCATGAGCGCCTTGTTCAAAGCGTGTTCCGGTGCTTCGTGGGTCAAAAGGACAATCGGGACAAAATCCTTTTCCCCATGGGTTTCCAGTTGCACCACGGAAGAGATGGAGATTTTGTTCTCACCAAGCACCCCGGAGATCCTGGCAAGAATTCCCGGTTGGTCCAAAGTATACAGGCGCAGGTAAAAACGGTTGGTAACCTCATCCAGTGGCAAAAGGGGTACATCCTTCTCCGGGTCCATCGAAAGACAGGAGAAACACTCGCCGCGGGGGCGCGCCAGCATATTCCGGGCCAAATCCACAATATCGCTCACCACAGCGCTGGCTGTCGGGTCCTGCCCGGCGCCCGGCCCGTAAAACATGGTATTGCCAACCAAATCGCCGGTGATAAAAACCGCATTAAGCTCATTGTTTACCGCCGCCAGCAGGTGTTCTTCAGGGACAAGCGTCGGGTGCACCCGCAAATCGGCTTTTCCCCCGATAAAGCGGCAGATCGCCAGCAGCTTGATGACATACCCGAAACTCTTGGCATAATTAATGTCAAGCGGGGTCACCCCGGTGATCCCCTCCACCGGGATCCTGTCAAAATTCACCAGGCCCCCGAAGGCCAGGGAGGCCAGGATCGCCAATTTATGCGCGGCATCAACCCCGTTGATATCCAGGGTGGGATCGGCTTCGGCAAACCCTTTCGCCTGTGCTTCCCGGAGCGCTTCGGCAAAATCCATATTATCCTGGTGCATCCGGGAGAGGATATAGTTGGAAGTCCCGTTGACAATCCCGTAGATACCGAGGATCCTGTTGGCCACCAGGCCCTCGCGCAACCCCATGATCACCGGGATCCCCCCGCCGACACTGGCTTCAAAAAGAATGTCGACCCCGTGGGCCCGGGCTTGGGAAAAGAGTTCCCGGCCCCTGGTGGCCAATAACGCCTTGTTGGCGGTGATCACATGTTTCCCGTTGGCCAATGCCTGCATGACATAGGTAAATGCCGGTTCATAGCCGCCAATGGTCTCGATGACAATATCGATCCCGGGATCGTTTATAATCTCCGCCGCATCGGTTCCCATCTTTACGCCGGTAAAATCGACCCCCCGGTCCCGCTCCCAGTCCGTGTCCACCACGGTTTTCAGGTTAAAGCGGATCCCGGAGCGGGAGGCAAGCAACTCTCTTTCGGTCAAGAGAATCCTGGCCACACCGGTACCAATATTCCCCACACCCATAATACCAATATTGATTACCGGCTGCTCCATCCCTATCAGCTCTTTCCCATAAATTTTTTCGAAAAGAAAGAAATATCCAAAATAGCTTATGTTAGTATAGCATGGCAAAGGTGAAAAGTCAATTATCCTTCTGTTGCAAAACCTTCTCCCCGCCCATGGCCGGGAAATTATCGCCCGGCAGCCGATCTTTATTAAATTTAAGGTCTAATTTACTAAAGTATTAGAGAAGAACCATCGATAATTCTATTACCCAAAACTTTTTTAGAAGGGAACTATTGCCAAAAACAGGGAGGCGTTACCATGCTAAACAGGCTAAAATTAAGGCCAAAGCTGATGCTTCTGTTTATACTTGTTGGTTTGATCCCTGTGTTGATCGCAGCAATAATAAGTTATAGGGCTGCGGCTGAAGAACTGAATGACCAGATTAACAAGCGAATTCAATTGTTTGTCGCGGAAAAGGCGGCAGTTTTTGACTATTGGTTTGTGACACACCGCCAAGCGGCCCATGTCTTCGCGACCAGCCGTGAAATCTATGAAAGTATGAACCTCTATTATCAAGACCGGAAAGAATGGGAGTCTTATAATGCCCAGTTTACCGTCCCCTTCATGAAAAAGATCGTGGACGAATATGGCTACAGCGGTGTTTTCCTCACCGATGTCAACGGAGAGATAATCACATCTACCCTGGGCATAAATATCGGCGCCAACCTGTCTCACCGTGAATATATCCAAACCGCCTTACGTGGCAGGACCTTTGTCACGGAGATGTTCTATACCGACGTTATTAAGCAAAGCCTCATCAATGTGGTTACCCCGGTTTACAGCGATAGGGACCGCGGCCGGATCATCGGTGTACTCTGCCTGGAGTTGTTTACCGATAGAGTCACCCAGAGTCTCATAACACTTCTCGATGAGATCGGTGTCTCCGCCGATGCATATATCATCAATGCAAACCAAATGCTCCTAACCTACCCCCGGTTCCTGCCGGACGCCAAAGTCCTAGAGACCCGTATCGAAGTTCCAGGAATAACTGAGCTTAGCAATGCGATCCGGGCAAAAAACCTCAATTACTCGACAGTGACACGTTACCATAATTACAAAGGAGATAAAGTCATCGCATATCATGGCGTCATGATGCTGGGGGATCATCCCGCCGGCCTTATTCTCCAGGTTAACTACGATGAAGTTTTCGGCAAAATCCTGGCCACTCTCCGGACTGTCCTTATTACATTGGGAGTTATTGGTTTAGCCATTATAATCTTTGGCTTCTCCTTTGCCTCCTCTTTAACCCGGCCAATCTTAAAAATCCAGACCTGCCTGGAACAGTACGCCACCGGTGACCTGACGGCGGTTGTGGAGGTAAACCGGGGCGACGAAATCGGGGAAATTGCCCGCCAGCTTAATGCAACCACCCGGCAGATTTCCGGGCTGATCTCGCAGATTATCGCCACCGCCAACCAGGTCCAGAGTGCCTCCCAGCAGATTGCCGCCGGTAATCAGGACCTTTCCCAGCGCACCCAGGAACAGGCTTCCACCTTGGAAGAACTGGCCGCAACCATGGAAGAGATCAGCGCCTCCATCCAGCAGACTGCGGCGAATTCCAACCAAGCCGACCAGCTTGCCCAGGATACCCTGGAGGCGGTGAAGGAAGGCGAAAGGGCTACCCAGGAGACAATCGAGGCCATGTCCCAGATCTCNGCCAGCAGCAAGCAGATTGCAGAGATCATCAAAGTGGTAAATGATATCGCCTTCCAAACCAATCTCCTGGCACTAAACGCCGCTGTGGAGGCGGCACGTGCCGGCGAACAAGGCCGCGGGTTCGCAGTAGTCGCCGCCGAGGTCAGAAACCTGGCCAGCCGGACCGCAGAATCGGCCAAAGAAATCGAAGCCTTGATCCAGGAGAGCGTAGACCGGATTGACCGCGGTAACCTCCTGGTGAAGAAGTCCGCAGAGATCCTTGGACAAATTGTCACCAACACTAAGCGTACTTCGGATGTGGTAATTGAAGTGGCCGCCGCCATGCGTGAGCAAGCCGCCGCTACCAAGGAAATCCAGGCCGCCACTGATCAGATGAACCAAACGACCCAGGATAACGCCGCCATGGTGGAAGAAATCTCCGCTTCCAGCCAAGCCTTGTACAGTGAGGCGGAGAGCCTCCGGGATATCGTCGGCAGGTTCAAAGTGAAGCTGCATCCTCGTGACGCGGGCAGTAAAGAACTCCCGGAGATAAAGGACCCCGGTGAACCGGAGAGCGAAATACCCGTTTCCTACCAGCCGCCAGTTCACGGGCAAGACGCTTTTACCCAGGACAGCCTGGAGCATTTTTGGGATTAACGCCTTCCCTAAAACAAATGATGGTTTCCATACGGGGGGAGATAATTCATGCAGCATGCTGAAAACATGTGGGACCTTGTCGATCCGGAACTGCTCTCTGTTTTCGTGGCCGAAACCAATGAGCAAATAGAGAATTTAGTCTCCATCCTCCTCCAGTTGGAACAGGAGCCGCAGCTACAAACCGCTTATATCAACGAGATGTTCCGTATTGCCCATAACATCAAAGGCTCTTCAGGAATGGTCGGCATGGAGGATGTCAAAGAGACCGTGCATGAACTGGAGAACCTTTTTGGCCTGGTCCGGGACGGCAAGTATCGTCTGGAGAAACCCGAGATCGATCTTTTATTCCAATTCACCGATGCCTTAAGAGATTACTTCCAGGGAAAGACGAACGGTTCTTCCCTCGCCCTATGGAAGGAAAGGTTTCAAGGGCTAACCACAATGGCCGGGACAACCGGCCCGGACGCTATCGCCAAGCCCCTCCAGGAGGTACCGTTGGTCCTCAGCACGCAAGAAAAACGGACAGTAGCCTCCTGGCAAGAAGAAGGGAAACCCGTTTACGGCGTGGAGGCCGCTTTTAGCCCGGAGTTCCCGGAGCGTAGTTCCGTGGCGACCGAGTTCTTTGGCTTCATGCAGAAATACGGCAGGATCCTCACGGCCGCTCCCCCCCTCAACCAACTGGCGGAGGATAACTTTGCCGCGTTAAAATTGGTTCTCCTCAGGGAAACGCCGTTATCCCTGGAAGATGAAGAAGCAATCTACGGATTTCCGTCCGAAGGGATTCTGGAGATCAAAATCCGCCTTTGGAGCTACCACGAAGAGGCACGGATCGGCGACCGGGAAAGGATGGTGGAGACCAGCACCATCCGGGTGGAATCGGACCGGATCGATCATGTCATCAACCAGGTGGGTAAACTCCTGACCTTAAAGACTTCCCTGCGCCACCTTTATGAAGACGGTTACCATGGGAAGAACACCTGGCAGCAATTGGGCAAATCTGTACAGGAGTTGGAACAGATCGCCAACAGCCTCCAGGACAAAACCCTGGACTTGCGGATGATCCCGGTGCGGCGCCTTTTCTCCCGTTTTCCCAAGATCGTCCGGGACATCGCCCGGCAAAGCGGGAAAAAGGTGGAGTTGAAGTTTTCCGGCGAAGATACGGAGATTGACAAGCAAATCGCAGAAGAGCTGGTCGATCCCCTTACCCACCTGCTGCGCAACTCCGTCGATCACGGCCTGGAAGAGAGTGAAGAACGGAAAAAACTGGGTAAAGACGAGACCGGCCACATCCTGATCGAGGCCCGCCAGGAAGGGGGGCACATCGTCATTAACGTCTCCGACGACGGCCGTGGGATTGACCTGGAAAAAGTGAAAAATAAGGCTATATCCTTGGGGTTGATTTCTGAGGAAGAAGACCTTTCCGAGAAAGAACTGACCGCCCTTCTCTTCAAACCCGGGTTTTCCACTGCCGAAAAAGTCAGCGATGTTTCCGGCCGGGGTGTGGGCCTGGACGTGGTAAAAGAGAAGATTAGCCAGTTAAAAGGGAGTATTGAAGTAAAAACCGGGTTGCACCAAGGCACCACCTTTTCCCTGCGGCTCCCCCTTACCCTCGCCATTATCCAGGCCTTCATGGTGAAAATCGGCGACCAGGTATTTGGTCTTCCCGTCACTGATATGGAACGGAGTCTTGTGATCAAAGAGAGTGAAATCCACTATGTCAACGGGAGACCCCTATATTACCGTTATCCAGAGGTTATTCCCCTCCTGGACCTTGGCACGCGGTTTAACTTCCCGTTTAGGCACGATCCCCGCCGCATGCCCGTGGTCGTAGTTAATTACGGCCGCAGCAGGGTCGGGTTTATCGTTCAGGAGTTGTTAGGCTTGGAAGACATCATGGTTAAATCGCTCCAAAAAAGCATGGGAAAGATCACCGATATCTCCGGCGCCGCCTACCTTGGCAGCGGCGATATCGCTTTAATCCTGGATACGCAAACACTGGCCCGGGACTTGGCCGCACTGGACCAATAACCGCCGCCGGGGCCCGGGATAAAATGATTGAAGGAGGGCGCCATGAAGATGACCGGAAAGACCGATAACACAATGGACCTTCTAAACCTGCAGTTTACAGGGGCGGAGAATGAAAAGCAACTGATCGTCTTCACCGTAGGTGACGAGGAATTCGGCCTTGACGTCTTACGGGTGCAAGAGATTATCAGGTATACGCCGCCAATCAAGGTCCCGAATGCCCCGGCTCATGTGGAAGGGGTCATTGATTTCCGGGGAGAGGTCATCCCCGTTCTCTGCCTGCGGGAAAAATTTGGCCTGCCGGTTTTGGAGAATAAGGAATACATGGTCATAATTGTCGTGGAAGTCAACGGGAAAATCTTAGGGCTCATTGTCGACCAGGTCTCCGATATTCTCAACCTTCCGGAAGAGAAAATCCAGGAGACTCCGGAGTTTTCATCGCGGGAAAAAACCAAATACCTAAAGTCCGTGGGCAAGTTCGGGGACCGGTTAATTCTCCTCCTGGATCTGGACAAAATCATCAACCTCGAGGATCAAGAACAACTCGAAGAGATTATTGCCGAAAAGGAAGAGGAATTTCTCGACGGGGAAAAACCTGAGTTGGACTGAGGAGTTGCCGCCGATGAAAACCTTGGCGCCTATTCCCCCTTCCGACCGGGAAGTGGAGGAGATCATCCGGCTGGTCAATACCGGCCTTGGCTTCAAATACAATATCAGCAAAAAGCACCTGATCATTTCCCGCCTCAACCGCCGCCTTATCCAGTTAAAACTGGGAAATTACCGGGAATACCTGGAGTATTTGCATGCGCATCCCCAAGAGCAGGACACCCTTTTTGAATTAATCACAACCAATATAACCTCGTTCTTTCGTGAACCGAAACAGTTTGAATACCTTCAAACCCGGCTTTTGCCTGAACTCAAGGAGAACAAGAAAACCGGGACGAAATTGCGCTGCTGGTCGGCGGGGTGTTCCTCCGGAGAGGAACCCTACAGCATCGCCATCTCCTGCCTGGAAACCCTGGGCCCCGGCTGGGACGTGAAAGTACTGGCTTCGGATATCAATACCATCCGGTTAAAGATGGGGACAGAAGGGAAATACCATACTGAACAATTAAAGACCGTTCCCCCTGCATGGCTCAGGAAATACTTCCTCCCGCTTAAGGAGGAAAAGGAGTTTTACCGCGTCACGCCCGGGCTCCGGCAAAAAATCTTTTTCCGGCAGATGAACCTCCTTGATGACAGTTCTTTGCCTCCCTTTATCCGTTTTTCCTTTATTTTCTGCCGGAACGTTTTCATCTACCTAAACGACCAGGCCAAAGAGGAGCTGCTTGCCATCTTTTACCGGCGGCTGAACCCCGGCGGCCATCTTTTTTTGGGGCACTCGGAATCCATAAATACCGCAGTAGACAACCGCTGGCTTCTCCTGGGAAATTCAATCTACCAAAAGAAGGACTGATGAAGATGAAGACCAGTGCCAACCGCAACCCCATTCGTGTCTTGATCATTGACGACTCCGCCTTTATCCGCCAGTTTCTCACCGGTATTCTTAAAGAAACCGGCGATTTCCAGGTGATCAGCGCCGTCGGCGACCCCCTAAAAGCCATGGAAAACAACTTATACATGGAGGCCGATGTCATCACCCTGGATCTGGAGATGCCGCATATGGACGGTTTGGAATTTCTCCGTCTCCTGATGCGGACCCAACCCAAGCCGGTTGTAATGATTAGCTCCTGGACCAAGGAGAACAGTGAAATCGCTCTAAAAGCCCTGACGCTGGGCGCCGTGGATTTTGTTACCAAACCCACCCTGGGGTTGCGGGAGGGAATGGATAAATTAAAAGCGGAGATCATCACGAAAATACGGGCAGCCGCCGCCGCCCGCATCCCGGTCCCGGCAGCGCCGGGACAAAACCCCGCCGGAGAAGGCCCTTCTCCCTCCCCTTCCCCCGATCCCGTCCAGCCGGAGGCCTACGAACTAAAGGATACAACCGACAAAATGATTGTGATCGGGGCTTCAACTGGCGGTACGGTCGCCTTGACAGAGATCTTTAAGAGCCTCAGCCCCAACATCCCCGGGTTAATCCTCGTCCAGCACCTGCCGGCGATGTTTACCACTTCCTTCGCCGCTTCCCTCGATAGAGCCGGCCGGATACGGGTGAAAGAAGCAACAAACGGCGACCGGATCCTGCCCGGCCACGCCCTGGTGGCCCCCGGCGGGAAAGACCTGCTGGTCAAGAGGAGTGGCGCCCAATACTATGTGAAGTTAACCCCGCCGGCTACGGGTTCAATCTATACCCCTTCCATTAACCGGACATTATCCTCAGTTGCCAAGGAAGCGGGGAAAAACGCCATGGGGGTTATTTTAACCGGCATGGGCGACGACGGGGCCGAAGGCTTAAAAGCCCTCCGGGATCGCGAGGGCTATACGATTGCCCAGGACGAAAAAACCTCAGTCATCTACGGGATGCCGCAAAAGGCCTGGGAGATCGGGGCGGCGGTTAAACAGGTTCCCTTGGGGAAAGTCGCCGAGGAGATTCATCGCTGGGCTGGACTCCGCAAAAAAGAAGAGTAGTACGTTTTCTCAATCCTAACCGCTCTCCTCAAAGAGGCTTTCANCGCAAAACCGCAAAAGCCAGTCCCGCCAGCGCCCCAACCCCACCCCGGTCCGGCAGGAAAGGGCCAACTCCTCTGCGTCCGGGTTGATCTGCCGGAGATAAGCCGTGAACCGCTGGTGGGAAAACCCGGAAAAAGGCAGGAGGTCAATCTTGTTTAAGAGGACAAGGTCCACCCCGGCGTAGGCCCGGGGAAATTTTGCCGGAGCCTCATCCCCTTCGGACACGCTATGGATCAGTACCCGGCACTCCTCACCATAGTCAAAATCAACGGGCGAGAACAATTCCCCCGGGTTTTCGATAAAAACCAGGCTGCCCGGGGAGAGCGGCAGTTGCCGCAGGGCGGCGCCGACCTCGCCGGCCTTTAAATACCCTCCTTTCCGCCCCGTCCTGGCCGCACAGGCGGGAATCCCCACCGCCCGCAACCTTTCCAGATCCAGTTCCGCTGCGGCCGACCCTGCCACCGCCTGGATGAAAAGCCGGCCCTGCAAGATCTCGTGGGTCCTCCGGATTACTTCGGTCTTGCCCGCACCGCAGCTCCCGATGAGGTTAAAGAGGGTGACTTTCCGTGAGGCGAGAAAGAGTTTGTTCTCCATGGCCTGCTGCCGGTTGCTGGCGATTCTTTTCTCCCAAAACCCGGACCCCATCCCGCCACCTCCTTCACCCCANTTCTCTTTCCTTTCTTTATAATTATTACGNAAAATTGCCTTTTTTAGACATTACCGCCAAATTCCNTTTGGAATTGGTAAGGTTTTAAATAAAAAAACGCTTATCCCAGGTCACTGGGTAAGCGTCCTTCTATGCTGCTGTGCCGGCAAGCCACCGGCCCTCAACCGGCTGTGTATGGTTATGGCTTCATGGTTTCACCTGTTTTCCCTGGAAAGAACCGTCACCCGGGAGCGGCCGGCCAGGTCCTTATAGGTGCAAACATGGGAAAAGCCTTCTCTTCTTGCGATCTCTGCCACCAGCAGGTGTTGATCGTCCCCATGTTCCAGGGCAACAAAACCCCCCGGCGCCAAGTACTCGCCGGCCCGGCGCAAAATGGCTTTAATCACCTCCAGGCCGTCCTCGCCCCCATCCAGGGCGACCCGCGGCTCCGCCTGGACCTCCTTGGGCAGGGCGGGCCAGGCATTACTGGGAATATAGGGGGGGTTGGAGACAATCCCGAGATATTTCTTCTCCGCCGGCAGGGCTGAGAAGAGATCCCCTATGTAGAAAGTGATCCTTTCTTCCATCCCGAGCGAACGGGCATTTTCCATTGCCACTGCCACCGCAGCCGGGGAGATATCGACCGCGTCGATCCGGCATTCCGGGAGATAATGGGCGAGGGCGACCGCCACCGCGCCGCTGCCGGTTCCCAGATCCAGGAGGTCGCATGCGCCCCGCTCTTTACCTGCGCAGGCGGACGCAGCCATCCGCTGGTTAACCGCTTCCACCGCCTTCTCCACCAGCAGTTCCGTTTCCGGCCTGGGAACAAGGACCTCCGGGGTTACTTTAAACTCCCACTTTAAAAAGGCCTTTTTTCCCGTGATGTAGGCCGTGGGCGTCCCCATGAGCCGGAGGCGGATCACCTCCTTATACTTCCGGATCTCTTCCGGATCCAGCGGCCGGTCGGGCATTAGATAAAGGTGGAGCCGGTCGGTCCCGAGGACATGGGCTAAAAGAACCTCGGCCTCCAGGCGGGCGGCCTCCAGGCCTTTATCTGTAAAAAAAACGGCGGTTGCCGCAAGAACTCCCTTGATATCTTTCATCTTCATCAACCGCCCGTTCCGTCCGCTTGTTTCAGCTTTTCTGTCTGTTCCGAAAGGAGGAGGGTGGAGATGATCTCCTCCAGATCCCCGGCGATCACCGCATCCAGGCGGTGCAAGGTTAAACCGACCCGGTGGTCGGTCACCCGGTTTTGCGGGAAATTATAAGTGCGGATTCTTTCACTCCGGTCGCCGCTTCTCACCAGGCTCCGGCGGGTCTTGGCCAGTTCCTCCTGTTGTTCCTGGCGCATCTGATCCAAAAGCCTGGCCCGCAGGACCTTCAGGGCTTTCTCCCTATTTTTTAACTGCGATTTTTCGTCCTGGCAGGAGACGACGATCCCGGTGGGCAAATGGGTGATGCGCACCGCGGAATCGGTGGTATTCACGTGCTGTCCCCCATGGCCGGAAGCACGGAAAACATCAATCCGCAGGTCGTTGGGGTCCAGTTCCACATCGACTTCTTCCGCTTCCGGCAGGACAATAACGGAGGCGGCCGAGGTATGGATCCGGCCGCCGGCTTCAGTCACCGGCACCCGCTGGACCCTGTGGACCCCGCTCTCAAATTTCAACCGGTTATAAGCGCCTTTTCCCTCCACCATGAAGATGATCTCTTTAAAGCCCCCCAGTTCCGTGGGGTTGGCGTTTAAAATCTCAACCTTCCAACCCTGGGCCTCGGCGTACCGGGTGTACATCCGGAAGAGGTCCCCGGCAAAAAGAGCGGCCTCTTCCCCGCCGGTGCCTGCCCTGATCTCCACGATGACATTTTTCTCATCATCCGGATCCTTCGGGAGAAGCAGGAGTTTTAACTCCTGCAACAACTCCCGTTCCTTCTTCTCCAGTTCAACCAGGTCTTTTTTGACCAGGGCCACCTCTTCTTCGGAGAGGGGCTCCTCCAGCAGGCCCCGGGCAACCTCCAAATCCGACTCTACCTGGCGGTATTTCTGGTAAACAGAAACAATACCGGCCAGGTCCGCATGGGCCTTGGCCAGTTTCTGCATTTCTTTGGGGTTGGCCACCACTTCCGGGTCAGCCAGTTTTCTCCCCAGTTCCTCGTATTTCTTGGTGATGGCATTCAGTTTCTCAAACACCACTGTCAACCTCACTCATTACTCTCCCGGCGGAAACGCGCGGCCCTGCCCGTGAAAGAAGGGGTTGAACCTCCTTCTCCTTCTCCTGGTTCAATACTTCTTGCAGGGCCATGATGGCCACTTGCAATTGTTCTTCATCCGGCCGCCGGGTGGTAAGGCGTTGCAACAAGAGACCGGGCCAGCTCAGCCACTTCCAAAGAAAGAAGGATTGGTGCTTCCCGGCCAGCTTGATAATTTCATAGGAGATACCGGCTATTACCGGTAAAAGCAATATCCGCGAGAGAAAACGCATGGGCAGCGTCTGCTCGCCCAGGAACGAAAAGAGAATGGCACTGATGATTACGACAAAGAGCAAAAAACTCGTCCCGCACCTGGGATGAAGCGGCGATTTGGTCCGGGCGTTTTCCACCGTCAGTTCTTCGCCCGCTTCATAGGTATGGATCACCTGGTGTTCCGCACCATGATAGGCAAATACCCGCTTAATATCTTTGACCATGGAAACGGCTAAGATATACCCCACCAGGATCAAGGCCCGTACCAGCCCCTCGCTGAGGTTCTTCCAGAAGAGCCCCGGAAGATACCCGGCGATTACCTGGCGGATAAACAAGGGCAGGGCGATAAAGAGAAGGACCGTCATGCCCAAGGCCAAAATTATGGCCACGGCCATCTCCCGGGGGGTGATCTCCCCTTCGCCTTCCGCCTCCATCAATTGGTTGGCGGAAAACTCCAAGGCCTTCAGCCCCAGGATAAAAGCTTCCCCCAGGGCGACTATCCCCCGGATGAACGGCCGTTTCAATATGGGATGCTTCTCTGTATAGGGATTTAACTCCCGGCTTTGGAGCACAACATTCCCCGGCCCACGGCGGACAGCCACGGCATAATGATGCCGGCCGCGCATCATTACCCCTTCCAGGACGCCCTGGCCGCCGTATTGAAAATTATTGGGCAAGCTTTTTCACCTTCCCGTTATTTTTTGGCTTAAACAGCTTCCCATTCAAGCTTTCTTCTTTTTCTTCTCGGTTCCGCCATAACGTTTCTGGAATTTCTCAACCTGGCCTCCGGAATCGACAATCCGCTGTTTCCCGGTGAATAACGGGTGGCATTTGGAACAGATCTCTACCCGGATCTCTTTCTTGGTCGAGCCGGTAACAAAAGACTCCCCGCAGACACAAGTCACTTTCGCCTGGTAGTACTCGGGATGAATATCTTTTTTCATCTGCATCGATCACCTTTCTTACTGCACTTTTCAACTTTTCAATTATAACACAACCGGGAGGCATGCGCAAGAAAAGAACCAACCTCCCGGCAAAAGAGGCCTTACAGCCCGGCTTCTTTCCGCAAGATTTCAACCTTGTCCAGTCTCTCCCAAGGCAGATCCAGATCGCCCCGCCCGAAATGGCCGTAACTGGCCACTTTTTTATAGAGCGGCTGCCGCAGGTTCATATCCCTAATAATCGCCGCCGGCCGGAGGTCAAAGACTTCCATAATCAGTTTTTCCAGCCGTTCCGGAGCGATCCGTTCCGTACCAAAGGTCTCGACCATCACGGAAACCGGGCGGGCCACCCCGATGGCGTAAGCCACCTGGATTTCACAACGGCTGGCCAAACCGGCGGCAACCACATTTTTCGCCACATACCGCGCGGCGTAAGCGCCGGAACGGTCGACTTTTGTGGGGTCTTTCCCGGAAAATGCGCCCCCGCCGTGCCGGGCGGCGCCGCCGTATGTATCAACGATTATTTTCCGCCCGGTCAAACCGGAATCCCCTTGCGGCCCGCCGGTGACAAACCGCCCGGTAGGATTCACATAATACTTGGTCTTTTCATCCAGGAGTTCCGCAGGGAGTGTCTTTTTAACCACTTCTTCCAGGATCTCCGCGCGAAGGGTCGCCAGATCAACCTCCGGATGATGCTGGGCGGAAACCACCACCGCCTCCAGCCTTAAGGGGCGGCCGTTTTCATACTCCACTGTTACCTGGGACTTCCCATCCGGCCGCAAATAAGGGAGGATCCCCTTCTTCCTCACCTCCGCCAATTTACGGGTGAGTTGGTGGGCATAAAAAATCGGCGCCGGCATATATTCGGGGGTCTCGTCGGAAGCGTAGCCAAAAACCATCCCCTGGTCGCCTGCGCCCAAGCGGTCAAGGGGGTCCTTGCCTTCCCCGGTCTGGGTCTCCCACGAGCTGTTAACCCCCAGGGCAATATCGGGCGACTGCTCGTCAATGGTGGTCAAAACCGCACAGGTTTCAGAGTCAAACCCGTATTTGGCGCGGGTGTACCCGATCTCCCGCACGGTCTCCCGGGCAATACGGGGGATGTCCACATAACAATCGGTGGTGATCTCACCCATCACCAGGATCAACCCGGTGGTAACAGCAGTCTCACAAGCTACCCTGGCATTAGGGTCTTTGCTGAGAATATCATCGAGAATCGCATCGGAGATCTGGTCGCAGATCTTGTCGGGATGGCCCTCGGTCACCGATTCCGAGGTAAAAAGTTGACGTACGGATCCCATCTTTTCCTCCTTTTCTGCCGCATGGACGGCGTTTGGTTTCTATGCAAAAAAAGAACCCCGTCGCGGGAAATTACGAACCAAATCTAATCAGGATTATAGAAGATTTCACAACCCCTGTCAAGATAGAGATATACCTTGACAACAACACCGGCTTGCTNATACACTCCCCTTTATTTAAGGGATATTTAAAGGCCTATTGGCCGATCCAAAGAGGAGCTTCAGCTCTCCGCAGAGGGTGTAACGCCCCAGGCAGGCGGGGAGTAAATAGGAATCCCCGTACCGTAAAGGATAAACCCGGCCCTGGTGCCGCAGTTCCCCCTCTCCCCCCACAACGGTTAGGATGGTAAAAGCCTCAGGACTTTGGCTCATGTTGTTTTCTCCTGTTACCCGCCGGTACAAGAGGGTAAAATCCTCGTTTTCCAGGGAAAAGCCGTCGTCTACCTCCTCCGGGGAAAACCCGCGGGGGGGTGCCTTGCCAAAATCAATAACCTGCAATGCTTTTTCCACATGCAAGGGACGGGCTTGCCCCTGCCCGTCCAGGCGGTTCCAGTCAAACACCCGGTAAGTAAGGTCGGAATTCTGCTGCAACTCCACGACCATAATCCCTTCCCCCAGCGCATGTACGAGGCCGGGCGGGATCGGGTAAATTTCTCCCGCTTTCACTGCCACCTCGTTCAAGCATTTTTCCAGCTGGCCGCGGTTGAGGGCGGCAATAAACTCCTCTTTTGTGACACCCGGCCGGAGCCCGTAAATAATCCTCGCTCCCGGGCGGGCTTTCAGGATATACCAGACCTCGTTTTTCCCAGCACAGCCTTCATGGGCGGCGGCAAACTCGTCGTCCGGGTGCACCTGCACGGAAAGGACGTCCTGGGCATCGAGGATTTTCAATAAGAGAGGGAAACCATAACGGGCAGTTCCGGCAATCTTCTCCCCCAGCAACTCCGGGCCAAATTCGTCAACCAGTTCCGATAAGTACTTGCCTTGCAAGGGCCCGGCAGCCACCCGGCTGTCCCCATCCTCCCGGCAGGTAATCTCCCAGCTTTCACCGATCTTGCCGTCGGGAAGTTCCCGGCCCAGTTCATCCCGGAGGCCGGTTCCCCCCCAGATCCGTTCCTTAAGTACCGGTTCAAACCGTAAAGGGTAGAGCATCCCGGAGACCCCCTTTCCCTTTATGGCAGCATGAAAAAAACCCCGCTTCTTGGGGTTTTTCTTTCTTTTGGTGGACCCGAGGGGAGTCGAACCCCTGACCTCTTGAATGCCATTCAAGCGCTCTCCCAACTGAGCTACGGGCCCATATTTTCACGTCAACTATTAGTTTAACTTGCCGCGGCTGATTTGTCAAGGGGAACTTTTGTTTTTCTTCTGTTAACCGCTTAAGGTCTGCTTGGAAAAGCGGGAGTGCCGCCGCAGCAGCCGGCGCGCTGCCGCTTCGTCCTTTTTCATCTGGGCGACCAGCGCGGCGGCGGAAGGAAATTTCTGCTCCTTCCGGATAAAGGCCAGGAATTCCACAACCATGGTTTTACCGTATAAATCCGCAGCCACATCCAGGAGATAGATCTCCGTTGTNGGCGGGTTTTCCGTCTTCANCTGGCTCTCTGTCTCCGTCCGGCCTTCTGTTTCCGGCCGGTTCCCGGAGAAAGTCGGCCGCACCCCAATATTGGCCAGGCCAAAATGGGCCTGGTCGTCAAAGAATACCCGCACAAGGTAGACCCCGTATCCGGGCAATAAACGGTTGGCCGGTACTTCCAGGTTGGCCGTGGGAAACCCCAATCGCCGCCCGCGGTGGGCGCCGTGGGCCACCCGGCCGGTGACCATGTAAGGGCGGTCCAGCATGAGGTTGGCCTTTGCCAATTCCCCGGCCAGGAGAAGCTCACGTATGCGGGAACTGGAAACGATCTCCTTCCCCATTTTAACCGGGGGGATGACCTCCCCCAGCAACCCATGGCGCCGGCAAAACTCCAAGATCTCGCCGGTCCCGCCGGCCGCCCCGGCCCCGAAACGGAAATCGTACCCGACAATAAATCCCTGTGCGCCCCAGTCCTTTACCATGGTCAAAAACTCCTCCGGGGCCATGGAAGCCAGTTCCCGGTTGAAATCCAAGACCAGGCAGCCGTCCAACCCCAAGTCGCTGAAGACGGCGGACCGTTCTTCGACGGTGGTTAAGAGCAAAGGGGCGCCCTGCCGTAAAAAGCCGGCGGGGTGCTCCCGGAAGGTGACAACCAGGCTAAACCACCCGTTTTCCTGCGCTTTTTCTTTCAATCGCTTAAGTAAAAGCCGGTGACCGCGGTGGACACCGTCAAAATTACCGATAGTCACCAAAAGGTCTCCGCGCGCGTGTGCGTCCAATTCCCGGCGCATTTCCCCAATGGAAAACCAGGATTTCACCTTTTCACCTTCTTTGCCCTTATCCGTCTGCTTTCCGCGGGAAAACCCTGACCGGCTGGAAGAATTCTTTCCCGCCCCTTGCGGTCAGTTTCAGGATCGCCGCCAACCGGCCGCCGGCGACACCGGCAACAATTTTCCCCCTGCCGTAGATAGCTCCTTCTCTACCGGCGGGGATCATATTTCCATGCTCGACCCGGGCGGCGGCTTCCGCGTCCAGTTCCAACCGGGGCAGGTGGGCCAGGGCCTGCAGGGGTGGGATAATTTTCTCTGCCACTGTCCCCTCCTCGACCGCGGCGGCAATCTCCGCCAGCGACCAGGCATCCTCCAGGGTGAAAGGGCCGGAAGCCAGGCGCTCCAGTTCGCCCAGGCAAGCGCCGCACCCGAGTTCCCGGCCGATATCATGGCAGAGGGTTCGTACATACGTCCCTTTGGAGCATTCCACCAGGAACTCCGGGCCCTCCTGGAAACCGTAGACCGGCTTTACCGGGCCGGAAAACTCCAGGCGGTAAATGTGGATTCTCCTCTTTTTCCTGGGGAGTTCCTGCCCGCGGCGGGCCTGTTTGTAAAGGGGTTGCCCCTCAACTTTGACCGCGGAGAACATCGGGGGGAGTTGCTCCTGGACCCCGGTCTTCCCTTGAAAAACTGCGGCCAGTTCTTCCTGGAGGACCCGGGTCTCCCGGTCCTGGGCAATAATCCGGCCGGTGATATCCTGGGTATCAGTGACCACCCCCAGGACCAGCCGCCCGCGGTAAAGTTTACGCTCTTCATCCAGGTAGGGAATGATCCTGGTAGCCTGTCCCACGGCGGTAACCAAAACCCCGCGGGCCATCGGGTCCAAGGTTCCCGTATGGCCGATCCGCTCTTCCCCAAGTAAGCGCCTTAACCGGGCCACTACTTGGTGCGAGGTACAACCAGGTTCCTTCTTAATGACCAGAAAACCATTAAGCACGCTCTTTTTCTTCCCCTGCCGTATTTTCCTGACCGGCGCTAGTTAAATAATCATGCAAAAACGGTAACACCTGCTCAACCGCTTGGGTGACCGGGGCTTTAATGGTGCAACCCGCGGCCCGGGCGTGTCCCCCGCCGCCAAAATGGGCCGCCAGGCGGCTGACATCCACCGCGCTCTTCGACCGCCAGCTCACTTTCGTCTCTTCCGGGTTAATTTCTTTGAAAAACAAACCAATTTCCACACCGCTAATGGAGATGGTATGGTTGACGAAGTTTTCCGTCTCCTCCAGCGGTACGGAATATGCGGCCATCAATTCCTGGCTCATCGCCATCCAGGCGATTCTGCCGCCGGCGGCCAGGCGCAAAGTGGCGAGGACCTCCCCCAGCAGCCGGAGGGAGTCATAACTCCTCTCCTCGTACACTTCTTCGGCGATCCGGGACGGGGAAATCCCGTAATCAGCCACCAGCCCGGCAGCAAGCGAAAGTACCCGGCCGCTGGTGTTGGAGTAGCGAAAGAACCCGGTATCCGTGGCTACAGCGGTATAAATGGCCTCTGCGATCCTCTTGTCCGGCGCAAACCCGCCATCGGCCAGGAGATCGTAGACGATCTCGCCGGTGGCGGCCGCTTCGGGTAAGACATGGTTGAAATCCCCAAACATGGAGTTGGAAATATGGTGGTCAATATTGACCAGCGGCGCGCCGGTGGCAAACACCGCTTCCGGGAGGAGCAACCGTTCCCGGTCGGCGCAATCCAGGGCGATTATCACCTCCGGCGTGAGAGAGGCGGTTGTCGTGATCTTCTCTGTTCCCTCCAAAAAACGGTAAGTCGCCGGCACACCCCCGGGAACAACCATCGCCACCTCCTTGCCGGCGTTTTCCAACCCCAGGCCCAGGGCTAACAAAGACCCGATGGCGTCGCCATCGGGATGTACATGGCAGCCGAGTACATAACGATCATATTCCGCCAAGAGCTGCAGGATCTCTTCTCTTCCGGTCACTCCTGTTTCTCTCCCCATTCACTGCTGATTTCGTCCAAAAGCGAGAATATACGCGCACCTTCCTCCAGTGAGGTATCGGCAACAAACTGGATTTCCGGGGTGTGACGGTTCCGGATTCTTTTCCCAAGTTCAGCACGGATAAAACCCTTTGCGCTTTCCAACCCCTCCATAGTACTCTCCTGCTGGCTCTTGTCCCCAAAGACACTGACGTAGACCTTGGCATGGCTCCCGTCCCGGGAAACCTTCACCTTGGTGATGGAGGCAAAACCAATCCTGGGATCCTTTATCTCTGTTTGCAAGAGTTTCCCCAGTTCTTCCTTGATTAATCCTGCCAGCCGTTCCGCCCGGTGACCCATCATCTCCTCACCCCCAATTAAGGTGCATACGCGTGGGCGAAGAAACCTTATCCCCCAGCGTCGGTCGTTCCTGTTCTCTTCACCGCTTCGATGATGAAGGCCTCGATAATATCGCCTTCCTTAATATCGTTGAATTTCTCGAGCCCTATACCACACTCAAAACCCTCGGCAACCTCCCTGACGTCATCCTTAAACCGTTTCAAGCTCCCGATCTTTCCTTCATGAATGACCACGTTATCCCTGAGCACCCGGACCTCGGCGTTCCTGGTGATCTTCCCTTCCGTCACATAACAGCCGCCCACACTCCCGATTTTCGGCACTTTAAAGACGGCCCTGACCTCCGCCCGTCCCAGGACCACCTCACGGTATTCGGGGGCCAACATTCCTTCCATCGCCTTCTGCACGTCTTCGATGATATTATAGATTACCCGGTAGAAACGGATATCCACCTTCTCCCTCTCTGCCAGGCGCTTGGCAATGGGATCGGGCTGGACGTTGAAGGCAATAATCACCGCGTTGGAAGCGGAAGCCAGCATGACGTCGCTTTCATTAACCGCGCCAACGCCGCCGTGGATCACCCGGACCCGCACCTCATCGGTGGCAAGCCGCTCCAAGGATTGGCGGGGCGCCTCCACCGTCCC
>JGI24713J26584_10000352_pt1 | contig 34365 bp, 35 predicted proteins | sample BioPla4DNA1_FD_26584 | JGI IMG/M metagenome (IMG submission 26584) | reverse complement strand
TTTATAAGATATAGGAAGGAGTGGGAAAATGAGCGTATTTACATATATTGCAAGTGATTATCCCCTTAAAGAAGTTGAAAATCCACATGTAAAAACATTGTCTGTAAATCAAGCGTTAGAAATGGGAATTGAAGTTGCTGATTTTTTATTAGAACCATCTTTTGATAGAGACAAACCCAATGTAATTTTATGGGCAGATGATGATAAAAATTTTGGGGAAATATCAATTAGAGCATTTTCCAGAGATGATCTACTCTATGATATTTATTCAAAGAAGAAATATCTAGCACAATTAGAGTGGGAATATACTGAATGCAGGGCAAAGAAGTTAATAGAGTATATAAAAGACCATTTAAATGAGGCTGATGAAATTGAACTTTGGAATACATGGTTAGGTATAGCTACAAAAAAGTTAAAACCAAAGANAAAAATGCATCATATACCAATTGAACAATTAACTTGTTTGGATATAGAAAAATTGTTTAACAAGGATAGCTTTGATTTTCCTGAATGCATTATAGTTACAAAAGGAAAATGAGATTTTTTTGCTTTATTAAACAACACATTATTACAGTAGATTATGTAAACTAAAAGTATTGTATTTAGCGATGTCAGAATATGAATAGAGAAAAATTAAAATGCCATAAGGACAGGAATTCCTATTTTGTAAGCCATGAAACTGATGTTAAGTGGAATATATGGCGATGATAATCAAACAAAGCAATATTTTAAATCTGCTGATGTTTTTATTAATAATGCCTCAATTAATGGAATTCCATTAAATGAAATGTGGAGTAATACATAAATTAACTATATTTTATGATGCTATTTTCCTTACATACATTAGTGATTTGGTTAAATATGTTTACTGGAATGGGAGGATTTTATGAATTTATTAATGCTAGGCATAGGTATTTATATTTTGGGTTTTATAATAACAGTTATAAGTGCTGGAATTTTTGATACAACTGGACAATCTTCATATTATTATGGGATTATATTTTCAATACTTTATCTTTCAGCTATTGTAGGAGTATCGACATCACTTATTTTGAGAGAATTAAGAAAAAAGGACAGCTCTTAAGGTATAATATTTATAAAATGCATTTAGTTGATTTATGTGTAACAAAGCTAATTTATATTAACATAGGTGCTGAATATCTCTTAAAAATAAAAACAGGAATTGCAAAAATTTTAATATGTATAAATTGTTACATAGGAGGATCTCAGTATGGCTACCTTTGAAGATTTCTTAAAATTAGATATTAGAGTTGGAGAGGTTATAAAAGTAGAGTCCTTTGAAAAAGCTAGAAAACCTGCTTATAAACTATGGATAGATTTTGGNGATGAAATAGGCATAAAGAAATCCAGTGCTCAAATTACAGAGTGTTATAAAAAAGAAGATCTAATTGGTAAGCAGGTTTTGGGGGTAGTAAACTTTCCACCAAAACAAATTGCTGATTTTGTATCTGAAGTATTAATATTGGGAGTCTATGCTAAGCAAGGTGTAGTATTAATTCAACCTGAGCAGCCTGTTGAAAAGGGAGATAAATTAGGATAATTATATTTATAGAATAAAATTAATGATTCCTTGAGAAAGATGAAGGATGACAGTCTTGTTAAATAGGGGATAATGGATAAAAAAATGTTCCACGTGGAACATTTTTTGTTTTACTAAGTTTAATAGTCTGTTTATAAAAGAAATAAAGTATATATAGTATTATATAATTAAAATATTACATTTTTTTTAAATTATCTGTTATTATATAATAAAGTATACATTTGAGGTGGTAGGATGGGTCGTATAATTTCTGTATTTAATCAGAAGGGAGGGGTTGGAAAAACCACTTCTGTAATAAATTTATCTGCTGCACTGGGTAAAATGGGAAAAAAAATATTAGTAATAGATATAGATCCACAAGGAAATGCAACCAGTGGTTTGGGTATAGACAAAAATAGCCTGAGGGAATCCATATATGATGTAATTATAAATAATTTAGATATAGAAACTGTTATAATGTCTACATCAGCAGAAAATGTTGATATTGTGCCTTCCAATGTAGATCTGGCCGGTGCAGAAATTGAACTAATAGAAAAAGAAGATAGGGAATTGTCTTTAAAAAAATCTTTAGTGTCAGTTAAGGATGACTATGATTTTCTATTTATAGATTGCCCACCATCCTTAGGCTTGTTAAGTATAAACGGACTAGCTGCTTCAGACAGTGTTATAGTTCCTATACAATGTGAGTACTATGCCTTGGAAGGTGTAAGCCAGCTAATGGAAACCATACTACTTGTAAAGAGAAGCTTAAATCCAGATTTGGAAATTGAGGGTGTTATTTTAAGTATGTTTGATGGTAGGACAAACCTTTCTATACAGGTGGTAGAAGAGGTAAAAAAATATTTTAAGGATAAGGTCTACACATCAATTATTCCTCGAAATGTAAGGTTGGCTGAGGCTCCCAGCCATGGCCTATCTGTAATTGATTATGATCCTAAATCCAGAGGTGCAGAGGCCTATACTGATTTAGCAGAAGAGTTTCTATATTTGCTGGAGGATGCTGTAGATTATTAAAATAAGGGAAAGGTGGTGAAAATCCTGGTTGTGACATAAATTCGTTTAAACCAGGAGACTTAAGTGGCTTCAAAAAAAAGAGGTTTAGGTAGAGGATTGTCTGCATTGATACCAGATGATTTGGAGGCAAACTTTTTTAATCCTGAAGAAAAAAAGGAACAAATAGTAGAGTTGGATATAGATTTAATTATTCCAAATAAAAATCAACCCAGGAAGGAATTTGAAAAGGAAAGCCTTAAGGAGTTAAAAAACTCAATTGAGCAATATGGGGTAATTCAGCCAATTGTAGTTAGAAAGCTTGAAGAAAAGTATGAGATAATTGCAGGAGAAAGAAGATGGAGGGCAGCCAAGGAGGCAAGTCTTGAGAAATTACCTTGCATAATAAAAGAAGTGGATGATAAGGAAGCTATTAAACTTGCCCTAATTGAAAACCTTCAAAGAGAGGACTTAAATCCTATAGAAGAGGCTAATGCCTTCAAAAATTTAATGGATAGCTATAATCTTACACAGGAGGAAGTTGCTGAAGCAGTTGGAAAAAGCAGGTCCTATGTAGCAAACTCCTTAAGACTTCTAAATCTTGAAAAGGAAATACAGGACTATATAGCAGAAGGTAAAATAACAAGCGGCCATGGAAAGGCCCTGCTAGGAATAAGGAACAAAAAGGACAGATTATCAGTTGCCCAATCAATAATAGACAAAAAGTTAAATGTAAGGGAAACGGAAAAACTAGTGTCAAAGACTAAAACAAAGAAGACAAAAAAGAGTAGTGTAGAAAAGGATCCAATTATTGTAGAAATTGAGGAAAGACTTATGAGCGCACTGGGGACAAAGGTAAGCCTAATACCTGGTAAAAAGGGTGGAAAAATTGAAATAGAATTTTATACAGATGATGACTTACAGAGGATACTTGAAATTATTACAGATTTATAAATGTTCCACGTGGAACATTTATAATATAATTGACCTTTATTGGTTACATTAAAAGGTGAATATTATTTACTGGGAAATGAATAATATCATTTATTTCTTTCATCCATTTGATATAATATAATTAAAATACATAGAAATGGTGGTGATTTAATGTTTATTGAAAAATCTTTAAAAGAATATATTGACTCAGTAGCATCAAAGGAACCAACTCCAGGTGGAGGTAGTGTTGCAGCATTGGCTGGTAGCTTAGGAGCTGCTTTAACAGCAATGGTTGGCTGCTTGACCATTGGCAGAAAAATATATGAGGAATTGGATGAAGAAGTAAAAGAGGTTATGGATAAAAACTTTAAGGAATTATACAATAGCATTGAAAGACTAAATGGAATAGTTGATGAAGACACTAAAGCCTTTGATAAGGTAATGGAAGCCCTAAAGATGCCAAAGGAAACTGAAGAAGAAAAGAAGGCCAGATCTGAAGCAATTCAAGAAGGGTATAAAGTGGCCTTAGAGGTTCCTTTAAGATGTGCTGAAGAATGTTATCAAGTATTGAAATTGTCAAGAGTATTTGCTGATCATGGAAATGTAAATGCAATTACAGATGTTGGTGTAGGAGCTTTACTTGCAGCTGCTGCTGTTGAAAGTGCAATATTGAATGTTAAAATAAATCTAAAGAGCATAAAAGATGCTGAATTTAAGAAAAAAATAGAAGAAAGAATAGAGTTTTTAATATCTGACGGTTATAAATTAAAAGATGAGATAATGGAAATTGTATATGAAAGATTGGGATAGAAGAAGCCAAAGGGCTTCTTTTTTTCTATATAAATGAAAAGGAATATGGTATAATAATAAGGTATACTTAATAGATAAGGGTGGTATGGAATGATATATTTTGACAATGGAGCTACAACCTTTCCAAAACCTGATGAAGTTTATGATGCANTAATGAAAGCCATGAAAGAATATGGTGCTAACCCAGGTAGATCAGGCCATAAATTAGCTATAAGAATGGGAAGGGAAATTTATGAAACAAGGGAGTTGCTAGCTAAACTTTTTAATATAGATAATCCTATGAATATTATATTTACCTCCAATTGTACAGAAAGNCTAAACCTGGCAATCAAAGGGATATTAAGTAAAGGGGATCATGTNATTACTTCTTCTATGGAGCATAATTCAGTACTTCGTCCTTTAGNGGCTTTAGAAAAAGAAGGAGTAGAATTAACCATTGTAAAAGGAGACCCTACAGGGAAGATAAAAGTAGAGGATATTGCTAATAGCATTAGGAGCAATACTAAGCTAATAGTAATTACCCATGTTTCTAATTTAACTGGTACAATTATGCCTATAGAAGAAATAGGCAGGATAGCTAAGGAAAAGGGCATACTTCTCCTTGTGGATGCTGCTCAATCAGCAGGAGTTTATGATATAGATGTAAAAAAGATGAATATAGATATGTTGGCTTTTCCTGGTCACAAGGGCTTGTTGGGACCCCAAGGAACTGGAGGCCTTTATATCAAAGAAGGGCTCTTGTTGAAGGAAATAAAACAAGGTGGGACAGGAAGCTTTTCTCATGTACTAGATATGCCAGATATATTACCAGACAGATATGAAAGCGGAACTTTAAATGGTCCAGGCATAGTCGGACTTGGTGCAGGTATAAGATATATTTTAAATAAGGGTATAGAAAATATAAGAAAACATGAAGAGGAGCTAACTAAACACTTTATAGAGGGATTAATGCAAATTGATAAGGTGAAGGTATATGGTCCATTAAATGAAAAGGAGCAGGGAGCTGTAGTATCTATAAATATAGGTGATGAAGATTCTTCTGAAATAAGCTTTATTTTAGATGAAAAATATGATATACAAGTTAGGCCAGGTCTCCACTGTGCACCTTTAGCCCATAAGACCATAGGTACTTTTGAACAGGGAGTAGTTAGATTTAGCTTTGGACCTTTTAATACTCATGACCAGATTGACTATGCTTTAAAGGCAATAAGAGAAATAGCTAAGGAGGTATAAGAGGGGTAATGCACATGGAGAGTATTAGGGAAGTAGTATCATTATATAGTGTTGAGATCATATTGGGTTTGGCCCTTGCTATTATTATTTTATTATTAATAAATATTATTTTTGGAATTAGAGTTTCCAAAATAAAAAAGAGGTATGAATTACTTGTGAGGGGAATGGATAAAACAAACATTGAAGATATATTAATAAGACACGGTGAAGAAATTGATGATATAAAAGGAGAAATTGCAGCCTTTGAAGAAGCATTGAGAAATATGGATAATAAGCTGGCCTTTGCAGTTCAAAAAGTGGGATTTGTTAGATATAATGCTTTTGGAGAAATGGGTTCTGAGCTTAGTTTTTCTATTGCTTTTTTGGATGATTTTTTGAATGGTTTTGTATTAACAAGTATATATGGTCGTGAAAATTCTATTTGCTATGCCAAACCAATTAAAAATGGAAAATCCATATATCCCTTATCAGCAGAGGAAATTCAATCTATAGATAGGGCTATTAAGGGAGATTTATTTACTAATTTGTAAAATTAGGAGGCGCTATGGAAAGGATACTTTTTATAATCAACCCTGTAGCAGGAGGAGGAAGAACTAAGAAATTAGTTCCTCTAATAAATGACATTATGGGCCAAAACAATATAGAATATGACATAGTTTTTACTACTAGGCCCAAGGAAGGTACAGACTTAGCCAGTAAAGGAATTGACAGGGGATATAGTAAAATTGTTGCAGTTGGTGGAGATGGTACTGTAAATGAGGTTGCATTTGGTATAGTGGGAAAGGGTACCTTAGGGATACTGCCAAGTGGGACAGGCAATGATTTAGCCAGAGCCTTAAATATACCTTTAAACCCAAAGGATGCATTGGAGAAAATATTAAATGGTAGGACAAAGAATATAGATGTATGTTCTGTAAATAATGGGCTATTTTTGAATATTTCCAGCATTGGATTTGATGCAGAGGTAGCCAAAATTACTGAAAATATAAAAACAAAAATTAAATCTAGTATATCTTATGTAATAGCTCTATTTATAGCTCTTTTTAAGTTTAAATTTATTAAGGCAGAAATGGAAATTGATAATTCATTAATTGAAAGTGATATACTGCTTATTGCTATTGGAAATGGCAATTATTATGGTGGAGGAATAAATATACTTCCTATGGCAAGTCTAGATGACGGCTATTTCCATGTATGTGTAGTAAAGAAAGTGCCTAAATTGAAATTGTTTTTCTTACTTCCCACCATAATAAATGGAAGCCATATAAATCAGAAGAAGTATGTTAGTATATATAAAGCAAAAAATGTAAGGGTAAGAACAAAGGATAAGGCATATATTAATATAGATGGAGAGATAGTAGATATTAATAAAGAAGCTCTATTTAGCATAAATAATACTAAGCTATCAGTTATTGCAGGTGATTAAGGAAATCCTCTAGGAGGGATACTATATGAAAGATAAATCTCCCTGGCATAAAGGATATATAATAACAGATATGGAATTGGGTGATAGCTTGGATAATATAGTATTTATGCATGAGGAACCTTTTTTGGAAATAAAAAATAAGGATGAGATGGATGATGAAGGAACTGATTTAAATCTTTAAGTCAGTTCCTTTTTATAATTTGAATTAAATAGTTTAAATAAGGCTCTGTTTAAGCTTTTTGCAATAATATCTGCCATATGCATTACCAGACTTAACCTGGTATTTTGAAGTATCATATACTCCATTATACCCTTGAAATTTACAACTCCGGTGATGCTTATATGGCCTATCTTTGGAAGATTTTTGTTTACACCTAAACCAGGCTTTAAAGGTCCTTTTCTAACATTAATGTATCCTATCCTGTCCATGCTTCCTAGTGATGCATCAATGGCAATTACTAAAGCCTTATTATAATATGTGTTTATCTCCCTTATTTTTTCATTTAAATTTTTCGCATGAACTGGTTCATCTAATGTTCCCATAAGATGGACCCCTTTATAGGAATTAATATGGGGCTTAAGCTTATAGCCTACTAAAGGTCCAAGGGAGTCGCCTGTAGACCTATCTGTACCTATACATAAAATAATTATTTCCTGGCTGTCTTCTAAATTTTCTTCTAAATATTTAATTATCAAATTTGAAAATTTAGTAATAGCAAAGGGGCAAGAACTATCTACATAGTTATTAGTAACAATGTCTATCATTCCTTACCTCCAATGAATCATATTAAAATTTAGATTCTATATAATATATGAACCTGTTGGATATAATAGAAGTATTACCAGATATATGAAAACAAATACAAGATTACAAGTTTTTGTTATTTAGAAAATTGATTTAAATTATTAAGAATTCTTAACAATTCTTAATAATTTAATAAGTAATGTATAAAATGAATAAAATAAGATAAAGCTTTAAAATTTAAATATTTTAGGACAGTTATAATATTTTGGGAATATAAGGATATACTATTTAGACAGGCTAATATTATTGAAAAAATAATTTTCTGTGATATAATAAGCACATAGATTTTAAAGGTTACAAAATAGTTACAATACCTCAACAAAATTAATATGGTTTTATTTAATCCAATGATGAGGAGGTATTAAAACCATGTCAGAATCAAACAACCCAGCTTCTCAGCCATCCACTCCAAACACGGGGACTAATGGTAATGAGAAACTAGGGTTTCTAAAAGAGTCAATAAACAAAAGATACAGTTTTAAAAAACTAGTCTTAACCCTTATGCTTGTAGTTATAGGGGTGTGTGTTTTCAGTATCTATAAAATCAATGAAATTAGAACCAGAGCTTACATAGTTTACTATGGCAACAATGAAGTAGGAATATTAAGGGATAAGGAAAAGGCAGAAGAAATATTACAGCGATTACAAGCTGAGCTGTGTAATACATATAATAGCAACATTGTCCTAAAGGATACTTTAAAATTTGAAGAGACTCATGCTAAGGACAGTATGTTGACTTCCTTGGAGGAATTAAAAGCAAATATTAAATCCAATTTGACCTACAATGTAAAGGGATATGTACTAGTAGTTGATGGTAAAGAATTAGGCTACAGTAATTCCAAAGAAGAACTGGAAAATATTTTGGAAACAATTAAAGAACCATATTTAAATGAAGAAAAAGAGAACAATATATTGAATGTAGGGTTTGTTGAGGATGTTAAAATTGTAGAAAAGGAATTTCCTTTGAATAGAATAAAGGATGGAGAAGAAATATTACAATATATTTTAGAAGGTTCGGAAGAAATTAGGACCCACACTGTAGAAGTAGGAGAAAGTCTGTGGACTATAGCAAAAATATATGATGTATCTGTTGACGATTTAATTGTAGCTAATTCAGACAAGGATCCTGAAAGATTACAAATTGGTGATGAAATTAAGCTTACAGTCCCAAAGCCCTTAATTACAGTTGAAGTTGTTGAAGAGGTTGAATACACTGCAGATGTTGATTTTGATATAAAAACTGAATATGATGACAATATGTATAAAACCCAAAGCAAGGTCAAGGTAAAGGGTGAAAAGGGAGAAACAAAATATCTGGCCAAGGTTACCAAGCACAATGGCATAGTTGTAAATGAAGAGATATTAAAGGAAGAGGTTATTAAAAAGCCTGTTGACCAAGTAGTGGTACAAGGTACCAAGGAACTGCCAAAGACTGCTGCAACTGGTGCTTTCATAATGCCTACAAGGGGAAGATTATCTTCCAGGTATGGAATGAGAGGCGGAAGAATGCATTATGGAATAGATATAGCAGCACCAACAGGAACAGCTATAAAGGCAGCAGATGGAGGAAAAGTAGTACGCAGGCTGGAAGGGTTCCTATGGATATATGGTTGAAATAGATCATGAAAATGGCTATAAAACTAGATATGCCCACTGCAGTAAAATTGAAGTTAAGGTTGGTGACAGAGTATACAAGGGTCAAATCATAGCCAGAGTTGGAAATACTGGCAGGTCTACAGGATCTCACCTGCATTTTGAAGTACTTAAAAATGGTGTAAATGTTAATCCATCTGGATATGTAAAATAAGAGGAAGGATAGCCTTCCTCTTATTTATGCATTTTTATCCAGCAGATAGTAAATTAGTAATATGGTTAAAAGCTCTTCCAATATATCCTTACCTAAAAAGGAGGAGCCGGACCTTTTTAAACCTTTTTTATCTTCTATTTCTTCTGTTTCATCTTCATTGAAAAGCTTCTGTAAATTTACAAGGCCTGAACCCTGATTATTTTTAGAGTCCTTTAAGTCTATACAGGCATTTATTAATTTTTCCTTAACCTGATCAGGTGATAAGTCCCCATATTTATTAAGGAGTAAGGCTACAGTACCTGAAATTAAAGGAGTAGCCATAGATGTTCCACTCATGGATATATACCCGTCTTCTTCAATATGGGATAGGGAATTTATATTTACTCCTGGTGCTACCAAATCTGGCTTTGTTAATCCTTCATTTGTTGGTCCACGGCTGGAAAATCTCGCTATTTCATCATCTGATGGATCTATAGTCCTTTTATCATCTATAGCACCTACAGTAATAACATCTGGACTAATTCCGGGAGATACAATGGTCCTTGGTTCAGGCCCACTATTTCCTGCTGCGGCCACAACTATTAAGCCAGCATTTTTAGCTTCTTTTACAGCCTTACATAAAGGATCCTTCTGATAACTGTTATTTGCAGGGCTACCAAAGGACAGATTCAATATTTTTGTATTGTATTCATCTTTTGTCTTAACAGCATATTCAATAGCAGCTATAATATCAGACATATTTCCGCTGCCCCTATTATTTAAAGCCTTAATACCTAGAATATTAGCTTCAGGCGCAATACCTGCATATTTTCCTCTTGAGGAGTATCCATTACCTGCTATAATTCCAGCCACATGGGTACCATGTCCATTATCATCGTAGGGTGATGTTTTGTTATTAATAAAATCTTTAAATCCAATTATCCTGTTTACTGGTCTGGTTAAATCGTAATGGGGAGCAACCCCTGTATCTATTACAGCAACTGTTATACCTTCTCCTTTATACCCTTGTTCGTGTGGAAAATGGGCTTCCATTGTTGGTACAGATATATCTAATAGGGCATATACTTTTACATCAAAACTGATATATTCTATATCTGGATCATTAGCCAATCTGTAAATAGTTTCTGTATCAAGATTGCACGCAATGCCCCTTATTATTGAAAGCCTTTTTTTAACCTTAGTGGCAAGATTCATAATGCCTTCTTCTAACCTAGTATCATTCCTCTTTAATTGAATTATAACAGGCAGTTCTTCATTGGATTGGGACATAATTTTAGCTCCTAATATTGGGCATAATTTAGAACTGTTTAGTCCTCTCATAGTCGACCCCCTTCCTTGTTCTATTTTATGCAGTAAAAGACAAAAAGTGCTCAAAAAAGAAAAGCCCCGTAGGGCTTTTTAAATTTACTATTTATTTTTTGCTACCTTATATAATTCACCAAATACTAATGGTATTATGGAAAATAACAAAACCATGCTCCAATCCCCCAGTCCCATTGCAAAGGTGTCAAATATAGGCTGTAGGGCTGGAACATATATTACCACTAATAACAGGGCAAAAGCAAGCAGGGTTGATCTAACCATGGTTTTATTTGAAAACACGCCTATTTTAAGTATACTGTGGTTTAAGGACCTGCTTGAATATGCTCTTAAAAGTTCTGCTGTAATTAGTGTAGCAAAGGTAATTGTCCTTGCATAGTATAGATTTACAGTTCCATAGGTTCTCATTCCCCAAATATATGCACCTAGGGTAGCAGCAGATATGGCAATACTTTGTACTACTAAGGCCTTAATCATATCTTTATCAAGTATTGGCTCATCAGGATCCCTTGGTGGTATATCCATTATTTCTGGGTCGCCTTTTTCCATACCTAAGGCTAGGGCTGGAAAACTATCTGTTACAAGGTTTAACCATAATAGCTGTATTGGAAGTAGGGGAACTTCAAAGCCTAATAATATACTTAAGAATATTACCAATACCTCTCCTATATTACATGAAAGCAGGAAAAAAACGAATTTNTTNATGTTACTATATATAATTCTACCCTCTTCTACTGCTGCAACAATGCTGGCAAAATTATCATCTGTTAAAATAACTTCAGCAGTATTTTTAGCCACATCTGTACCGGTAATTCCCATGGAAATACCAATATCAGCTTTTTTAAGGGCTAGGGCATCATTTACACCATCACCAGTCATAGCAGCAATTTCACCATTTTTCTTTAAGGCATCTACAATTCTTACCTTATGTTCTGGGGAAACCCTGGCATATACTCTTTTTTCCTTGACTACTTCCCTTAATTCTTCATCAGTCAAATTATCCAATTCCTGCCCCATCATAGCCTGGCTTTCATGATCTGCCATGCCTAATTGTTTTGCAATGGCAAAGGCAGTTTCCTTATAATCTCCTGTAATCATGACAGTTTTAATTCCTGCATTTTTACATTTCTTAATAGCTTCCTTTGCTTCTTCTCTCGGTGGGTCTATCATTCCTACTAAGCCTACAAATATCAGGTTATTTTCTATAGTTTCAGTAGTAATTTCATTTGGAAGGCTATCATATTGTCTAAAGGCCATTGCCAGAACCCTTAAGGCCTCCCTTGAAAATTTAGAGTTTACATCTAATACCTTTTTCTTTAAATCTTCAGTAAAAGGTACAATTTCACCATTTAGATAAATGCTGCTACTTTTGCTGATTAATATGTCCGGTGCACCTTTTGTAAAGGACACTACTTTACCAGGAATAAAGTTTTCATGGAAGGTAGTCATCATCTTTCTATCAGAATCAAAGGGCAGTTCTTCAATCCTTGGATATTTTTGGTTAATTTCCTCCTGCCTTATGCCTGCTTTTTCAGCCAGTGTAACTAAGGCTCCCTCTGTTGGGTCTCCAAGAATCTTATATCCGTCATCTGTTTCAGTTAATCTAGCATCACTACATAGTGTTCCTATTGACAATAATGTATTTATATTAACTGACCCTGTTACATTCTCCACTTCTACTCCATCTATTGTGAATTTGCCCTTAGGCTCATATCCAATTCCAGAAACATCAATAATTTTATCATCAGTATAAACCTTTACTACAGTCATTTCATTTTGGGTTAGGGTACCTGTTTTATCTGAGCATATATAGGTTGTGGTACCTAAGGTTTCAACAGATAGCAGTTTTTTTACAATAGCATTACGTTCAACCATTCTGTTCATACCTAAAGCTAATACTATTGTAACTATTGCAGCTAATCCTTCTGGTATAGCAGCTACTGCTAAACTAATAGATGTCATAAACATGCTTAGAACATCCCTACCTTGATATAAACCAAGGCCAAATACTACTAAACATACAACTATAACCACAATACCCAAAAACTTACCTAATTGATTTAGCTTTCTCTGTAATGGAGTAGGTTCATTGTCGTAGGTTTGAATCATAGTAGCAATTTTTCCAATTTCAGTATCATGGCCTGTTCCTACAACAACTCCCTTACCCCTACCATAAGAAACTATGGTACTGGAGTAGGCCATGTTTACCCTATCTCCTAATGAAACATCTTCATCAAAGATTATATTTGAATCCTTTTCAACTGGTACGGATTCTCCAGTTAAGGAGGCTTCTTCTACCTTTAAATTAGAAGATTCAATTAGTCTTAAATCGGCTGGTATAACATCACCAGTCTCTAAAATAACAATATCCCCTGGAACAACATTATTGATGGTATAACTTCAACATTCCCATTTCTTAATACCTTGGCACTGGGAGCTGCCATTTTTTTCAATGCTTCCAAAGATTTTTCCGCCTTACCCTCCTGATAAATTCCCAAGGCTGCATTAACAATAACTATGGCTATTATAACTACAGCATCTACTTTTTCTCCTACAAAGTAGGATATAACAGCAGCAACAATTAATATTAGAATAAGGAAGTCATTAAATTGTGCTATAATTTTTGATAGCATACTTTGTTTTCCTTCTTCTTTTAATGCATTAGGTCCATATTTTTCCAGCCTTTTTTGTGCTTCTTCATTGCTTAGACCTTTGTCGGTACTGGTACTTAATTGGGAAACAACTTCTTCTTTGCTTTTTTTGTACCACTCCATAATAGATAATCATCCTTTCTTAATTTGATTTAGTATACCACTTAGCAACTAAAAAATAACTTAAATTAAACATATAAAACAAAAAAGACCTTTGTTTAGACTCTTGCCTAAACAAAGGTCTTGCTACCTAAATCAGGCTAGTTAACCGGGAATAAATCCGTACTGACGGTTAACTACTTGCAAGCTACTCCCCTTTGCAGCTTATATTATATAATAATTTCTTTTATATTTCAATATAAANCATATAAATATTTTTATTTATTGGATTTTAGTCCAAATTGTACTATTTTNTCATACAAACAAAGGGATGTATGTGTAAAGATGCATATGACTATAACTAAAATTTATGATGTACAGCCTAAGGATANATATTTTTAATTGGAAAAAGACATATTGGAGTGGTAGAATGCTTTTTGGTACAGGCTTGTTTAGTAATCTTACTAGCAAATATCATAATTNAGCTATAGTTCTAATAAGAAAACTTTAATGTGGAAAGGAGAATTTATATGAAAAGAATCTTTTTACTACTATTAGTAGCTGCACTTATCCTTAGCTCCCTTGTGGGCTGTACTGGCAAGGAAACAGCCCAAGATAGTGATAGTGTGGAAGTAGCTGAGGAAAGTGGAGAAAATGAAACAGAAAAATCCAGTGAAGAAATTCCAAAATTTAGGATAGGTTGGAATAATGAACTACATACCGGAAATATGCATTTAGCTTTTGAAAGACCTGATTTATTTGAAAACAATGAGATTTATCTAAGACCAATAAGTAATCAGCAATTGGAACTAGTGAAAGATGGTCAGGTAATAGCCATTTTTGAATTTACATTGGTTAAAGGTGCATCTGAATCAGTAACCCTTATGACTCAGGGACATATGGATATAGCTTTTGGATCCAGCACTGCTTATATGACGGCAGCAGATCAGGGATTAGATGTTAGGATTCTTTGTCCGGTTCAGAGCGGTGGAGTTTCTATAGTAGCAGATATAGATGCAGAATATGATACTTTTGAAGAATTAGTTGAATATGCAAAAAACACAGAAAAACCAATATTAGCTGGTTACCATTCTGCTGTTTCCAGTCCTAGAATAGTATTGGAATATGCTTTAAAGGACGCTGGAGTAAAGGTAACGGAGGATACATCAGATTTTGAGGCAGATGTAGTAATGATAGACCTAAAGGGGCTAAGCAACCTAATTCCTTCACTAAGCTCCGGACAAGTTGAGCTATGGGCAGGCCCAGTTCCTCATCCTCAAAATGCTGAAGCCCAAGGAATTGGAAAAATTATTGCAACCTTAGATGAACTACCAGGTGGAAAATGGGTTGATTTCCCATGCTGTACCATGAATGTTCATAATGATGTAATAGAAAATTATCCAGAAGTAGTTGAAGCTTTGCTACAAGCTACTACAGATATTCATAATTTTGCACAAAACAATAGGGAAGAGACAGCAGAGGCCTTGGCTGGATTTATGGGACTTGACAAAGAGGTATTATTAAACAATAACACAACATATTCTACCCAAGTAAATGAAAACTATATAAATGGTATGAAAATCTATTATGAAGCCATGACTGAAATGGGTAAATTTTCAGGTGAATTTGCAGGAAAGGATTTTGATGAGATTAAGGATAGGGTGTTTGACTTTTCTTTCATAGAGAAGATATCCGGTAAATAGTTTGCAGTTTTTTGGGAATCAAAGTATTTGGGCATTAGCTCAAATACTTTGATTAATATGGAAAAAATTAGAAAGGAGCAGGGCCTTACATGGTTAAGGATGATCAATATGATAAAAAATAATACAATGGAAAATAAAATAAGAAGATCCATTTCTTTTGTAGCCCCAACTATAATTCCCCTTCTATTTATAATTCTTTGGGAACTATTTGCCAGAAAAGTTGGCAACAATGCCATTCTTCCTCAGGTGACAACAGTTGCAAAACATTTTATAAACATCAGTGCAGATGTAATAGGTATAGGAAGTATTCCAAAGAATATTCTCTATAGCCTGGTTAGGGTTTTTATTGGGTATATTTTGGCAATTATTGCTGGCCTGCCCCTAGGGCTCCTAATGGGATATTCAAGAAGAGTTAAGGGAGCATTAAATCTTTTCATAAGCTTATTTCAGCCAGTGCCAGCAATTGCATGGAGGCCCCTGGTATTAGGCTGGTTTGGGGTAATGAGTGTGGCAACAATATTTGACTTGGACTATGGACCAANCTATGCCATTATGGATAACTTTAAACTNTCAATGATATTTTTAATATTTTTAAGTGCCTTTTTNCCAATTTNGGGAAATACAATGTTTGGTGTTAGCAATGTACAGCAAGTATTAGTGGAAAGTGCNTTAGTTTTAGGTNCNTCAAAAAAAGATATATTTTTTCATGTATTGTTACCTGGTGCAGGGCCTAATATTGTAAATGGATTAAAATCTGGCCTAACCGCAGCCTGGAGTTGTTTAGTTGCTGCAGAGATGCTTCCGGGAAGTATGAGTGGTCTTGGTTATCTGATATCTCATGCATATGAGCTTGCCAGGATGGATTTAATAGTGGCAGGAATAATATGTATAGGGGTAATTGGTGCACTGTTTGATGGTATATACAGTCGTATATCTGATAAGTATTTTTCATGGCAAAGGCTAGTAAGGTGATGTGAAATGAATAATATAGTTTTTAAACTTAATAATATAGGAAAAGTTTATAATGAAAATGAAAAAAATGAACTGACAGTAATTAAAAATCTTAATTTAGAAATTAAGGAAAATGAATTTTTATGTATAGTAGGACCTTCCGGATGCGGGAAATCTACCTTGTTAAGAATTTTAGCAGGCTTAGAACTGCCAACTGAAGGGGAAATTTACTACAGGGGTAAAGTATTAAGAAAGCCAACCAAGGATATTGGCATGGTATTCCAAAACTATTCCCTTATGCCTTGGCTGACTGTTGAAGAAAATATTGCCTTAGGCTTAAAGTTTCAAAATATGCCTAAGGAAAGGCAGAAGGAAAGGGTTAATGAATATTTAGAGATGATAGGATTGACTAAATTCAGGTATTCAAAGCCATATGAGCTTTCAGGAGGTATGCAGCAAAGGGTTGCAATTGCAAGGTCCCTGGCAAATAATCCGGATGTACTACTGATGGACGAGCCCTTTGGTGCCTTAGATGCCTATACAAGGATACAGTTACAAAAAGAACTGTTAAGAATTTGGGAAAAGTATAAAAAAACAATAGTATTTATAACTCATAGTGTGGATGAAGCAGTTTATTTGGCAGATAGAATAATTCTAATGAGCAGAAATCAAGGAGCAATTGAAGTAGACATTCAGGTGGATATTCCCAGGATAAGGGATAGAGCAAACCCAAGATATGCTGAATTAAATCAACATTTATTAGATGCATTAGAAGAATTGAACAAGGGCCAATGATCCAGCCTTTGACCTAAGCATGGTTAATTTTCCATGCTTTTTTATTTTTTTACAGCCATTGGACGCCAGCTTAAACATTTGACAATATTAATTTATTATTAGATAATTTATTATGAAGTAATATGTCCTTATACAAAAATTTAAATGGGTGTGATCTTATGAATAGAAAGATATTAGTGGTTGATGATGAAAATCTATTGCAGATATAATAAAATTTAATCTGGAAAAGGAAGGCTTTACTGTTGAACTATCCTATGATGGTGAGGATGCCATTGAAAAAATTTATAATGGAAATCCGGACCTTATAATATTGGATATAATGCTTCCTAAAAAGGATGGATTTGAAGTATTAAGGGAAATAAGGACAAGCATTACTACACCAGTTCTCATGCTTACAGCAAAGGAAGAAGAGGTGGACAAGGTACTGGGATTGGAATTAGGTGCCGATGATTACATAACAAAACCCTTTAGTATGAGGGAATTAGTTGCCAGGGTTAAGGCTAATTTAAGAAGGATTGAAATGAACAATGGGGACTTGAACAATGCTGAGATACTAAGGGTTGGAGATTTAACCATTAACCAGAATAAATATGAAGTAAGAAAAAATGGAAAGATTATAGATTTAACCTTAAGGGAATATGAGCTACTTAAGTTTTTAGCATCAAATATTGATCAGGTCTTTACAAGAGAGCAGCTTTTAGAAAAGGTATGGGGATACGAATATTATGGGGATGTAAGGACTGTTGATGTTACCATTAGAAGGTTAAGGGAAAAAATAGAAGACAAGGATGGACAGTACAAATATATAATGACCAAAAGAGGGGTAGGATATTATTTCAGGAGGGGCTAGTTAATGTTCTCAAGTATTAAGTGGAAATTTGTTACAGTATACCTATTACTGGTACTTATGGCCATGATAATAGTAGGGGTATTTATAGTACAAAGATTTGAAGCTCAACAGTTGGAAAATAGAAAGAACACCTTAATAAAGCAGATAGAAACTTTAATTAGTAGCTCTGATTATTTATCAGAGGATGACTGGTTAGAATATATAGAGGATATACAAAATACTTTAAACAGATGGAGATTTAGTGGTACTGAGGTTCTTTACATAATTTATGACATTGATATACCTAGAATTATAGCTACCTCCCATATTAAATATGATGAAATAAACGGGGCAAATGCTCTAGCCTACAAATTCTTAGACCCATCTTTAATATATGCTGCCTACAATGGTGAAATTGCAGATGCTACAAAGGAAGATTATAATGAAAATACAAGATTTCAACATGTAGCCTATCCAGTAGTTAATGAAATTGGCCAGGTTAAGGGTATTTTGTATATGACTGATGATATTCAGGATGTTTACAGGACTATTAATGCCACCAAAACCATATTGATTAGTGCTACCATGTTAGCCTTGGTTATAACGGTAATATTGGGTTTTTTAATTGCAAGCAGTATTACTGGACCAATAAGGGATGTGACTAAAAAGGCTGAAAAAATGGCAAAGGGAGATTTTGAGCAGTTTGTTGAAGTAAAGTCTGATGATGAAATAGGTCAACTGGCCAGCATGTTTAACTATTTAACCTTAAAATTAAAGGATACAATCCAGGAAATGGATTTGGAAAAAAGCAAATTAAATACCATATTTAATTACATGGCTGATGGAGTAATAGCAGTTGACACAAATGGTCAGTTAATCCATGCAAATCCTGTAGCAATAAAAATACTAGATTTAGAAAAAATTAAGGATGAGCTCTTTTATAAACAAAGGCCCTTTCCCATGGAAATAATTAATTTAGATAATATAGACTTTGATAATCCAGATACTCATGAAGGCAGTAAGATGGTAAAAATAAAGGATTCCGTATATCAATTAAAATACGCCCCTTTCCGCAATGAAAAAAATAATGTAGGCGGGATAATTATAGTATTTCAAGACATAACAGAACATCATAAACTGGATAATATGAGAAAGGAATTTGTGGCTAATGTGTCCCATGAGCTAAAAACCCCTATAACTACAATTAAGTCCTATACTGAAACCTTAATGGATTATATGGAAATGGAGCCAGAATTATCACATAAATTCCTTACTGTAATAGACAATGAATGTGATAGGATGACTAGGATAGTAAGGGACTTGTTGCAGTTATCTAATCTGGACTATAATAAAACTGAATGGAGTAAAGAAGAATGTGAAGTTAAGGAGTTTATTGAAGATATTATATTAAAGTTAGAATTCTCCATTAAGGAAAAGAACCATAAGCTTACTTTAAACATAGATGAAAATCTGCCACATATTTTTGTTGATAAAGATGGTATAGAACAGGTTATACTAAATGTAATATCAAATGCTATAAAATACACTCCCCAGGGAGGCCATATTGAAGTATCTGTTACAAATAAGGATGGAAAAGTAGTGGTTAATGTAAAGGACAATGGAATAGGTATACCGGAAGAAGATATAGATAGAATTTTTGAAAGGTTTTATAGGGTTGATAAGGGAAGAAGCAGAGACTTAGGAGGTACAGGATTGGGTCTTTCCATTGCTAAGGAGATAGTTGAAGCAAATGGTGGTCAGATAAAGCTAAGTTCTGAACTTGGTATAGGTACAGAAGTTGACATAATTCTACCCATTTCCTAATGTAATTTTATTTTAATTTCACTGTAATATAATTGTAATATTTCTGGTGTATAATATAATTGCCCTTATTGGAGGTTAAAGGAGGATAGAAGATGTGGAAGAAAATTGCATCCTTATTGTTTGTCCTAATAATTATATCTAGCCTATCATCTATTGTACATGCAGATGACGAAAGTATTTTAAAATATCAGGTTATTTTACCTGAAAAAGCTGTTACTACACATAAGAATAAGGTAATATTAGTATCTGGCAAAGCTCCAGTTGATACAGGTATTACAATAGAATTATATGGAATAATAGATTTTACAGGCAATAAGTATTCCCTTGTAAACTTACCAGAGGAAGAAGATTATACCCTTTTATCAGTAGTGGATACTAACTCAGGACCTTTAGGATTTGCTGAAGAGATTGAATTAATAAATGGTATTAATAAAATTGTCATTAAATTTAATGTGGATGGGGTACCCCCTGTAGAGAAAATAGTTTACTACTATGAGGCTCAACACATATTTGATAACATAAGAAATATATTAATGATTTCTACAGCTAATTAATTACCATTGATAGAAGGGGATGAATATAGTGTCTAAAGAAAGATTTAAAACTATTCTGCTTCTGTCACTGGTATGTTTGAGCCTATATTTAGTCACTAAGGTATGGGTTGAGTTTCCTTACGGGACTAGTTTTGACTTTCTAGAGGAAGAAATAAAAGAATTGGAAAGCTACTTATCTATAGATCTTATTAGGCCTAATAAATATTTAGTTAATTTTAATGAAGATAGCCATACAATATTTTATAGTGATATAGATAATAATCTATGGACAACTGCTTATTCTTCTTTGGCAAGTATTCTGTCTTCTGATGAGGTAGAGACAGAAGAGATCTCCAAGGAAGAATATATTTCATACCATGACAAAAGGTCCATAGTTTTTTATTTTCCTGAACAATTTAATGTGTATATACTGGCCAGATTTATAGATGTGCCACAGCCTAATGATATTGTTGAAAAGATACAAGAGGTAGACAGTATATATTTTCATTTAGGAAATGATGAGCCTTTTCTAATACTTAGCAAGGAAGATTTTCATCTTAAAATATTTGAACCTACCATAAAGCTTGAAGCTCTAAAATCAAAGATTAGTGCTATGGAAAATATAGGTAATATTACCTATTACTATCCTATGAGGGATACTGTAGACGTCAACAACAATATATATATTCCCGTTAAAATGAGTAAATCTATCCCAGTGGTTTATGTTGAAAATGAAATAAATACGGATAATATTGAAGATTTAAGAAATATAGCAGAACTATTTTTCCAGAAAGATATTGATTATATAAGAGAGATAGTTGAAAATAATGGTTCTGTAATATATTTACATGATGATAAGGTGTTAAAGATAAACTATAGGGGATTTTTGGAATATATTGCTCCTTTAGAGGAGACAGTTAATGAAAGAAATTTATATATAAGCTTAGTTACAGCCTCTGACTTTTTATTTTCTAATTTAGCCTTGCCAAAGAACTTGTATTTAAGCAAGATTGAAGAAATTGAATCTGGAGAAAATTTAGGGTATAGATTTACTTTTAAATATAGAATAGGTGGTTTACCGGTAATACTTAAAAGCGATGTAGTAGAGGATTTTATTCAATTGGAAGTATTTAATAAGTATGTTACAAATTATAAAAGATTTATAAGGAGACAAATGGATGGAACATATGATGCTATGGACAATAGGGTAATGTTATCTGCTTATGATATTATAAATATGAATTATGAGCTTATTAGACAGGATCACATAGCTAAATATAATATACAAGATGAAGATGAGGAATTCATAAAGAAAGAAATACTGTCAAGGATAGAGGATATATACATTGCCTATGTTGACCCCTGTGAAAACAAAACAGGAGAAAGGCTTATAGGTGTCTGGATATTGAAAATGGAAGATTATATATATGCATTTGATGTATACAATGGTAATTTAGTTGTTAAAAAAGAACAATAATGACTGCTTGGATGGTGAAATTCATGGATTGGTCAAAGGCTAAGACCATATTGATTATAGCATTTATTATTACTAATTTATTTATTTCTATAGTAATTTTAAACAATATACCAAAAGGAGAACCAACCTTATCAAGGGACTTTATTTCCAATGTAGAACAATTACTGGAGGAAAAGAATATCCATATTGAAGCCAGTATTCCGGAAGAAATTCCCTATTTAAATTCTATGATTGTGGAATTTGAAAGGGCAAATAGCCACTTTTTAAATAAGGCATATTTTAATAATAAAGGCCGTATTCAACAGGGGCAAGGCTTAAGTGAAATAGTTAAGGGCTTAGAGTCAATTCTTATAATAAATGATAGATTAATTATTTATGAAAATAAGAATAGCAGCAACAAATACCCTACTCTTAATATGGACAAGGCTATTGAAATAGCTCAGGAATTTTTGGAAACTGGAGAATTTGATACATCTGATATGAAGCTTACATATGCAAAGGAGGAAAAAGAAGTATTTTACCTGGAGTATTCTAAGGTATATGAAGACACTTTTGTTGAAAGGGCCTATACTAATTTTCAGATAGATAAAAGAGGGGTTAAAAAATTTGAAAGGCTTTGGCTAAATGTTAAAGAATTAGGAGATACAAAGATATATATAAGTACAGCTCCAAAATCCTTATTGAATCTACTGGGCATGAAGGATATTTATAATAAGACTATTACAGATATCTCCCTCTGCTATTATTTTGAGCCAGAGAAACATGAGTATATTGAAGAACCGGGAGAAGCTAAACAGGGAAAGGCAGTTCCTGCATGGAGGGTACAGTTTGAAGATGGCTATAAGGTATTTATTGACGAATATTAAAAGAAATTAAAAGTTTTGTTNTGNTACTTTCAAATTTCTGCAAAATGAAATTATGATATAAAAANCTTGCAATNATCTATTGCAAGNTTTTTATTTTTGTGGTAAAATCATCTCAATTACTTTAGCTTTGATAGGCAAAACAAAGCTAAATACAGGAAAAAGGGGATTTAAAGAAAAACGAAGGAACCAAATTAAAACTTGCAAAATTTATAGGGGGGATCTGTAGTGTTTTATTATGGAGTTGATACCTTAAGACCAAATCTTTTCAAGGATGTATTTCCTTATGAAGAACTTCCAAAGATAAAATTTAATAATATTCAGTTACCAATGGAAATTTCCGAAGACATATGGATTACAGATACAACTTTTAGGGATGGGCAGCAATCTATGTCTGCTATGACTGTGGAACAAATGGTAAGGATATATGATTATCTACATGAGTTGGATAATGGTTCTGGCATTATTAGGCAAACTGAATTTTTCCTTTATTCACAAAAGGATAGGGAAGCTGTGGAAAAGTGTATGGCTAGAGGATATGATTATCCACAGATTACTTCATGGATAAGGGCTAATGAAGAGGATTTTAAATTGGTAAAGGAAATGGGCATAAAGGAAACGGGAATTCTCATGTCCTCTTCTGATTACCATATATTCCATAAATTAAATATGACCAGGAAGGAAGCTATGGAAAAATACCTTTCCATAGCAGAGAGGGCCTTGGAAAATGGAATAATTCCCAGATGCCATTTTGAGGATATTACCAGGGCGGATTTCTTTGGATTTGTGGTACCCTTGGCTAAAAATCTGATGGAGCTGTCTAAAAAATACAATATGCCTGTAAAAATAAGGGCCTGTGACACCCTAGGCGTTGGCTTACCCTATGTTGGTGTAGAATTACCCAGATCTGTGCCTGCCTTGATTCATGGATTAAGGTATTACTGCAATGTACCTTCTGAATACATAGAATGGCACGGACACAATGATTATAACAATGTAGTTGTAAATTCTACCACATCCTGGCTCTACGGCGGGGCTTCAGTTAATACAACCTTGTTTGGCATTGGAGAAAGGACGGGTAACTGTCCCTTGGAGTCTATGGTCATTGAATATGGGCAAATAAAGGGCAATACAAAAAACATGAACCTTAGTGTCATTATGGAAATAGTGGAGTATTTTGAAAAGGAACTGGGTTATAAGGTACCAGAGAGGACTCCCTTTGTTGGCAGTGAGTTTAATGTTACCAGGGCTGGCATTCATGCAGATGGTTTGTTGAAGAATGAGGAAATATATAATAGCTTTGATACAGAAAAAATACTGGGCAGGCCACCATTAGTGGCGGTAAACTCCTATTCTGGTTTNGCTGGTATTGCTGCATGGATNAATGGTTATTTCAGGTTAGAGGGTCCAAAAAAAATAGATAAGAAGGATCCAAGGATTTTACCAATAAAGAAGTGGATAGACAATGAATATGCCAAAGGGCGTACTTCTACAATTAGAAATGAGGAATTAAAGGAATTGGTGTTTAAGTATATTCCCAATATTTTAGATAGGGAAGATTCAAAGGCAATTTAAGTAGGACAGGAGGATAGAAATGGGCTTAACAGTTACAGAGAAAATACTTAAAGAACATTTAGTATCAGGAAAATTAGTAAGGGGTGAAGAAATAGGCTTAAGGATAGATCAGACCTTAACCCAGGATTCAACAGGTACCATGGCCTATTTACAGTTTGAGGCCTTAGGAATTGACAGGGTAAGGACTAAAAGGTCTGTAGCCTATATAGATCACAATATGCTGCAAACAGGACCCGAAAATGCAGATGATCACCTGTACATCCAAAGTGTTGCAAAGAAACATGGNATATATTTTTCTAAGGCAGGCAATGGAATATGCCATCAGGTTCATTTAGAAAGATTTGGTGTACCAGGCCAGACCCTTTTGGGATCGGACAGCCATACTCCTACCTGCGGAGGCTTAGGTATGCTTGGCTTTGGAGCAGGAGGCTTAGATGTGGCAGTGGCCATGGCAGGTGGAGAGTATTATATAACTATGCCTAAAATAGTAAGGNTGGAGTTAAGAGGAAAGCTGAAAAAAGGGGTATCTGCTAAGGATATTATATTGGAGGTACTTAGAAGGTACAAGGTTAAAGGGGGACTAAACAAGGTATTTGAATATACTGGTGAAGGAGTAAAGTACCTTACAGTCCCTGAAAGGGCTACCATAACCAATATGGGGGCAGAATTGGGGGCAACTACATCCATATTCCCTTCTGACGAGGAAACCTACAAGTTTTTAAAGGCCCAGGGAAGAAAAGAGGACTTTGTAAGAATAGAAGCCGATGAGGATGCCTATTATGATGAAGAAATAATCATAGATTTAGATAAATTAGAACCCTTAGTTGCCTGTCCCCACAGCCCTGACAATGTAGTAGCTGTATCTTCTTTAGATAGGATTAAGGTTAATCAGGTGGCTATAGGCAGTTGTACCAACTCCTCCTATATGGATTTAATGAAGGTAGCCAATATACTAGAGGGCAGGACCATAGCTGAAGATGTATCCTTAGTCATTTCTCCCGGTTCAAAGCAGGTACTAANNATGCTAGCTGCAAATGGTGCCTTGGCAAAGCTTATAGCAGCAGGTGCTAGAATTTTAGAATCAGCCTGTGGCCCCTGCATTGGTATGGGACAGTCTCCTAATACAGGAGGAGTTTCCTTAAGAACCTTTAACAGGAATTTTAAGGGAAGATCAGGGACACCTTCAGCCAATGTTTATTTGGCAAGTCCTGAAGTTGCAGCTGTTTCTGCCTTAACTGGCTATATTACAGATCCTGTGGAATATTTGAAGGATGTAGATATAAGGGTGGAAATGCCAGATAGATTTTTAATCAATGATAATTTGATAATTAAGCCTGCAGAGGATGGAGAGGAAGTAGAAGTTATAAGGGGGCCAAATATTAAGCCTTTTCCTAGACCTAAGGCTATTGGAGAGGACATACAAGGCAAGGTTCTTATAAAAGTAGGAGATGACATAACTACTGACCACATAATGCCCTCCAATGCTAAACTGCTGCCCTATAGGTCCAATATTCCATACTTATCAGATTATTGCCTGGTACCCTGTGACCCGGAATTTCCAAATAGGGCCAGAAAGCAGGGGGGAGGCCTTATAATAGGAGGCCATAATTATGGACAGGGTTCAAGCAGGGAACATGCAGCCTTAGTGCCACTATATCTGGGAATAAAAGCTGTTTTGGCAAAATCCTTTGCAAGGATCCATAAACAAAATTTAATAAATAACGGCATACTTCCCTTAACCTTTTCCAAGGAGGAAGACTATGACCGTATTGATCCATATGATGAATTGATTATAGAAAATGTATTGACCCAATTGGATAAAGACACTATAATGGTAAAAAATATAACAAAGAATGAAGATTATANTCTGCTTTTAGATATTACTGAAAGACAAAGGAATATCCTTAAATCTGGTGGCCTTTTAAACTATGTGAAAGGGGAATAGACATGGCATATAAGGTGACTTTAATTCCTGGAGATGGCATAGGACCAGAGGTAATTTCTGCCGCAGTGGATGTTATTGAGGCTACAGGAGTTCATATAAATTGGGAAAGGGTAGAGGCTGGAGGCCAGGCTATGGAAAAAGAGGGCACACCTCTACCTGCCTATGTTATTGAAAGTATCAGAAAAAACAAAATTGCCTTAAAGGGCCCTTTAACCACCCCCATTGGTTATGGGTTCAGGAGTTTAAATGTAGCTTTAAGAAAAGAATTTGACCTATTTGCAAATATAAGGCCTGTTAGATCCTTTGATGGTGTAGAGAGTCTTCATAAGGATGTTGATTTAATTATCGTCAGGGAAAATACAGAAGACCTTTACATAGGACAGGAAAGGATGATAGATGATAATAGGGCTGAAAGTATTAAGGTAATTACTAAAGGGGCCAGTGAAAGAATTTGTAAATATGCCTTTTANCTGGCTGAAAACTTAAATAGGAAAAAAGTGACCCTGGTTCATAAGGCTAATATTCTCAAATTAACTGATGGTCTATTCTTGGAAACTGGCAGGAAGGTGGCTAAAGACCATCCTCATATAGAATTTGAAGAAGTGATTGTAGATGCNATGAGTATGAAATTAGTTCAAAATCCTCAAGACTACCAGGTAATTGTGGCCCCAAATTTATACGGAGATATATTATCAGATTTAGCNGCTGGCCTGGTTGGAGGCTTAGGTCTGGCACCCAGTGCTAATATTGGTGAAGATATTGCCATATTTGAACCAGTCCATGGTTCTGCTTTAGATATAGCCAATATGAATATGGCCAACCCTATATCGGCAATACTATCNGGTGCCATGATGTTAAAACANATGGGAAGATTAAAGGAAGCTGGAATGATAGAAGATGCCATAGAGGATGTATTGAAGGATAAGGAGAGTAGGACCAGGGATTTGGGAGGCATACTAGGTACAAGGGAGTTTACAGAAAAAATCATAGAAAAAATATATAGCTATAAACAAGTTGAAGGTGATGGATATGCAAAAGAGATTTAAAAAGGTATTAGTAGCTAATAGAGGAGAAATTGCCATCAGGATTTTTAGGGCTTGTAGTGAACTAGGCATTAGAACTGTTGCAGTATATTCTAATGAAGATAAGAATTCTCTTTTTAGGGTTAAGGCTGATGAATCCTATTTAATTGGAAGGAATAAGGGACCTATTGAGGCCTATTTGAGCATTGATGAAATAATANATCTAGCCCTAAAAAAAGGTGTAGATGCCATACATCCTGGATATGGTTTCCTATCAGAAAATCCAGACTTTGCTAGAAAATGTGAAGAGGTAGGAATAGAATTTATAGGTCCAACCTATGATATGATGTTAAATTTAGGTGATAAGATAAAATCCAAAAAACTAGCAGCTAGTTTAGGTGTACCCATAATTCCAGGAATAGAAAAGGCAGTTAATTCCCTGGATGAAATTATAGAATTTGCAAGGGAACATGGCTATCCTATAATGCTAAAGGCTGCTGCAGGAGGCGGCGGCAGAGGCATGAGGGTAGTTAGAAGGGAAGAAGAATTAAGGGAACAATTTGAAAGTGCAAGAGACGAAGCTAAAAAGGCCTTTGGTGTTGGTGACATATTTGTAGAAAAATATTTGGAAAAACCAAAGCACATAGAAGTGCAAATTTTAGGGGACAGGTATGGAAATATTGTACANCTGTATGAAAGGGACTGTTCCATACAAAGAAGGCATCAAAAGATTATAGAGTTTACACCTGCCTTTACCCTTACAGAAGAGCAAAGGCAAAATATTTGCAATGATGCAGTAAAAATAGGAAGGGTCATTAATTACAGAGGAGCTGGAACTGTTGANTTTCTACTGGATAAGCATGGCAACCACTACTTTATTGAAGTCAACCCCAGAATACAGGTGGAACATACCATAACTGAATTAACNACAGGGATAGATATAGTTCAGGCTCAAATTTTAGTAGCTGAAGGCTATCCCTTAGACTCAAAAGAAATAGGCATAAGAAGCCAGGATGATATTCAACCTCGAGGATATGCAATCCAGTGCAGGGTAACTACAGAGGACCCATTAAGGGATTTTATGCCGGATACAGGTATAATAGACAAATATAGAACTGGATCTGGCTTTGGAATACGACTGGATGGAGGCAATGGCTTCACAGGAGCTAACATAGGTCCCTATTATGACAGCCTTTTAGTAAAGGTTACAGGCTGGTCCAGGACCTTTGAAGATGCAAGTAGGAAGCTTATAAGAGCTCTTAAGGAGATAAAAATAAGGGGAGTAAAAACCAATATTCCATTTTTAATTAATGTATTAAACCATGAAGAGTTTTTAAGTGGAAAATGTGATACAGGATTTATTACCTACAATCCAGAGTTATTTGAAATAGAGACTAAGGAAGACAAGGAACTTAAGGTACTAAAATATATTGGTGAAAAGGTAATAAATGAAACCAAGGGATATAAGCCTGATTTTAATATTCCCAGGATACCAGCTATTAATAAACCTGATAAACTATATGGCACAAAGCAAATACTGGATGAAAAAGGACCTGAAGGCCTGGTCCAGTGGATCAGGGATAATGAAAAACTTCTTTTGACAGATACAACTATGAGGGATGCCCATCAATCCTTAATGGCTACCAGAATGAGGACTGTAGACATGCTGAGGATTGCAGAAGCCACATCTGTACTGGCTAAGGATCTTTTCTCCCTGGAAATGTGGGGAGGGGCAACCTTTGATGTAAGCTATAGGTTCTTGAGGGAATGTCCTTGGAAAAGACTGGAGTTATTAAGGGAAAGGATACCTAACATATTATTCCAAATGCTACTTAGAGGTGCCAATGGTGTTGGCTATACAAATTATCCGGATAATGTAATAAGGGCTTTTATTAAAGAGGCAGCAGATAGGGGAATAGATGTTTTTAGAATATTTGACTCCTTAAACTGGATAAAGGGAATGGAAGTAGCCATAGATGAAGTGTTAAAGCAGGGTAAGGTAGTTGAAGCTTGTATTTGCTACACTGGGGATATATTAGATAATAAAAGGGATAAGTACACCTTGGATTACTATATTAAAACTGCCAGGGAAATAGAAAAGAGGGGTGCCCATATATTGGGTATCAAGGACATGTCATCCCTATTAAAGCCCCAGGCTGCCTATAAGCTTATTAGTGTCTTGAAGGAAGAAATAGAAATTCCAATCCATCTCCATACCCATGATACCAGTGGAAATGGTGTGGCTACGATTTTAATGGCAGCCCAAGCTGGAGTAGATATAGTAGACACTGCCTTCAACAGCATGGCAGGATTGACAAGTCAACCTGCCTTAAACTCCGTAGTTGCTGCCTTAGAGCATACAGAAAGGTCTACTGGCTTAAATTTGGATAACTTACAAAAAATTTCCGACTATTGGGAGGATATAAGGCCTATATACAGCCAGTTTGAATCTGGATTAAAGTTTGGAACAGCAGAGATATACAAGTATGAGATTCCTGGTGGACAGTATTCAAATTTAAGGCCTCAGGTGGAAAGCTTTGGCCTGGGGCACAGGTTTGATGAAGTTAAAGAAATGTACAGGACTGTTAACCAAATGCTAGGAGATATAGTTAAGGTGACCCCTACATCTAAGGTAGTAGGAGATTTGGCTATTTTTATGGTTCAAAATGATTTAACACCTGAAAATATATATGATAAGGCTAAAAACATGGCCTTCCCGGATTCAGTAGTATCTTATTTTAAGGGCATGATGGGGCAGCCTATGGGAGGCTTTCCGGAAAGATTACAAAAATTAGTACTGAAGGGTGAAAAGCCTATAACTTGTAGGCCTGGAGAATTGTTGGAAGATGAGGATTTTGACAGGATTTATAATTACCTAAAGGAAAAGTATGATATGGAGCCTTCCATGAAGGAAATACTATCCTATGCCTTCTATCCTAAGGTGTTTGAAGAATACTTACAATCCATTAGGGAAGAAGGAGATTTCAGCAGGGTTAGCAGCGATGTGTTTTTCTATGGCATAAAGGAAGGAGAAACGGCAGAAGTAGGAATTGAAGAAGGAAAGGTCTTGGTTATTAAGCTTCTTGAAATAGGGAAATTAGATGATGAAGGATATAGAACCTTGTATTTTGAAGTAAATGATAGCAGAAGGGCTATAAAGATATTTGATAAGGGAAGCAATATTGTAAGAAAAGAAGAATTTACCCAAAAAGCTGATCCGGATAATAAATTGGAAATTGGGGCTAGTATACCTGGGCTAGTGGCTAAAATACTAGTCAAGGAAGGGGATAAGGTAGAAAAGAATCAAGTTGTAGCTGTAATAGAGGCTATGAAAATGGAAACCCATGTAACTGCAGCTACAGAAGGCAAGGTTAAATCAATCTTTGTTAAGGAAGGGCAAAATGTAGAATTAGATCAATTGCTNATTAGGNTGGAATAAGTATTTAATGCTAACAGTATGGCTAAAGGGCCATACTGTTTTTTATTTACTACAGCATTTAATTGGTGTTTTTTTGCAGCATATTATATAATATANTTATTAGCATAAAATTTGGAGGAATATATATGGAGCTTAAATTTTGTTCTTTATCTAGTGGTAGCAGTGGTAATTGTCAGTACCTTGGTACTTCCAGGACCAAAATATTAATAGATGCAGGTTTAAGTGGGAAAAGAATAGAATCCCTNTTATTATCCATTGATGTTAAGCCTGAAGAAATAGATTATATACTTGTAACCCATGAGCATATTGATCATGTAAAGGGTGTAGGAGTTTTATCCAGGAGATATGATATACCCATACTTGCCAATGAAAAAACATGGGCTTCCATGAAAGGATTAATAGGTAAAATTGATCCTAAAAATATAAAAGTGTTTGAGTCTGAAAGGGCCTTTGAATTAGGTGATTTAGGCATTTATCCCTTCAAAATATTCCATGATGCTGCAGAACCAGTGGGATTTAGTATATATTATAAAAAAGCTAAAATTTCCATTATGACAGACACTGGCTGGGTAAATGATAAGATGAAAAAAACCATCAAGGATTCATCCTTATATTTAATTGAATCTAATCATGATGTAAAAATGCTTAAGGAAGGCAGCTATCCCTGGTATTTAAAACAGAGGATATTAAGCACCAAGGGGCACTTATCAAATGCAGATGCTGCCAGAGTATTGGCAGACCTTCTAATGGGAAAGGGAGAAATAGTGCTATTAGGCCATTTAAGCAAGGAGAACAATATACCTGAACTGGCTTATAATACAGTTAAAGAGTACATAGAAGACTATGGACTAAGGGTGGAGAAAAATTTAACCCTGGATTTAACTTACAGGGATAGGGCTGGAAAAGTATATTTCCTGTAGTTTTGGGAGGTGTAGTCATGTATTTTGAAAGGCCACCTAAGAGAAGGAGTCCTCTTTCCTATCTTTTTGTAGCCTTAATTGGGGCTATAATAGGAGGTATAATTACAGCTTATATTGCACCTAATTATCTATACGGAAAGATTTTACCACTACCAGATATTTATAAACAAAACTTCCCTTCAAGTACAAGTGTACAGAATATAAATATAAGCCCCAGTGATGAAATATCAACAGTACAGGCAGTGGCTAAAAAAGCCATGAGTTCTGTTGTGGGAATTACCATTATTCAGGTCCAAAGGCAATTCATATGGGAAACAGAAGTAGAAGGAGTAGGTTCAGGGGTTATTGTAGATTCCAATGGCTATATTCTTACAAACTCCCATGTGGTGGCAGATGGAAGGGCTAAAAGTATAAATGTATTATTTGAAAATGGAGATACAGCCGAGGGCAGGGTTTTATGGAATGATCCTACTTTAGATATAGCCATAGTAAAGGTTGATGCAAGGGGTCTGCCGGTGGCGGATTTAGGAGATTCAGATATATTGGAAGTAGGTGAAATTGCAGTAGCTATTGGAAATCCATTGGGGTTGGAATTTCAAAGAACTGTAACTGCAGGGGTTATTTCAGGTTTAAACCGTTCCATTAGGACACAGGATGGCAATCTTATGGAAAATTTAATTCAAACAGATGCATCCATTAATCCCGGCAATAGTGGAGGGCCACTTTTAAACAGCAAGGGAGAAGTAATAGGTATAAATACAGCCAAGGTCCAAACAGGAGAAGGGCTGGGTTTTGCAATTCCCATAAATATGATAAAGCCAATAATAGAAGAGGTAATTAGTACAGGGAATTTTGAAACTGTCTATATGGGTATTTATGGCGTGGAAGTAGAAGTGTATGAAAGACAGTATGGGGTTAATACTGGCCTTGATAGTGGAATAATAGTATGGGAAGTAGTGGAAGGTTCCCCTGCAGATAAGGCAGGAATTAGGGCAGGAGACATTGTAGTTAAGATAGACAATGAATATATAGAAAATATGAATCGCTTAAAGAGGGTATTATATAGATACAAAATAGGAGATAGGGCTAATGTTACAATTGTAAGGGATGGAAGATATATTGATGTAGATTTGGTTTTTTCACACGCTAGGTAGTTTTCTAAAAATATTGTATATAATGTGATATTTCATGTTATTCTATAATAAAAGGCCTGGAGCTGATATTATGTATGTTGTATGCAATGAGCATTTGGAGGATGCTATTGAGGAATTTGTTGAGGTATATGAACAACCACCTGACATATATGAACTAGAGCAGGTATCTTTTACAGACTGGGCAAGTCCCCGTAGATGTAACTATTGCGAAAAACCACCTAAGTACCTTGTTGTATAATAGAATACAACAAATAAATATAGGAATAATGGAGGTTTAAAATGAGATTATTACTAGTAAACGATGATGGAATACATGCTGAAGGAATAAATAAATTGGCTATGGAATTAGAAAAGAAACATGAAGTTACAATAGTAGCACCTAATGATGAGAGAAGTGCTCAAAGCCATGCCCTTACCCTGAGGAAACCTCTAATTGTAAAGGAAGTTAAACTAGAGGGTATAAAGTCAAGGGCATATAGTGTTTCAGGCACACCTGCTGATTGTGTAAGAATAGCACTGGATCAACTGATAAAGGAGCCGGTGGATCTGGTTATATCAGGAATAAATAAGGGCTTAAATGTTGGAATGGATGTGCTCTATTCAGGTACTGTATCTGCAGCCATAGAAGCCAATTTATATGGAATTCCTTCCATGGCTCTATCTGCAGAATGGAATGATGGCAACATTAACTATGAAGTGGCTATTAAATATGGAAGTATAATATTCGAAAAAATGAAGGATGAGCTTTTAAAGAATAAGATGATAATAAATATAAATACTCCCTACCTGGATATAGATGAAGTGAAGGGAATAAAGGTCTGCAGAGTGGGTGGAGTAGTGTATGATTATTACATTATGGAGGACAATGGAAACAATGGACAATCTACCTTTGTGGCAGGAGGAAGGGAGAATAAGGCACCAGAAAAGGACACGGATAGATTTTATATAGCCCAGGGTTATGTGACTGTGACTCCCCTTCAATATAACTTAACAAATTTTGACTTAATAGATAGGGTAGAGAGTTGGTTGTAGGATGAATATAAGGATAATAGGAGTAGGAAAAATTAAGGAAAAATATATACAACTGGGCATTGATGAATTTAAGAAAAGACTTAAGAACTATTGTAACTTAAAGATAGTAGAGGTGAAGGATGAAAGGGCACCGGAAAATTTATCGGATAGGGAAATGGAAATGATAAAGGAAAAGGAGGGGGAGAGGATTTTATCTAAAATTCCTCAAAATTCCTTTATTATTTCCCTGGAAATATCGGGAAAGCAATTATCTTCAGATGATTTGTCGAAAAAAATGGAAGATTTAATGGTAAGTGGCATAAATGACATAACCTTTATAATAGGAGGTTCCTTAGGCCTTTCAAAGGAGGTATTAAAGAGGAGCCATTTTAAACTTTCCTTTTCCAAAATGACCTTTCCCCACCAGTTGATGAGGCTGATACTATTAGAGCAGATATACAGAGGCTTTAAGATAATGAAGGGAGAACCGTATCATAAGTAGGACAAGCTATAAGTTATAGGACAATGTTTAAGGGGTTATGAAAACTATTATAAATTGTTATTTAATGGTATAATGTTAATATATATTAGGTATGTCATATAAGTATATTTATGTGTCGTAATAATGGAGGAGGAACTAATGAAAACTAAAAAAGGGAAAATTGTAGTTTGGATTTCATTTATTATAT
>JGI24713J26584_10000351_pt1 | contig 34576 bp, 37 predicted proteins | sample BioPla4DNA1_FD_26584 | JGI IMG/M metagenome (IMG submission 26584) | reverse complement strand
GATAGATTTAAGAAAAAATACGGTTTACAGTAACCTGGAAATAGCAGAGCGGAAGTACTCTGCTATTTTGCTTATAGGTAGAAATTAGGTGCTTAAAATGGAAAAAAAACCAGTTATCGGGGGTATGGCGGTTATAGAAGGCGTGATGATGCGCGGGCCTGTGCAAACCTCCTTAGCAGTCAGAAAAGCCGATGGCAACATAGAGATAGAAAAAGAGCCAGTAAAAAAACTGTCCAAAACCTGGTCTTTTTTGAAATGGCCATTTATCCGGGGAACTTATGCACTGGTAGACTCCATGGCCCTGGGGATAAGAATGTTGAACAAATCGGCTAACTTATCTATGGCCGAAGATGAGGAAGAACTGAGTACTACCGAACTCATTGTGACCGGACTTTTTGCTTTTGGCCTGGCTATTCTGCTATTTGTGGTATTACCTACCGCGGTAGTACATTTTACCCAGGACTTTATCGGTGGGATAGTAGCTCAAAACCTGGTGGAAGGTATTTTGCGCATCACTTTTTTCTTACTTTATGTTTATGCCGTCTCTCGCATGGAAGAGATAGATCGGGTTTTCATGTATCATGGGGCCGAGCATAAGTCCATATTTGCCTACGAGGCCGGTGAAGAGCTTACCGTGGAAAATGCTCGCAAATATCCTACCCTGCATCCCCGTTGCGGGACCAGTTTCTTGTTAATCGTTATGGTGATTTCCATAATGGTGTTTGTAATGCTGGGGGATGGGAGCTTGTTTTATCGAGTATGGTCCCGATTAGCAGTATTGCCCATCGTAGCTGGCCTAGGCTATGAATTTATTAGGTTTTCTGGAAAATATTATCATAACCGTTGGGCTCGCATAATAATCGCCCCGGGATTGTGGCTGCAGAAACTAACCACCCGTGAACCTGATGACCAGCAGTTGGAAGTGGCCCTGGAAGCATTAAAGGCCGTTTTACCGGTGGAAGTCAAGGACGTTCAAAAAGATGCGGAACTAGGGCTAGAGCACATGCAATTAGCCCGAGCCTAACAAATTGACCTTATACATTGCACAATTATAAGGAGGAAAAATTCCCTAATGTTAAAAAAGCTGCAGAGTCTGGAAGATAAATACCAGGAACTAACAGAGTTGCTGAGTCAGCCGGATGTGATTTCTGATCAAGCACGCTTTCAAAAATATGCCAAAGCTCATGCGGACTTAACAGAAATAGTTACGGCTTACCGGGAATATAAATCGGTTTTACAGCAGTTGGCTGATACCCGGGAAATGCTAGAGCAAGAACAGGATGAAGAATTCAGAGAAATGTTGACGGAAGAACTGGCCAGCCTGCAGGAAAGTCAGGAATCTTTGGAGCATAATCTAAGAGTTTTGCTTCTACCCCGGGATCCTGATGATGATAAAAGCGTCATTATGGAAATAAGAGCCGGTACGGGAGGAGAAGAAGCCGCTCTTTTTGCCGGCGATCTATTTCGCATGTATTCTCGCTATGCAGAAGAAAAGGGTTGGAAGATAGACATTATGGATGTGCACTATACTGACATAGGTGGTATTAAAGAAATTATCTTCAGTGTGGATGGTCAGGGAGTGTACAGCCAGTTAAAATACGAATCCGGTGTACACCGGGTTCAGCGTATTCCCGCTACTGAATCAGGCGGAAGGATTCACACTTCAGCCGCTACGGTAGCGGTATTGCCCGAGGCGGAAGAAGTGGAAGTGGACATAGATCCCAATGAATTAAGAATTGATGTTTACTGTTCCAGTGGCCCAGGCGGGCAGTCAGTTAATACTACCCAATCAGCAGTACGCATCACCCATGTTCCTACTGGTCTGGTGGTAACCTGCCAGGATGAAAAATCCCAGCATAAGAATAAAGCCAAGGCCTTGCGAGTCCTGCGAGCTCGTCTCAAAGAAATTATAGAAGAAGAAAAGAACGCGGAAATGGCAGGAGCCCGNAAAAGCCAGGTGGGAACTGGTGACCGCAGTGAACGCATCCGCACTTACAACTTNCCCCAGGGAAGAGTAAGTGACCACCGGATTAATCTCACCCTGCATAAGCTGGATTTGATTCTGGACGGCCAGTTGCAGGAAATTGTGGACTCATTAATAGCTCATGATCAGGCAGAACGTTTAAAACAGGTGGATTGATGCAGAAAAATTGGACAATTAAAGACCTCCTGGAATGGACCACCCGGTTTTTTACAGATAAGGGTATAGAAAACCCCCGGCTTAATGCTGAAGTTCTCTTAGCCCAGGTTCTTAACAAAGACCGGGTCTATTTGTATGCTAATTATTATGCCCCGGTAAACAAGCATGAACGCGAACAATACCGGGAACTTATNAAAAGAAGAGCTAACCGGGAACCCTTNGCTTATTTAGTGGAAAAGCGTGAGTTCATGGGCCTTGATTTCANAGTAACTCCGGCAGTNTTNATACCGCGGCCGGAAACAGAACTACTGGTAGAAACGGTTTTGCAGCTGGTGGATCCTCACCAGCCGGTATCAATCTGTGATGTAGGGACCGGATCAGGTGCTATTGCGGTGAGCCTGGCTTACTATCTTCCTCAGGCTCAGGTCACTGGTATTGATATTTCCGAAGAAGCCCTGGAAATAGCTCGTTTTAATGCCGAGCGACATGGAGTCAATGTGCGTTTTCTTAAAGGAGATCTGCTGACCGGTTTAGCAGCAGAGGAGCGATTCCACTTGATTTGTGCTAACCTGCCCTACATATCTGAAGAAGAGTACCCCGGGCTGGATCAGGAAGTGCGTGATTTTGAACCGAAGCTGGCTTTATGGGGATTTGGAGATGGCCTGGAGCTTTATAGAAAATTAGTCCCCCAAGTCTGGACGCATTTGCAGCCAGGTGGTTATTTATTCATGGAAATCGGTTGTAACCAGGCTGAAGCAGCGACTCAGCTGCTGCCTGCATCGGTAAGTGTGCAGGTCATGCAGGACTGGTCAGGTCTAGACAGACTAATTGTAGCTTACAAGGAGATGGGATAATGGACACCGTCTACTGGCAGGTAGATCCCAACCAACCTTCCGACCAAATTATTCAGCAGGCCGCCCGGCTGCTCAAAGACGGAGAACTGGTAGCTTTTCCCACGGAAACCGTATACGGATTAGGGGCGGATGCTTTTTCGGCTACCGCAGTGGGAAAAATATATGCCGCCAAAAATCGCCCTCCTATTAATCCCCTGTTAGTTCACATTGCCCGCTTGGATCAGGTTACCCAGCTGGCTTCCGAGGTTCCCGATGCGGCTTGGCTTCTCATGAAGCGCTTTTGGCCGGGGCCTCTTTCCCTTATTGTGCCAGCCAGCTCGGCTGTACCAGGCATTGTAACCGCTCATGGGTCTAAAGTCGGGCTGCGTATGCCCTCCCATCCAGTAGCCTTGGCCTTGATCGAGGAGGCTGGCCCCTTAGCAGCCCCCAGTGCTAATTTGTCCGGACGCCCCAGTCCCACCACAGCTCAGCATGTAAAAGATGATCTTCATGGCCGGATAGCTGCCGTTCTGGATGCCGGCCCAACTGGCCTAGGGATTGAATCCACGGTCCTGGACATGACCGGTTCCCGTATCCGGCTGCTTAGGAGCGGAGGGATAAGCCATACAGAGCTGGAAAGGGTACTGGAGCAAGATATCGTAGTTTCAACAGCCGAGAACTCACCCCATTATCAGACTGCTGTTCAAGTATTGCTGGCAGAAAGCGATAACACCTTGCTGCAAATTACCAGTCAATACCTGAGCCAGGGAAAAAGAGTAGCCGTCGTACATAATAACCTTTCCCCTGCACATAAAATAGATGGAGTAGGTGTTTTTAAGCTCCATGTGGACCAACAGGGAGCAGATGTCTACCAAATAATGCGGGAGGCTGAAAGGCAGCAGATTGAGGTACTGGTATTTGCCCCTATACCGAAGACAGCAGAAGGGTTAACCACCGCAGTGGTTGACCGTATTTATAAGGCGAGTCAAAAGAGCGTTTGAGGAGTTAATTCATGGTAGAACAATACACAACCATCATATTGGTGGCGGTGGTTTTAGGGCTGGATGCATTTTCTTTATCTATGGGTATGGGTTTGAAAGGAGTAACCCGCAGATTCGAAATTAAGTTTGCATCCACGGTAGGGATTCTACATATTGTGATGCCGTTAATAGGCTTAAATCTGGGTGTGGCCGTAGGCCGCTTTTTGGGGGTATGGGCGGCACGAGTGGGGGCTCTGATTCTGGCCTATATCGCCGGGGATTTACTGCTTAAGGGCTATAGACAACTGCGGCCCCAGACCTACAAATTCAGCGAATCCCACCAAGTGCTGCCTCAGGGTAATAAAGGGAGTAATCCCTCTGACTGGTGGAGCATAATAGTGTTAGCTGTGTCTGTTAGCATTGATGCCTTGACAGTAGGTTTTGGTTTAGGTACGTTAAGAGTGCCTATATTCTTTACGGTAGTTCTTATGGGGGCCACTGCGGCGGTCATGACCATGGCCGGGTTTATGGGAGGTAAAGTATTTAGTCGCTTAGTAGGAAGTTATGCCCAGATCTTCGGCGGAATAATCCTACTGGCCCTGGCGGTCAAACTGGTTTTATAAGAGGGGGTTCAGTATGAGGAAGGTGTTGTTCATATGCACTGGCAATACCTGCCGCAGTCCAATGGCAGCCGCGATTTTTGAGAAAATGCTGGAAGAAAAGGGTGTTGGTCGCCGGGAAATAAAGGTGGAGTCAGCCGGGATTTATGCCCTGGAAAATGAAAGGGCTACCCGGGAAGCTGTAGAGGTAATGCGGAGCGCAGGTATTGATATTACTAAGCACCGGTCTCGTTTAGTAACCGAAACTATGCTGGCAGGTGCTGACCTGGTTTTGACCATGACCAGAAACCATCGCCGTCACCTGCAGGACCTATACCCCGATTATAAATACAAAGTATATACATTAGCAGAGTATTCCGGGCAGCCGGAAGAAGAGATACCAGATCCCTACGGGCAGAGCATAGAGGCTTATCGTCTAGCCCTGCAGCAGATTAAATCTCTCCTGGAACCAATTGTTGACCAATGGGAAAATTTTACGGAATAGCCATGCTAACCTTAATATATTACTCTAAAATAATATGACCGAGGTGGAGCAATTGAAAGTTGCCATAGGATGCGATCATGCTGGTTATGACTTAAAGCAGGAGATCATAGTTCACCTGCGGGCCGAAGGTTACACTATAGTGGACTGCGGTGCATTCAGCCGCGATTCGGTAGATTATCCTGATATTGCGGCGACGGTAACTGCAGCCGTATTGGAGCAAGATATTCCTGGAGTTATTATATGTGGCACGGGAATAGGCATTTCCATTGCTGCCAATAAAATAAAGGGCATACGGGCTGCCTTATGCAGTGATTGTTACACTGCCCGGATGGCCCGAGAGCATAATAATGCCAATGTTATAGCACTGGGAGCGCGGGTGATTGGACCTGGACTGGCGGTAGAAGTGGTAAAAACCTTTTTAAGTTCTTCTTTTGCAGCAGGGAGACACCAGCGCCGAGTAGAAAAGATATGTCAGCTAGAAAATACTAGCTTGAGGGAGGAGTAAAAAAAGGTGGACTATATTGATCGGTATGTCAAACCAGTAGATCCAGAGGTTGCCGAAGCTATTAACCAAGAGGAGCAGCGGCAAAACAACAAACTGGAGCTAATCGCTTCGGAGAATTTCGTGTCCCGAGCCGTCATGGCTGCCCAGGGCGGCGTGATGACCAACAAATATGCCGAGGGTTACCCCGGCAAAAGGTATTACGGGGGTTGTGAATACGTAGATGTGGTAGAAGATCTGGCTCGCCAAAGGGCCCAAGCTTTGTTTGGAGCCGAGCATGTCAATGTCCAGCCTCATTCGGGAGCCCAAGCTAATACCGCTGTTTATTTTGCTGCTCTGGCACCAGGGGATACTGTATTAGGCATGAACCTAAACCATGGCGGTCATCTTACCCATGGCAGCAAGGTTAATATATCCGGAAAGTATTTTAATTTTGTTGATTATGGAGTCAGCAAGGATACCGAAACTATTGATTATGATCAGGTACGGGAGGCAGCCTTAAAGCACCGGCCGAAAATGATTGTAGCCGGGGCCAGCGCCTACCCGCGGATTATAGACTTCCAGCGCTTTAGGGAAATAGCTGATGAAATAGGAGCTTATCTGTTTGTGGATATGGCTCACATAGCTGGTCTGGTAGCAGCTGGTGTTCATCCCTCTCCTATTCCCTATGCGGACTTTGTTACCACCACTACTCATAAGACCTTACGGGGACCGCGGGGCGGCTTGATTATGTGCCGGGAGGAATGGGGTGCTAAGATTGACAAAGCAGTATTCCCGGGTATCCAGGGCGGCCCTCTTATGCATGTTATCGCCGCCAAAGCGGTATGTTTTAAGGAAGCACTCACCGAAGAATTTAAGCAGTACCAGCAAGATATAGTAGAAAATGCCGTCGTATTGGCTAATTCTCTGATAGACAATGGTCTGAGACTGGTGTCTGGAGGAACCGACAATCATTTGATGCTGGTAGATGTGCGGCCCAAAGGACTAACTGGCCAACAGGCAGAAGAAGTACTGGAGAAAGTCAACATCACCGTTAATAAAAATGCTATTCCCTTTGATCCGGAAAAGCCAACAGTCACCAGTGGAATCCGCTTGGGGACACCGGCGTTAACCACCCGCGGGTTTAAGAAAGATGATATGATAAAGGTAGCCCAAGCTATTACTATCGCTTTAGAGCATCCTCAGGAAGATGAGTATTTACAGGAAGCCCGCCAAATAGTCAAAGTGCTTTGTGAAAAACACCCTCTGTATGGTATATGAGGGGAAATGAGGCTATCCATGATTGACACGCGTCCCAGTTGGAATGATTATTTTCTGGAAGTAGCTGATTTAGTAGCTACCCGTTCCACTTGCTTGCGTCGTCAGGTAGGAGCGGTTTTGGTTAGAGATAAACGCATAATTTCCACGGGATACAATGGAGCACCCCGTAAGCTTAAGCATTGCAGTGAAGTGGGTTGTATAAGGAGTGAAAATGATATCCCCTCGGGTCAGCGTTATGAATTATGCCGGGGGGTTCACGCTGAGCAAAACGCCATTATAAATGCAGCTTATTATGGCATTTCCACCCAGGATACGGTTATGTACTGTACTCACCAGCCCTGTATCATATGTGCGCGCATTATGATCAATGCTGGGGTTGTTAAAGTAGTTCATCGCGGCGATTTTCAGGATGATGTTGCTCTGGAATTAATGAAAGAAGCAGGAATTGAACTGGTGGTAGTGGAAAAACCTAATAGGTGATTCTATAAATGCAGTTGTGATGAACGGAGAGCGAGGATATGGAGTCTAAGACCTTATCACTGCCCCGCCTGAATCGGTTAACCCCTACCCTGGAATCTACCGCCTTAAAACTAATGGAAGAAACCGGGGAACTAGCTCAGGCTATTGGTAAGTACCGGGGATTGAGCGGGGAAAAAGTTAGTTTGGATCATGACACAGTGGTAAATGAGATTACCCGTGAACTGCTGGACGTGGCCCAAACTGCCATTACCATGATGTTTGTCATGGAAGAACAGTATGGTGTTAATTTGGATAATGCTTTGCAGGAACACTGGACCAAATTGGTACGTAAAGGCTATCTTTCTCGTTAATCTTATTCGACAAAAAAACCTAAATAAAATTACTGGGCTGACCACTGTGATACTAGAATGCTGAAATAACCAGAGATCGAACATGAATGATTGATCGACTCTAAGGGAACGAAAAAAAATAGCATTTCAATAAAAAAGGATTTTGACCGTTAATGACGAATATAGTTAACGGAAAATTGTCAGCCTAATCCTAAGGAGTAGGTAATGACCAATACAAAGCGAAATAAAAACTGGGTAAGATCTTTAAGTGATGCGATAAATATGGCAACTACAATTGCAGCTTCAGTGGCACTAGGATATTTTGGGGGCAGGTGGCTGGATACCAGGTTCGATACCGAGCCGTGGTTAACAGTCGCCGGTTTTTTGCTGGGGGTAGCTACTGGAATTAAGGTTATGTGGGACCGCGCCATGGTAAGCGGTACAACCTACACAACCAAGGGGGATGATGATTCCTCCAACGAGAATTAAGGAGGGCATGCGGGTCTTTATAGATCCGTTTGGGAATATTCTCCCCAATCTGCGGGCACAGATTGGGAACTCGACAATCTAATAGGAAGGGGGGGAGATGTAGTTATGCTATTTGGTATGTTAGATGATGTGTTTTTTAAGCTGGGTCCAATTCCCGTTGATCACATCATCGTAACCGAGTGGGTTATTATCGCTTTAATTGGGCTGATAGCCTATTTTGCAACCCGGGACATGCAGATGGTTCCCCGGGGACTACAGAATGCTTTTGAGATGATCATTGTCTGGACCTATGACTTCTTTACTCAGTTAATGGATAAAGAACATGTCGCTAAGAAGTGGGCTCCACTGCTCACAGCTTTTTTCCTTTTCATCCTGCTCAGCAACTATAGCGGTCTCATTCCGGGAGCTGCTGGTATTGCTGGTTTTCAACCTCCAACTAGTAACTGGAACATCACCTTGACTCTGGCCATGATTACCTTTTTCTCGGTTCATATAGCTGGATTTGCAGAGCATGGTGGTCATTACTTGGGTCATTTTGTTAGTCCCAGTCCATTAATGCTGCCTTTAAATCTGGTTGAAGAGGTAGCCCATCCGTTATCCCTTACCGTCCGTCTATTCGGAAACATCTTCGGTGAGGAAATGGTCATTGCATTTCTGTTGTTTATGGCACCCTTCATTGTCCCAGGGGCAATAATGGGATTAAGTTTGCTGTTAGGCGCGATTCAAGCCATTGTTTTTACAATTTTGTCAGCTAGTTATATTGCAGCTGCTACAGGAGAGGGTCATTAAAAATACCATAGATTTTAGGTGGCTCTAGTGAAAATGAATATTCAACCGGTGCATGAAGGAAAGGAGGGAAAAAGATGGGCGTAGCATTAGGTGCTGGTCTGGCTGTATCGATTGCCGGTATTGGCGGTGGAATAGGAATGGGTGTTGCTGGTGGTAAAGCTTTCGAAGCCATTGCTCGGCAACCCGAAGTAGGAGGGGACGTCAGAACTCTTCTCTTTATCACTTTGGCCTTCATTGAAACCCTGACGATTTATGGTCTGCTGATAGCTTTTATGTTAGTTGGAAAGATATAAGTATTTTCAGGGGACCAGATTTTGTGGGCGGTAGGGCGGCTATATATCAGCTCCACCGCCCCAAATACTATCTGTTCAGAGATGGGAGGTAGCACATCCGTGTTAAGGAACAAACGGTTTTATCTAAGTGTGCTCCTTTTAACCAGTGTATTTGTACTTGGATTCGCCTCCTTGTGCATGGCGTCCAGCGGAGCTATTGCCCAACCGGAAGGGCATACTCCAGTAATTCCTAACTGGTATGCTATCGGCTGGACCGCGGTGAACTTTTTAATCCTATTAGCGCTGTTATACAAATTTGCTTATAATCCTATCAACGCCATGCTGGAACAGCGCACCACCACTATCGAGAGTTCCCTGAAACATGCCGAAGAGGTTAAGATCGAAGTAGAACAAATGCGCAAAGAAGCACAAAACAATTTAACCGAATCCCGCAAAGAAGCTCAGGAGATCGTAGCCCGGGCAACTAAAGCGGCGGAAGAGGCTAAAAATGAGATGATCGCAAAAGCCAAGGAGGAATCCGACAATATTAAAGCTAAAGCCGAAGCAGAAATCAAAGCTGCTACGGAACAGGCTAAGATGGAACTAAAGGATACGGCGGCTTCCCTGGCGATTATTGCTGCTGAGAAGGTCCTGGGAAGAGCTATTACCGATGAGGACCACAGACGGCTGGTAAAAGATTTTGTTAATGAGGCGGGCGATCTATTATGTTAAACAGAAGTGTTGCCAGGCGCTATGCCGAGGCATTCTTCAGCATTGCCCAGGAGCAGAATAAAATAGACCAGTATCAGCAGGAGTTGGAAAAACTGGTCCAAGTAATTGAGGAAACGGAAAACCTTAAGGAATACTTGACCCATCTCCTGATTCCGGCTAAGGAAAAGAAGGAGATTGTGGTAAAGATATTCACGGGACAGATTTCCGACACCACCCTTAACTTCTTGAATGTCTTGATTGACAAACGCCGTGAAGCTTACTTGACTGCCGTTGTCCTTGAGTTCAAAGACATGGCCGACGAGTTCCGCAACATTGCTAAGGCTGATTTAGTAACAGCCCAAGAGGTTTCGGAAGAAGATGTGAAAATGCTTGCTGAGAAATTATCTGCGTCTATAGGTAAAACGGTACAGCTTAAGGTGTCGGTAGATCCGGCTTTACTTGGAGGGGTGAAGATAAGGCTGGGAGACCAGATCATAGACGGTACCGTGGCTAAGAAGCTGGAAATGCTGAAAGAACAACTCAAGCAGGTGAAGATTAGTTAATCGATAGGGGTGAGCACATAAATGAGTATTAGACCGGAAGAGATTAGCGCAATTCTCAAACAGCAAATTGAGCGCTACCAATCCGAGGTCGAAGTCAGCAATGTGGGCTCCGTTATCTATGTCGGTGACGGTATCGCCCGCGTATACGGCTTACAAGGTGCCATGGCCGGAGAATTGTTGGAGTTTACCGGGGGAACCTACGGTATGGTTCTAAACCTGGAAGAAGATAATGTGGGTGCGGTTTTGCTGGGTGAGTATTCCCATATCAAAGAAGGTGACGTGGTTAAAGCCACTGGCCGCATTATGGAAGTTCCGGTAGGAGATGCCATGCTGGGTCGAGTTGTCAACGCTCTGGGTCAGCCCATAGACGGCAAGGGGCCTATAAACACTAATAGCTACCGGCCAGTTGAACGTGTTGCCCCCGGGGTGGTAACACGCTCACCAGTTAATACTCCTATGCAGACCGGGTTAAAAGCCATTGACTCCATGGTACCCATTGGCCGCGGCCAGCGGGAACTGATCATTGGTGACCGTCAGGTAGGAAAAACCGCCATTGCTGTTGATACCATTATTAATCAGCGGGAAAAGAAAGACCTGATCTGTATTTATGTAGCTATTGGACAGAAACAGTCCTCCATTGCAGGTATTGTAGCCAAATTAGAAGAAATGGGAGCTATGGATTATACCATTATCGTAGCTGCTACGGCTTCTGAACCTGCTCCTCTGCTTTACCTGGCTCCTTATGCCGGAGTAGCAATAGCAGAAGAGTTTATGGAAGCCGATAACAAAGATGTTCTCATCATATACGATGACTTGTCCAAACATGCAGTGGCTTATCGTGAAATGTCCTTGCTGCTGCGCCGTCCTCCTGGACGTGAAGCTTATCCGGGTGACGTTTTCTATCTCCACTCCCGGTTACTGGAAAGAGCTTGTAAGCTCAATGACGAGCACGGGGGAGGCTCCATCACTGCACTGCCCATCATAGAAACCCAAGCTGGTGACGTATCTGCCTATATTCCCACTAATGTTATATCCATTACCGATGGACAGATTTATCTGGAAACCGACTTGTTCTATGCAGGACAAAGACCGGCTATTAACGCAGGTCTGTCTGTTAGCCGCGTCGGTGGAGCTGCTCAGACCAAAGCTATGAAATCCGTTGCTGGTCAGTTGCGCTTAGACCTGGCTCAGTACAGGGAACTGGCTGCTTTTGCTCAGTTTGGATCGGATTTGGACAAAGCTACCCTGGCACGACTGACTAGAGGTGAGCGAGTCACAGAGATATTGAAACAAGGCCAGTATCAGCCTATGCCTATGGAAGAGCAGGTTGTTTCCATTTACACAGGTGTTAATGGATATTTGGATGACTTGCCCAAGGATAAGGTTCTGGAATTTGAAACTGATTTCCTGAAGTTTATGCGCAGTGCCTATGCCGACGTTTTGAACGAAATTAGGTCGACTGGAAAACTTGATGATGCCACCGAAGAAAAACTCCAGAAGGCTATCAATGAGTTCAAATCTACGTTTGCAGTATAGGTGGTGAGATAAATGGCAGGAGCTGGCGTAAGAGAATACAAGCGCAGAATACGAAGTGTAACCAATATGCAGCAGATTACCAAGGCCATGAAAATGGTAGCCGCTGCCAAATTGCGCCGTGCTCAGGAGAATGCCGAGGCATCCCGTCCCTACACTGAGACTTTACAGGGAACTCTGGCTCGTTTGGCCGCCGTGGCGTATGACGTCCGGCACCCGCTCCTGGAAACCCGCGAGGAAATTCGAAAAGTGGGCTACATAGTGGTTACGGGTGACCGTGGTCTGTGTGGAGCCTTCAATACCAATATTATCCGGGCAGCCTTGACAGCCATGGAAGAGGATGACCGGAAGGTGGAGAACGGTGTTATCGCAGTGGGAGCAAGAGGGCGCGACTTTTTCCGGAAACGTGGATTGGTTGATGCTGAGTTTGTTAACCTAGGTGACAACATCAGCTATGCCGATGCACGTGAAATTGGCCGTTACGTAATCAATGCCTACGAAAATGAAGAAGTAGACGAGGTATATATCGTCTATGGTAAGTTTATTAATGTTCTGAGGCAATTGCCAACAGTAACCAAAATTTTACCGTTGGAGCCGCCTCAGCAGGACGAAACTGAAGAACAGTATGTTGATTATATTTACGAACCGAGTGCCGAAGACATTCTTTTGACTCTGTTGCCTCGCTACATTGGCAGCCAGGTCTATCATGCTATGCTGGAGAGTAAGGCTAGCGAACTCGGTGCTCGAATGACCGCCATGAGCAATGCCACAGAAAACGCTGGGGAGATCATCGATACGCTGACCCTGGAAATGAACAAAGTCCGTCAGGCAGCTATAACTGATGAGATCCTCGATATCGTCGGCGGCGCTGAAGCTCTGAAAAAAGGAGGAAAGTAGAGGATGGCGAATGTGACATACGGAGAGGTAACCCAGGTTATCGGCGCAGTCGTCGACATCCGCTTCAAACCTGGCGAGTTGCCAGACCTCATGAATGCGATTACTATAAAGTCAAGTGACCAGGAAGGTAGTATAAGAGCGGCTGACATCGATGTTACCCTGGAAGCCATGCAGCATTTGGGTAATGATACGGTTCGTTGCGTTGCTCTGCAGCCTACCGATGGTATAATGCGCGGGATGAAGGCAACCAATACTGGGGCTACTATAAGAGTTCCAGTTGGCGAAGGTTGTCTGGGAAGAATTTTGAATGTTTTAGGCCAGCCCGTTGACGAAGGCGGGCCGGTAGAAGCTTCAGATTATTGGGAGATTCACCGTAAACCCCCGGCACTGGTTGATCAGTTGCCCGCCACGGAACAGTTGGAAACCGGTATTAAGGTTACCGACTTGATTTGTCCTTATGCCAAAGGTGGTAAAATCGGACTATTTGGCGGCGCCGGCGTTGGTAAGACAGTTATTATCCAGGAACTGATTCGCAACATTGCTTATGAGCATGGTGGCTACTCAGTATTCACCGGTGTTGGCGAACGCACCCGTGAAGGAAATGATCTCTGGGGTGAAATGACCGAGTCAGGTGTTATCGACAAGTGCGCTTTGATCTTTGGTCAGATGAACGAACCTCCCGGAGCCCGTTTGCGGGTAGGATTGACTGGCTTGACGGTGGCTGAATATTTCCGTGATACTTCCGGATTGGACGTATTAATATTCATCGACAACATTTTCCGTTTCGCCCAGGCCGGTAACGAAGTGTCGGCTCTCTTAGGCCGTATGCCTTCAGCGGTTGGTTATCAGCCCACTTTGGCTACGGACATGGGGTTATTGCAGGAGCGGATAACTTCCACCCGCAAGGGGTCAATTACCTCAGCCCAAGCAGTGTATGTGCCGGCTGACGACTTGACCGACCCTGCACCAGCCACCACCTTTGCTCACTTGGATGCCACCACGGTTCTGGCCCGTTCCATTGCTGAGCTGGGTATATATCCGGCTGTGGACCCGCTGGATTCCACTTCCCGTATTCTGGATCCAGTGGTTTTGGGTGAGAAGCATTACTACACCGCTCGCGGTGTTCAGCAGATTCTGCAAAGATATAAAGAACTGCAGGATATTATAGCCATTCTGGGAATGGATGAGCTGTCTGATGAAGATAAGCTTATAGTAGCCCGGGCTAGAAAGATTCAGCGCTTCCTGTCACAGCCTTTCCACGTGGCTGAGCAGTTTACTGGACAACCGGGCATATATGTGCCGGTAGCCGAAACGGTTGATTCATTCGCCCAGGTACTAGAAGGCAGGCATGATAACTTAACAGAAGCCGCCTTCCTCATGGTCGGTAATATCGACACCGCCATCGCCAAAGCAAAAAGACTGGAGGCGTAGCGTATGGCAGAAAACACCTTCATGCTAGAGATAGTGACCCCTGAACAGATTCTATTTAGGGATGAAGTTCAGTTTTTGGTTGCTCCCGCTGTGGAAGGTGAATTGGGGGTTTTGAGAAACCACGCGCCGCTGGTCGCAGCTCTAAAAATTGGGGTTCTACGCTATAAGGATGCCCAGGGACAGGAGCAAAAAATCGCTATGAGTGGTGGTTTCATGGAGGTCGTTGATAATACCGCCCGGGTTCTGGCTGAAACGGCCGAACACGGTCATGAAATTGACGTACTCCGTGCCAAGGCGGCTGCAGAACGCGCGCGCCAGAGGCTCATCCAGCGTGATGAAAACATAAATTACTCACGCGCTCAATTAGCCATGCAGCGGGCTATTGCCCGGCTAAAGGCAGCCGGAGTGGACATTGACGTATAGATATAGAGAAAAACGGATATCCAAGCCGGGAGGAATTTTGACATCCTCCCGGCTTTGGAATATTATTATGCTTTAGACATATTGTTATTGACGGGGGACTTAGGAGCAATATTACATGGAGAGTATAGCCAAGACTCTTATTATTATTACATTGGTCTACTATCTCATTAAGGGGTTAATATACCTGGTGCTTTGGCAGGCCACTTATAAAATACAGGAACGTGCTTTGGCCGAAAAGCAAAAGAGACGAAAAAAAAAGGACCTGGAAGAATCTATATGGTCCCCTAATGAGGAGGATAAATCATAACCAACTAGCTCAAAGGGGGAGTTTTATTGAAAACGGGTTTTTTTATTTTAATCGGAATTGTATTAATTTGTTCGATTTTTTTTGGCATTATGATTTGGCGGCAAACTATTAAATTTGAGAAGAAAGCTCTGGAAGCCAAGAAACAAAAGGAAGAATACTTGCAGAAATTGGAGGANGAGCAAAGGCTTGCTCAAGAAGCCTCTTCTACAAGTGAAGCTGATCAATTGGCGGATAATGATAATATAAATAAATAAAACCTGACCGGTGTCAGGTTTTTTTAATTTTTGTTCTCAAAAAGAAGCCCAGCTAGGGAATATTACTTCTCGATGATGGCAAGAATTCTTTTACCTGAGTCGGGGAGGAATAGATAATGAAGCGGGCTTTATTTTCCATAATTTTGTTTTTTGTTTTGGCCGGTTTAAGCAATCATACTATCGACTATACCATGGGCAGACATATTGAAAACCGTTCTCCATATTCGCTAGCTTTTGCATCCATCGGTGCAATTTCTCTCGAATCACGTCTAGATTGCTGGGCAAAGCTAAAAGCAAACTCCACAGAAAATGAACTGCATAAATATATGCAAAAACTGACTTCCATTCTGGGAATAGAATATCAACTGGAAAATGTTTTAATCCATTCCAGTCCAGATATCCGGGAGATTGAATATAGCATAACCCAAGAAGATATCGAGTATTATTTGGCTGTACAGACCACGGCCGGTGAAACGCATTTTATAGTCAGTGCGGAAACCAATAAAGAAAGTTCCCTATCACAGATTAGAAAAAAATTAGATAGTTTGGGTATTTTGGAATGGCATGATTATTATCTATATAAAGGCGAAATAGAAAACACTTTTGATGAGTCGGGTATTACCCGTTTAGCTGACATAGTAATGAAAAATTTGCAGGCGCAAACACTTGACACCTATCATGAGGGGATGTCTTTCAGCTCTACCGGCTATAGCAAGGAACTGGAGGGAAAAGTAAAAACCATTTGGGTTGATGGAAAGCGTTATAATTTACAGTTGGCATTTTACAGCAGTCCTTCCCAGGAGAAAACATACGTTTACATAGGATTTCCGTTAATAGTAGGAAATTACTAGCGCTATTATAATTTTGGGAGGTGAAAACAATAAATGCTGATTGCAGGGAAAGCCAGGCTGGTAGGGGAAATAGAAGTGAGTTCATCTAAAAACGCTATTTTACCAATTCTGGCATCATCTTTACTAAGTGATGAAAATAAAACCATCCTCAATGTACCAGATATTAGGGATGTAACAGTCATAACCGAACTCATTCGTCATCTGGGAGTAAAAGCAGATTATAAAGATGGCAGTCTTCATTTTTCCGGTGGTGCCACTGGACAAACACCTCCTTATGAGCTGGTCCGATTGATAAGAGCCTCGTTTTTAGTTATGGGTCCCCTGCTGGCCACCAAGGGAGCGGTTAGGGTATCGTTACCAGGAGGGTGTGCTATCGGTACCCGCCCTATTGACCTCCATCTCAAGGGCTTTGAAGCTTTAGGTGCCCGGATCAGTTTAACTAGAGGAGATGTTGTAGCCAAAGCACCTCGCTTGTATGGAAACCATGTGTACCTGGATTTCCCCAGTGTAGGTGCTACTGAGAACATCATGATGGCAGCTACTTTGGCCGAAGGGACCACCTATATAGAAAATGCAGCCTTGGAACCTGAAATAGTGGACCTAGCTAATTTTATGAACAGTATGGGAGCTCGTATCACTGGTGCAGGCAGTAATGTAATAAAAATCGAAGGGGTAAAGAAATTGCATTCCACGGTTTATACGCCTATACCAGATCGTATTGAGGCGGGAACCTATATGGTAGCCGCTGCCGCTACCGCCGGGGATGTTTTAATAAAAAATGTTATACCGGAACATCTTAAAGCAGTTACCGCCAAGTTATTGGAAAGCAATGCCGTGGTTGAGGAACAGGATGACCACATCAGAGTTTATCGCCAGCAAGACATAAAACCGGTCTATATTAAAACCCTTCCCTATCCGGGCTTTCCCACCGATATGCAAGCCCAGTTTATGGCCTATTTAAGTTTGGGGCGAGGCAGCAGTGTGATAACCGAATCGGTTTTTGAAAACCGGTTCATGCATGTGGCCGAGCTGTTAAGAATGGGAGCTAAGATAAAAACCGAAGGACGCACAGCTGTTATTAAGGGATGCCGGGAATTAACAGGAGCGCGGGTAAGAGCTACTGATCTCAGGGCTGGTGCAGCTCTGATGATAGCAGGTTTAATGGCCCGGGGACCCACTATTATTATGAACAGCGAGCATATTGACCGGGGATATGAAAATATAGTGGCCAAGTTAAACGGGTTGGGTGCCAATATACAGCCTTCATAAAAAACCACAGTATTTTTTGAATGAATACTGTGGTTTTTACATATGTATGAGTATGAAAAAGATAATAGTCTTCAGTTCAGCCATAGCATTAGCTGCTCTGGCAGTTTTTTTTGCCTTACGGGGATGCCAGGGGCCAGTGATCAAAGAGCTGCCCAAGATAACCGTGTATCGCAGCCAGTCTAATCAGGTGGAACGGTTGGACCTGGAACAGTATTTGGTGGGAGCGGTGGCAGCCGAAATGCCGGCCTCTTTTGAGCCAGAAGCACTTAAAGCCCAGGCCATCTGTGCCCGTACCTATGCGCTGCGCAAACTCATGGATGGAAAGCCTTATCCCCTTAAAGCCGATTTATCTGATGATATTAACACCTGTCAAGGCTATGTAAACTATCAAGAATTCTTCCGGCTGCATCCCTATAAATCCAAAGAATGGTGGAGTAAAATCCAACAGGCGGTAGAAGATACCAGGGGGGAAGTGGTTCTTTATGAACACCAGCTCATTGATGCCTTGTATCACTCTACCTGTGGGGGACAAACTGCCAGTGCCCAAGAAGTTTTTGGCTGTGAAATCGCCTATCTCCAGTCGGTCAAATGTGATTATTGTAAAATTTCTAAACGCTATAAAACCGAGCAGGCTTTTGCCTGGTCGGAAATAGCAGCCATAAGCGGCGAAGGAACCTGTATCCAAGTAATGGCTACCACATCCAGCGGCAGGATCAAACAGGTTAAGGTCAACGAAAAAACCATGAGCGGTCCGGCCTTCCGCCAAGCTTTTGCCCTGCCCTCCACCTGGTGTACCATCAGTGTTAATGAACAGGGAGTCACTATGGTGAGCCGTGGGTATGGTCATGGAGTGGGCCTTTGTCAATATGGGGCTCAAGGAATGGCTCTGCAAGGCAAAAACTATCAACAAATACTCAGGCACTACTATCCCCGCACCCGAATATACAAATTACCTTACTAAAAGTTCTGAAAAGCCTCCCTATAGGAATATATTTAACTAATTCAGTTAGGGAGGCAGAGCATGCAGAACTATATTCGTAAAAGAGCGGTGCGCATAGCTCAGCACATTATTCAAACCACTGACACGGTTAGACAAACTGCAGATGTATTTGGCATATCTAAGAGCACCGTGCATAAAGATGTTTCCGAAAGGCTGCCGCGCATTAACAAGCAGCTGGCCGAAGAGGTAAAACGGGTTCTGGATAAAAATAAAGCTGAGCGGCATTTACGCGGAGGAGAGGCTACCAGGCAAAAATATGCCCGGCATACAACTTCCCAATCATAAAATCATAGCCATAGGCACCAATAAGCGGTAAAATACTATTATAGTCAAAAATGAAGAATTGTGTAGGGAGGGCCTCGCCGCGTGTTCTTTGAGGAAGACATTGGAATTGACCTGGGTACGGCCAGTGTGCTGGTGTTCAAAAAGGGAAAGGGTATTGTACTGCATGAACCTTCAGTCGTTGCTATCGACCGCAATACAGATCGAGTAATTGCGGTTGGTGAAGAAGCCCGGCAGATGTTGGGACGCACTCCTGGGCATATTGTGGCTATTCGTCCCTTAAAAGAAGGCGTCATTGCTGATTACGACACTACTGAAAAGATGCTGACCTATTTTATTCGTAGAGTTTTGGGAAGACGAATGTTTTTCAAACCCCGAGTGATTGTGTGTATTCCCACTGGAGCAACTGATGTAGAAGAAAGAGCTGTTCGTCAGGCTACTTTGTATTCTGGGGCAAGACAAGCTTTTATTATAGAGGAACCACTAGCTGCAGCATTAGGAGCAGGCATAAACATTTCCGGAGCGACTGGAAACATGATAGTTGATATCGGCGGGGGTACCTCTGATATTGCCGTGCTGTCCCTGGGAGGAATCGTCTGCAATACCTCCTTGCGCATAGGGGGCGACAAATTCGATGAAGCTATTATCCGTTATGTAAGAAGAGAATATAATTTGATGATTGGAGATCGCACTGCGGAAGAATTAAAAGTACAGGTAGGAACAGCCTGGGTAACGGACAAAAACCGGGACCGGGTTATGGATGTTCGTGGTCGGGATTTATTAACAGGACTACCCAAAACCGTCAAGATAACTTCCTATGAAAGCTGGTTGGCTATGCAGGAACCGCTGGCGGCAGTAATTGAAGGCGTAAAAAAGGTTTTGGAAATAACCCCGCCTGAGTTAGCAGCCGATATAGTCAACAATGGTATAGTAATGACCGGAGGCGGTTCCTTATTGGATGGTCTGGATATACTTCTTTCCAAAGAAACCAATTTACCTGTTCATATCGCTGAAGATCCCATATCCTGTGTAGCAGTAGGAACAGGCAAGGCATTGCATGAGATGCACACACTGTATCGTGTTCGCGGTAAAACTGCCAAGAGACTTATATAAAAACCTGCCCCTTAATGGAATGCATAATACGAGGATTGGTTTGCCCAACCGGTCCTCGTTTTCCTTTTGTTTAAAGTTTTTCGGTATATTTATCGATTATAAATACAGGGAAAATATTGAGGAGGTAGTCCTTTGATTAAAGGAATATATACAGCCGGTTCGGGTATGATGCTGCAAATGGCCCGTCAGGACGTAGTGGCTAATAATTTGGCTAATGTTAATACCACAGGATTTAAGAAAAGCTCTGCCGTAGCCCGGGCTTTTCCAGCTATGCTGATGAGTCGTTTGGGAGAATTGGATACCAGTTCAGAACCCCCCAAGCCTCAAAAACCCGTAATAATTGGTTATCTGGGAACGGGTGCCTGCGTGGACGGTATTATTACCGATAACAGTTTGGGCAACCTTAAACAAACCTACCTGGCCACAGATTTGGCCTTAGGCACGGTAGACACCTACTTAGTGGTGGAGACCCCCAATGATATCGCCTATACTCGGGGAGGAAGCCTTAAGATCAATGGGGACGGACTGTTAACTACCAACCAAGGTTATCCGGTACTTGACGACAACTATGATTATATTTACTTAGAAGGTGAATTCGCCGTCGACGAGATGGGCTATATTACTGATAATGGGGAAGAAATTGCCCGCCTTATGGTAGTGCGCTTCGACAATCAAGAGGAATTGGAAAAGCTGGGAGGAAGTCTATTAATAACCGATCAGGAACCTGAGTTGGTTGATGTGCCCGAGATATTATCCGGATACCTGGAAGAGTCCAATGTGGTGGCGGTTCAGGAAATGGTAACCTTAATCAATGTAGTTCGCAGCTACGAAGCGCTGCAAAAAGTGATTCAATCAGAAGACGAAGCCCTGCAAACCGTTCTGGATGAAGTAGGACGGATTTAACCTGTCAGGTAAAAGTTGATTTTCTAAAGCCCGCGTTTTTATTGGCGGGCTTTTTATGTTTCCATGGTTAAGCTCCTTATTAGGGAGGAAAATATAAACTAAAAGCTAATTTACAGATAGAGAATATTGTTAAATAATTGGAGATTTACATGAATACTCATCCTTCTGTACTGGGCTGTCGCCTTGATCCCCTGACCATGTCGGCAACTTTAGACCGGGTGGAAGATTTAATTGATAAAGCCGACCCAGGGAAACATGCTCACATAATTACCTTAAACGCTGAAATTGCTTACCAGGCCTATTATGATCCGGCTTTACTGGAGCTTATTAACCGGGCGGAGCTAGTTACCGCAGATGGAATAGGCATAGTGTGGGGGGCTCGCCGGCTGGGCATCAATGTCCCCGAACGGGTAACCGGTATTGACTTGATGGAACAGCTCTGTCAGCGAGCTGCCCAGCGGGGGTGGCGCATATACCTGCTGGGAGCAGCCCCGGGAGTAGCTGAAGCGGCTGCTCAGAAACTGCAGGCCAGATATGCTGGTTTAACAGTGGCTGGCTTTCACCATGGTTATTTTAATGATAATGAAGAGCAGGAAATAGTTGCTGATATTATCCGAACAGCTCCTCAGATTCTCTTCGTCGGTTTAGGAGCTCCTCGGCAAGAATGGTGGATTGACCAGTATAAAAACCAGTTAAAGGTTCCGGTGTGTATTGGCGTGGGGGGAAGCCTGGATGTAATATCCGGACTTAAACAAAGAGCTCCCGGATGGATCATAAAACTCAATCTGGAATGGCTATACCGTTTGATAGCAGAGCCTTCCCGCTTCAAGCGCCAATTGGTACTACCCCGTTTTGTTGGGCTGGTGATTAAGAGTCGGTTCATGGGAACCAAGTCTAAATAGGTAGAGTTTAATGTGACAAGTAGCAGGGGAGGATTGTAATGGATGATCATAAAGTTTTCGCCCTGGATATAGGCACTCGCAAAATAGTGGGACTGGTTATGGAAAAAACCGAAAAAGGATATAAAGTTACCGGCAGTGAAATGCGGGAACACCAGACCCGAGCCATGCTGGACGGGCAGATTCACGATGTGGAAGCAGTAGCCCAAAGCATATTGGATATTAAGCTGGCATTGGAAAGCAAACTCAATATAAAGCTGGAATCGGCGGCAGCGGCGGCAGCCGGGCGTTCATTAAGAACCACCTCTGGTAAGGCTGTTAAAAAACGCCTGGCTAACAGTGAAATCAGCCGCCAAGAGGTTACTGCCCTGGAATTGGAGGCTGTACAAGAAGCGCAGAACAGACTGGTGTCTGAAGGGCAGCCTGGTAAAGACAGCAGCCAGTATTTCTGTGTGGGCTACAGCATTGTAGATTACCAGCTGGAAAATCAGGTTATAGGAAACCTGGTAGGGCAGATAGGAGCAGAGATTGCCGTAGAAGTGGTAGCCACCTTTTTACCCCGGGTAGTAGTGGATAGTCTATTTTCTTCCCTGAAACGAGCTGATCTGAGTGTACAGAGTCTCACCTTAGAACCTATTGCCGCTATTTCCATAGCTATTCCCCCTAATATGCGCCTGCTCAATCTGGCTCTGGTGGATATTGGCGCGGGCACCTCTGACATTGCTTTGGTTAGAGACGGCAATATATATGGATATGCCATGGTTCCCCTAGGAGGGGATGAACTCACCGAAAAGCTAGCTTCTCATTATCTCTTGGACTTTCTCAGTGCGGAAAAAGTAAAAAGACAGATGTTGGACCATGAAATAATAGACTGCCAGGATATTTTAGGCAACCAGCTGCACCTGCCAGCTGCCGAAGTAAGTGAAGTACTGGAACGTACTGCCGGGGAAATAGCCTTGGCCATTGCAGAATGTATTGTTTCCCTTAACCAAAAAGCTCCCGATGCGGTTATTTGTATAGGTGGAGGAAGCCTGACCGTCAATCTCATGGGATTGCTGGCTTCAGCGCTGGGCTTGCCGGCTAACCGGGTGGGGACACGTACGCCCCAGGCTTTGGACAATATAACCGTAAATCCGGACTACTTAAAAGGACCTCAGGGAGTAACACCCTTAGGCATTGCTTATCATGCCTTAAGTTCACCTATGGTACCNTTTATNCGTGTCCAGGTTAATGAACGGGAGATNCCTATGTGGAATATGGGCGACCTTACNGTAGCCAGTGCTTTGCTGAGTTCCGGGATTTCCTTGACGAATATTTATGGTAGGCCGGGTTTAGGCAAAACTATAGAATTAAATGGTGCGGTAAAGGTCTTNAAAGGTCAATTAGGAACACCTCCCCAGATCCANGTAAATGGAAGAGAGGCCTCTTTGGATGCCCTTGTAAAAGAAGGTGACCGCATTAGCTATCAACCGGGTACAGATGGAACTGATGCCCGCATTTTTATTAAAGATCTGATGCCCCTTGATTCTGGGATGGTTTGGGTAAACGGTGAAGAGTTGCCGTTGACACCAACCTTTACAGTTAATGGACAGAGGTGGGATGTGGAAGAGGAAATCCCCGACCGCGCCCAGGTAAAAGTTTGGCCGGCTGCTCGTTTGGACAATGTACTGCTGCAAGCGGGGCTGCCATTAGAAATGCTGCAGGAAAGGATTTACCATTATCGATTAAATGGTGAAGAAAGAACCTGCTGTTGGTTGCCGGTGCAGGTTAGCGTAAATGGCAAACCGGGACAGCTGCAAGACTTCATTGAATTCGGAGATCGCATCGAGTATCGCTTAACTTCCGTTCAGCCCAGGTTGAGAGATATTCCAGAGAGTCAGGAGTTGTGCAACTTAAGAGTAACGGTAAACCAACAGCCAGTGGAATTAACCTGTGGGGAGCCCCGTATAGTAATGAATGGACAGGAAGTGGAGCTGGATGCCCTTTTAATAGATGGAGCAGAGCTGCAGGTGGATGGCAGCCAATCCCAAGCCATACTCAGCGATATATTTCGGGTAATAGAATTCAAACCTAGTGTTAGCGGGAGATTAATTATGCGGGTGGATGGAGAGGAAGCCGGTTTTACTACCCCTATAAGCGATGGCAGCGAGATACAACTCACCTGGGAGTGATACCTTTCCGAATTCATCACAGCGACCTTAATTGTATCCGCAAGGATATACGCAAACCACGGCTTTGCAGGAGTGTTAGCCGGCTCGCTCCAAGACTCCTCGCCGGCAACACATCGGCTTACTTCGGTGCGAAGCGGACCGCTCGGAATTCGGCATCCATGCACTCAGTCCTCGCTGCTCGAAACCTCCTGTTTCTCGCTCCGATTCGCAGCCCTCAGTTTCGCCCTGTGTTGCAACGGCTCGTCGTACGTCGCTCGCCCGGCTAATACTCCTGCTTAAGCCGGCAAACCCAGAAGCTATCTTATATGTCATTTTCCCAGCAAGGCTATTTAAGCCTTTTTTTTATTTCTCATCGAGGTTGAGGGGACAAAAAGATGGATACAATAGAATTATAGAGAAATAGTTAAATATAGTCAAAATAATGGACGACATAAGCCGTGAGGAAGCCTGATAGGATTTTACTGAGAGAGGAGTCCATAATAAAATATAATTAATAGTCAAATAAGGTCAAAAGGGTGAACGATGCGATGAAAAAAAGTCTGGCCGACAAAATAGAACAATACCTAAAAGTCCTGATTGACCGCAGTGAAGAAAAGTGTATTGAGATACAGCGTTCGGAACTGGCGGAAACCTTTTGCTGTGTCCCTTCCCAGGTCACTTATGTTATTAGTACTAGGTTTACCGAAGAAGATGGCTATCTAACAGAGAGCCGGCGTGGTGGCAAAGGATATGTCAGAATTTCTCGTTTCAGCATGCCGGAGGAAGGGACTTGTTTAAACGATTTATTATACTACTGCAAGCATTTAAGTGATTCGGATTTGCTGAGCGTCCGGGAGCACAAGCTGATCAACTATTTACTATTGAATTCTTTTAATAGTTTTTCTGGCGAAATACGAGAGAAAATTTTCGAGGGTATTAAAAAGAGCATAAATGAATATGTAAAAATGGAATTATAAAGGGGGTAAAGACCGTGCTATGTGATGAGTGCAAACAGAAAACTGCTACCGTGCATTTGACCCAGTTTTATAATGGAAAAAAAATAGAAACCCATCTCTGTGATAACTGTGCGGCCCAAAAAGGTGCCTTGATTATGGATGGGCAGTTTTCCATTCCCAATCTTTTAGGCAGCTTTTTAGGACATCATTTTGGTATACAGCATACTGCTTCCAGTGCTGGTACAGTGACCTGTCCCCACTGCGGATTTACCTTTAATGATATAACTCATACGGGTAAGCTTGGTTGTGCTGAATGCTACCGGGAATTTGATGAGGCTTTGGAACCTACCTTGCGGCGTATTCACGGGAACAGCCAGCATATAGGCAAGGTCCCGGCCCGGAGTGGAGAAAAGGTACGGCTCAAGAAGCAAATCGAAGGTTTAAAAGCAAAACTACAGGAAGCGGTAGCCGCTGAAAAATATGAGGAAGCAGCCGAAATAAGNGATTCAATAAAAGAGCTGGAAAAGCAGTTGGAATAGGGGGGAACAGTATGGGCAGTNACTTATTTAACAGCACTTATNTAGGTTGGATGGAGCAAGGGCCAGAATCGGAGATAGTGATAAGCAGTCGGGTGCGATTAGCTCGCAATCTCCAGTCAGTTCCCTTTCCCCACCTATTAGATGATAACACTGGTAAACTCTGCTGGCAGCAGGTAAAAGAGGCTTGGCAAAAAAGCTCCCTGAAAGCAGAGCTGGAGTTACTGAGCTTCAAAGATGTGGCCGCTTTGGATCGCCAGATCCTTATGGAAAAACACTTAATAAGTCCTAATCATGCCAAAAACAATAAATTTTATCAGGGGCTATTGGTGAATCGTGATGGCTCTTTGTCCATTATGGTTAATGAAGAGGATCACCTGCGTATCCAATGTCTGATGCCGGGCTTGCAGATGGAGGAATGTTATAAAAGGGTTCAGCAGGTAGATGACGAACTAGAGAAAAATCTTAATTTTGCCTTTGATGAACATCGCGGCTACTTAACGGCTTGTCCTACCAATGTGGGTACGGGAATGAGGGCGTCAGTAATGCTGCATTTACCGGCTATCGTCATTACCGGACAGCTCAATGCCGTTATTCATTATATTGGACAATTGGGTTTAACCGTTCGCGGTATTTATGGAGAAGGCAGTGAAGCCATGGGTAATTTCTTTCAGGTATCTAATCAAATAACCCTGGGGCAGACCGAAGAAGATATTATTACTAATTTAAGTGCGGTTACCCGCCAGGTAATTCAACAGGAACAGATGCTCAGGGAAAACCTGAAGACCCAGATGAATATTCGCCTGGAGGATAGAGTATGTCGTGCTTATGGCACTCTGACCAATGCCCGGGTAATCGCTTCCAGTGAAGCTTTAGGGCACTTATCCGATGTGAGGCTGGGAGTCAATATGGGTATAATTGAAGGCATTCAACCCTACGCCTTAAATGAATTGGTAGTTGCTATTCGCCCGGCTCATTTGCAAAAGCGAGCCGGTAAAGAAATGGACCCCACCAGCCGGGATATCCACAGAGCAGAAGTTATTAAGGAAAAACTAATCGCTAAAAAAGCCAGGCCGGACGGTTCCCCGGCCATCGATAATTAAACTGAATGTAAAGGGGGATTTAATATGTTCAGACGTTTTACCCAGCGAGCCCGCAATGCAGTTCTTTATGCCCAGGAAGAGGCTCGCCAGCTGAATCATCCGGCCATTGGTACGGAACACATTTTATTAGGTCTTTTGAAAGAAGGAGAAGGAGTAGGCGCTCGGGCTCTACTGAGCATGGGTGTAGACTTAGATAGAGTACGCAGTGAAGTAACTAGGGTCATAGGTCAGGGGACCACGGAAGCGGAGGCCCCAGATGGAGATTTGCCGGTGACCCCCCGGGCCAAAAAAGTCTTCAATTTGGCATTTGATGAAGCCCGCCTACAAGGGGTAAATTATGTAGGAACAGAACACCTTTTGTTAGCTTTGCTCAGGGAAGAAGAGGGTGTTGCTGGTCAGGTGTTAATTGAAATGGGGGTAAGGCTTGAACAACTGCGTCAGCAGGTAATGACTCTGTTGGGCGGTGATACGCAAGCAAATCCCCAGGCATCTGCCTATCAGGATCCCCAGGCCGGTCATTTTTCGGTTCCTCAGGGGAACAGCAAGCGCAAGCCGAAAAGCAAGACACCTACCCTGGACTCATTCAGTCGTGATCTTACTCAGGATGCCATGGAAGGACGCCTGGATCCGGTTATTGGACGTAATAAGGAAATCGAACGGGTTATTCAGGTCTTGTCAAGACGCACCAAAAACAATCCGGTGTTAATCGGTGACCCGGGAGTGGGTAAGACTGCTATTGTTGAAGGTCTAGCCCAGCGAATAGTTGAAAACCAGGTACCAGAAATACTGGGCCGCAAGCGGGTAATCGCTCTGGATCTTTCTGCTATGATTGCCGGAACCAAATACCGGGGCGAATTTGAAGACCGGCTCACCAAAATCGTGGCCGAAATCAAGGCCGCCGGTGATGTCATAGTATTTATAGATGAATTGCATACCATTGTGGGGGCTGGTGCGGCTGAAGGTGCTATCGATGCTGCCAATATCTTAAAACCTTCTCTAGCCCGGGGTGAATTCCAGTGTGTAGGTGCCACCACTTTGGATGAATACCGCAAACACATAGAGAAAGATGCCGCCTTGGAAAGACGTTTTCAACCTATTACAGTGGATGAGCCGACTCTGGAAGAAAGTATAGAAATACTTAAGGGTCTGCGGGATCGATATGAAGCCCATCATGCCGTTAAAATAAGTGATGATGCTATAACCGCAGCCGTTCAGCTGTCATCCCGCTATATCAGTGACCGTTATCTGCCTGATAAAGCTATTGACTTGATTGATGAAGCATCTTCCCGGGTTCGCCTGGCCAATTATGTAGTGCCCGATGATATTAAAGAAAGGGAAAACCGCCTGCAGGAGATCATTAAAGAAAAAGAAGAAGCCATTAACGCTCAGGAATATGAAAAGGCCGCCCAGCTGCGGGATGAGGAACAAAAGCTCAAAGAACAAATCGAAACTGAGCGCAAGGAGTGGGCCAATAAACGCAGCCTGGAAATGGGGACCGTTGGAGAAGAAGAAATAGCGGCTATAGTATCTAGTTGGACAGGTATACCGGTCAGTAAACTGGAGGAAGAAGAAAGCCAGCGCCTGGTGAACTTGGAAGAAATCCTGCATAAAAGGGTAGTAGGTCAGTCAGAAGCAGTAAAAGCGGTAGCCCGTGCAGTTAGAAGAGCCCGGGCCGGCTTAAAAAATCCTAAACGCCCCATAGGCAGCTTTGTTTTCCTGGGTCCAACTGGCGTTGGTAAAACTGAGTTGGCCCGAGCTTTGGCCGAAGCTATGTTTGGCAGTGAAGATGCGGTTATCCGTCTGGATATGTCCGAGTACATGGAAAAACACGCCGTAGCTCGAATGATAGGGTCTCCTCCTGGCTATGTAGGTTATGATGAAGGGGGACAGCTCACCGAGAAAATACGCAGAAAACCTTACTCGGTTATATTATTAGACGAGATAGAAAAAGCCCATCCTGATGTTTTTAATATTTTGCTGCAGGTTTTGGAAGACGGACGCTTAACCGATGGACAGGGACGGACAGTAGATTTTCGCAATACCGTGGTTATCATGACCTCTAATGTGGGAGCCGAATCAATACGCCATGCCAAAAGAGTGGGCTTTACCAGTGGGGATGACCGGGAAGCTGACTATCAACAGATGAAAGAACGCATGATGGAGCAGATGAAGCATACATTCCGTCCCGAGTTCTTAAATAGAATTGATGAGACTATTGTATTCCAAAGTCTAACCGAAAAAGAACTCAAGGAAATCGTGGACCTGCTTATGGAAGAACTGAAAATCCGGGTTGCTGAAAACGGTTACAGTCTGCAGGTAACTGAATCAGCCAAGGACTTAATACTGAAAGAGGGTTATGACCCTGCTTTCGGAGCCCGACCGCTAAAACGGGCCATCCAAAGGTTGGTAGAGGATAATGTGTCTGAGGAGATCTTAAAAAGAAACGTGGTTCCAGGAGACACCATTATGGTGGATGCCATTGATAATGAAATCGTAATCAGAAAAACAGTTAACGCATAACTTGGCTAGTAGCAGGAAATCCCCTGGGATTTCCTGCATTTTTATGGATAATTAGACAAAAAGCAGTGTTTTTTCAACAGATATAGTACTGATTAAGGTATAATAATTTTAGGTGATTTAATGAAAAGAATAACAACTCGCTTTGTGTGCAGCGAATGTGGATATGAGTCTTCCAAGTGGCTAGGTCGCTGTCCCGGTTGCTCCAATTGGAACAGCCTTATTGAGGAAACAGTAAACCAGGTTAAAAATTCGACCTTGTCTGCCATTAATTATCCCGTATCTTTACAGGAGATTACCCAGGACGCGTTGCAGCGTATGCCCAGCGGTAATTCAGAATTGGACCGGGTTTTGGGAGGAGGAATTGTCCCTGGCTCTCTTATACTTTTAGGAGGAGATCCCGGTATAGGCAAGTCCACACTGCTGCTTCAGGTAGCCAGTGGTTTAGCTCGCTCTGGACAAAGGGTGGTCTATTTATCTGGAGAAGAATCCATGAAACAGATCCGCCTGCGTTCTTTGCGTCTGGGTATAGAGGATGACGAAATTTTTCTGTTAAACGAGCAAAACATTGATCAACTGGAAGCCAGCCTGCAGGAGCTGTCTCCCCCCGTAGTCATAATTGATTCCATTCAAACGGTATATACCTCAAGGGTTAGCTCCATTCCTGGCAGTGTAGCTCAGCTGCGGGAGTGTACAGCTCTTATCCTGGAGTATGCTAAACGTACTGAAACCACCTTTTTTCTGGTGGGGCACGTAACCAAGGAAGGAGCTCTGGCTGGTCCCCGGGTGTTAGAGCATATAGTGGATGTGGTTATTTATTTCGAGGGCGATAAAAATACTTCCTTTCGTCTCCTGCGAGGGGTTAAAAACCGCTATGGTTCTACTGATGAGATCGGTTTGCTGGAGATGAGTGGCCAAGGTCTAGTGGAAGTAAACGATCCTTCTTATGTTTTCTTGAGTCTGGGGCAGAATATCAGCAGTGGTACGGCGGTGTCTTCTAGTTTTGAAGGAAGCCGCCCCTTGTTGATTGAAGTACAGTCACTGGTAGCTAGTTCAGGACCGGTCTATGGAAGAAGGATGGCCTCAGGTATCGACCAAAACCGCCTGGCGCTTATCATAGCTATTATTGAAAAACGACTGGGCTACCCTTTGGCCGCCCATGATGTGTACTTAAAGGTAACCGGAGGCCTCTTTTTAAGAGATCCTTCTGTTGATTTGGCCATTGCGGCAGCCATCATATCCAGCTACCAGGAGAAACCTATAGCTGCTGATACTGTATTCATAGGCGAGTTGAGCCTATCCGGACAGATTCGGCCGGTACCTTTTTTAGAGCAGCGCTTGAAAGAAATTGATAGAATGGGGTTCAGGAAAGTGATACTGCCGGAAATTGCTGTGGGAAGGGGCTCTCCAGGCTTGCGTCTGGAGATTAATGAGATACGAACCATTGATGATTTAGTGGAACGTATTATGGAGGGGTGATGTGGTGGAAGACATTTATCAAGGCGATTTTCGTAAGTACCTGCAGATGTTAGCTCCGGGAACCCTATTTAGGGTGGGCATTGAAAATGTATTGCATGCCAATACCGGAGGACTGATTGTGGTGGGGGACTCTCCTGATTTAATGAAGCTGGTCAGCGGGGGCTTCCATATCGATTGTGAGTATACCCCAGCACGGTTGTATGAGTTAGCTAAAATGGATGGAGCTATCATTATGAACAGTGATGCCTCCCGGATCTTGATTGCTAATGCCCAATTGGATCCAGATGCTAACATCCATTCCAATGAGACCGGTATCAGACATCGTACTGCCGAAAGAGTAGCCCGGCAGGTGGGGGTTCTGGTAGTGGCCATATCCCAGCGACGTCAAGTGGTTACCCTGTATCATGGTAATACTACTTTCCGCCTGCGGGACCTTTCCACCATACTGGTCAAGGCCAATCAAGCTCTGCAAACCCTGGAAAAGTATCGCAATGTGCTGATCAGAGAACTGCAGAGATTAGGTGGACTGGAATTCGAAGATATGGTAACCGTGTCTGAAGTATGTCAAGTGCTGCGCCGCAGCATTAAGGTTTTGCATATTGCCCAGGAGATCGAAAATTATATTATTGAGCTGGGGACAGAAGGCCGTTTGGTTAAAATGCAGTTGGATGAACTGGTGGCCAATGTGCATGAAGAGGCTCTCTATATAATTCAAGACTACTTAAATAGCGAGGAACGTACACCGGAAGAGATAATGAACGGTTTGCTGCGAGGGTTTGAAGAAGACATATCTGATTCAGTATATATTGCCAAGGTATTGTCCTTAGGGAGCACTACCAGTCACCTGGAACAACAGGTTTCACCTCGGGGTTATAGGATGTTACAGAAGCTCCCTCGTATACCCGTGCCCATCATAGAAAACCTAGTGGAACGTTTTGGCTTGCTCAGCCACATACTCCGAGCTACTATCGAAGAACTGGATGAGGTAGAAGGCATAGGAGAAGTGCGAGCTCGTTCCATTAAAAACGGGCTAAAGCGTATGCAAGAACAGTTAATCCTGGAATACGTAGTTTAGCCCGCGTCAGCAGCGTACCGTTTATATTGCATAAATGATTAAGTTTCAGCCCTGATGGCATCTAGAGCACTGAGGTGCATGGCCCGCCGGGCAGGTAAATAACCGGCTGCTAGACCAATCATAGTTGCAAACAGCATAGCACTAAACGCCAGCATGGGAGTTATAATAGATATTTGACCGGGAGCTCCCCCCATCATCCCTCCCATAAACCCTGCTGTCAAATGGTTTAGCAGGAAGGAAACCAAATAACTAAAGGCTACTCCCAAGGCTCCTCCCCCCAGGCCTATTAAGCCGGCCTCCAATAAAAACATGGTGCCGATATCTTTGAGATCAGCCCCCAAAACTTTCATGACCCCGATTTCCCGGGTTCGTTCATAAATGCTCATCACCATNGTNTTGGTTATGCCAATAGCTGCTACTAAGAGGCTGACCGCACCTATGCCTCCTAGAATGGCTTGCAGGGTGCGGGAAGTTTTTTTCATGGTGTTGAGCATATCCAGTAAACTGTAGGATTGAAAGCCCATATTCTTAATTTGTTCTTGAACACTCTCTACTAGATCCAGGTTACCCACCTTTACTTTCACCTGTTCATAACCGAATTCTTGAGAACCATTGCGGCCCAGGGAGCGGTCCGAGGACTGGGAGCGCTGAAAGCGTTCATCTTCCTTTTGGATTTTTTCCAAGGCTTCTAGACTCATGTAAGCCTGATAATCTCTTTCATCACCGCTTTCCTTGAGTATGCCTACTCCCTTGACTTCATGAGGCGGAGGGGGCTTGTTTTCCGGGTCCCTTCCCGATGCTCGCCGGCGTTCTCCATATCCCCAATCGGAGGTAAGCAGCAAGTTATTGCTAAGCAAGTCTACCTTAGGCGGACTGGAAGGATCGAACCCCCATTGTTGATTGGGCAGGCGCGGATTATAAAAAAAGTCAGCTACATGTTTACCGAAAATTAGAGCGTCCTTATCTCCGGTCTGTAGCAGACGGCCGCTTTCTACTTCATAGTCGAAAGTTTCCAGTAGTTCCGGCTTGATACCCACTATGGACATATCGGCTACCATCCGGCCCGCCACTACTCTCATATAAGTGCTTTTTTGGGGCATTACCCCGTCTACTCCGGGAATAGCTTCAAATTGCTGTATAGTTTGATCATCCAAACGTACCTCATCACTTCTGTAGTACGTGCTTCCTTCAATATAAGGGGCAAAAGGATATACCTCAATTATGTTAAGGCTGCCCATCTGGCTCAACTGATCGCGATAGGTTTTATCCATAGCCAGTCCCAGCGACATCATTATTACTATGGAACTGGTGCCTATGACTACTCCAGTAACCGTAAGAAAGGTACGGGCTTTGCGTCGCAGCATATTGACCAGACTCATATGTAAAAGGTCGCTTTTATTCATCCAATTCAACTTCTTTCATACGGCGACGGTGCCGTCGGCGCAGAAGTATAATAGTGACCACCGCGGCTAGCACCACCAAGGTACCTATGGCAATCATCCACTTCTTGACCGGACTCTGGCCAACTTCCTCCATGGGCATCTCCGGTCCGAAGGATGGTGGTTCTGGAGGGAGCATGACGTTCAAGGTAAAAGGTTTTTCCAGTTGATAGGTATTACCCATTTCGTCTTCATAAGACAGGATTACCTTACCCTGGTATTCCCCTTCCTGCGGCACCACCAAGGTAGCGTCATAATAGTCGTCCTGACCTGCTTCCAGAGTTCCGATAAACAGAGAACCATTTTGAACCTCGAAATCACCTTCCGTATTAATCATAAGGTTGCGAATAGTACTTCGTCCCGTATTGTATAAATCTAGAGTAATGTTAGTGGGGCTGCCCGGGTATACTTCGGTAGGGGTAATCACCTCCGAGGTTACCAGTTTGATTTCCTTGGTTACCGGCAAGCTTATAGCTTCCTGCTCTTCTAATTTATTGCCGTCCTCATCCTGGTAATTCAGGTTGGCCAGCAAGGTATATACTTTATGTTCCGCATTGGGCTGCACATGAAGCCATATGGTATGCTCAGCGGTTTCTTCGGGGGCAATTTTTGGAAAATAAAAGGAACTGGAGCTGCCTACCGGAGCAAAAACATCCCCTTCGGAAGCCAGGCTCACTTTGATATTGGCCACAGTTACATTTTCACTGGTATTGCTAAACACTAAAGTCAAAGGGAAGGTCTGGCCTGCCTGAACATAGTCTCCTCCCAGATAATAATCCTCCAGCAGAATGCGGGGAATTAAATCACCCTGCTCACCCTTACCTGCTACTGGCAAATATACCTTTTGCTCTTGAGTGTACTTACGGTGATATTGGTCCTTAAATTCGATAGCCAGATCCAGGGGATAGGTACCGCTGGCCATTTTCGAGCCTGCCTGCAGTCTAAACTCCACCGGGTGCAGTTCCCCTGCTTCCATAGCGGTAACAAACTGACTATCAGGCCAGTTGTCCAGGTTAATGCCATCAGTTGCAAAGCCGCTCAAGCGTAAGTTAATGGAGTTGATGGGGATATCACTATCATTTTTCAGGTTTAGTTTGACTACCTGACTGGAACCAGCCTTTAATTCATCCCCTTCGGTTTGTATGCCCAGCAGTTTGAGCTGAGGCTGGCGCACATTGCTGGTGATCTTTATGTATACGGTGGCGGATTCACTGCCACCCCCTCCGGAGGCGCTTTGATAAGTGACATTTATTGATAAAGGATAAATCCCCGGCTCAGTGTTAGCGGGAATACTGATAGGAATACTATAGACAGTATCCCCGGTAAAACTCGAAATGTACCGGTTAAAAGACATTTTATCTACTTGGAAGGGAATGGTCTTGGGATCACTGACATTTAGTGATATGCGCGTATTGTAGGCTCGTCCGCCCGCATTTTTTATGGGTATATTTAGTACGCTATCGCTACCGGCTTCAAATTCAGGCATCCATCTATCTGCAGCGATTACTATTACTGGTTCTGGTTCAGTGTATTCAGGGATAAAAACATCAATGGGCAAGTCATCGGAAGGCCCATCTGCTGCGGACAGTGGAACCGGAATCCACCAGCAGATTAAAAAAAACCAGATAAATACCCAGAAAACCCTTTTTCTCATTTCTCCACTCCCTATGAATTATTTTCGATACTTTCGATACAGCCATCCCGGAT
>JGI24713J26584_10000338_pt1 | contig 35188 bp, 36 predicted proteins | sample BioPla4DNA1_FD_26584 | JGI IMG/M metagenome (IMG submission 26584) | reverse complement strand
ATTCAATTGATGGAGAATTGGTGTTATTGTATGAAATGATGCTCCCATAACGGTTCTACCATCTTCTGGAACTGCCGCCGCCCCCGCTGCTGCCACCGCCGCCTCTCCGGCTTCCACCTCCTCCGCGCCAGCCGCCTGAGCCTCCGCTGCCGAATCTTCCGCCCCGGATCAGCATGACAAGCAAGAATCTCAGAAACATGCCGCCGGTCAGCCTGTTGTCCAAGATGAGCAGTATAACTATGACAATGATGCCAATGAAAATAAAAGGACCTGGAACTCTAATCTCCTTTTCGAAGTACCAGCCGTCATGCCCGTAATCTTTATATCCAGCTAACCCTTCGTATTCAATTCCATATTCTGAATACACTTCGCCTACTATGGCATCAAATCCAAGCAGAATGCCTTGATTATAGTCGCCTTCCTTAAAGTAGGGAACCATCCGGTTGTCCTGAATTCTTCCCGTTTTTCCGTCAGGCAGTATGCCCTCCAGGCCGTACCCTACTTCTATTCTGGACTGCCTTCCTCCTACATCAAGAAGAATCAGCACGCCATTATTATTCTTTGCAGAGCCGATGCCCCATTCCCTGAACAAGCCGGTGGCATACTCCTCCAAAGGCTGGTCACCCAGCTCAGGCAGGGTAACAACCACTACCTGTGCCCCGGTCTTCCTGTCCAGCTGGCTGGCAGTTTCTATAATCTGCTGCTCAGTTGATGAATCCAGCACATTGGCAAAATCATTTACATAAAATGAAGGCGTGTGGGAGGGATATTGAGCCCCATATGCCGCAGATGCCAGGGATAAAATAAACAGGAACAGCAGAAAAGCTATAAAAATTTTTTTGTTAAGATTCTTTTTATCAATCACCGAAAAGTTCACCTACATCCGGAGTTTCTCTGCCTGCCTCTGAAGCCTCGAAATAATCTACGCTTTCAAAACCAAACATTCCGGCAATAATATTGGTGGGGAACCTGCGAATAGATGTATTGTAGCTTCTGGCTGTCTGATTGTAATCTCTTCTTGCGGTAGCAATGCGATTCTCAGTGCCTGCCAGTTCATCCTGAAGGTTAATGAAATTCTGATTTGCCTTTAAGNTCAGGATATGCTTCAGCTATGGCCAATAAACGGGATAATGCACTGCTAAGCTCTGCATCAGCTTCAGCCATTTCGGATATGGAAGCNGCGCCTGCCAGCTTTGACCTGGCTTCCGCAACACTGGCAAATACCTCTTCCTCATGGGCAGCATATTCTTTAACCGTTGCCACNAGGTTGGGAATCAAATCATGCCTTCTTTGCAGCTGAACATCAATCTGACTCCAGGCAGCATCCACNTCTTCTCTTCTTGATACCAGCCCATTATAAGTACCTATAAAGCTGATTACTAAAATTGCAATTATAATGCCGATAACCAATAATATTTTTAAACCAGTTTTCACCTGTTTTCCTACCTTCCTTTTTAGGATGATTACTTTATTATAATACATTATACTGTGATAATATATTATATAATATGCTGTATAATGTTTTTTTTAATAATTATACTCTCTTATACTTACCTTCAAACTTATCGACTATAAACTCTCTGAAAGCACTTAGGTTCTCTACATCTTTTTTCCTAAGCAATGATGCCTGGTTCACAGTCAGATAAAAAATAAAGTAGTCTTTGCTTTCCACCAGGGAATAAAACTGATCATACTTTAACTCACCCTTTGAATTAAGAGCTTCATTTTCAAAAACAATTCTCTCATCATAGAATTTTAAGATATTGGTGCTGTCAAAGGTGCCTGTTTTATCTGTCTTTACTCTTTGTGCATTTTTTCTTTCAACTTTAAAAATAACAACAGCAATGGCAATTATGAAAAATAGAATCCAGCAGATAAGGAGTTTAATGTAATTAAAGCTTTCACCATCCAATGTAATTATCAGGCTTGCTATTAATGAAATCAAAACAATGAAGGGAACTACAAGCTTGTTTCTCCTGAATGTTGCAATGTACAAAAACTTTCTATAATCTTCTTTTGACATGGTTGTGTTAATGATGAATTTGGATTGATCCATATTTATCCCCCATGCAGATTTAATATTGCAGCCTTGCTGCTGGTGAGTCACTTCTCTTTAATTGCCCTGCGCCCTGTGTGTTCATAACCTGAACAGCATTTACAATACAGCAGCAATGGTAAGCACATATACTTTGTCGGCACCGGCCTGGCGTAGCACCTTGCTGCAGCTGTCGGCCGTGGCTCCGGTTGTATGTACATCATCTACCAGCAAAATGTTCTTATCCTTAATTCTATCCTGGCCTGATCCGACTATGGCAAAGGCGTCCTTCAGATTCTCAGTGCGCTCGTGCCTGCTCAGGCTGGTCTGGGTTTTGGTATCCACTCTGCGAATAAGGATATCCTGCCGGCAGGGAATCCCGGTACGCTGGGACAAGTATTCTGCCAGCAGGGCTGCCTGATTGAAGCCCCTGCTTTTCAGCCTGTTTTCATGGAGAGGCACCGGTATTATCAGATCAAGATTCCAGGCGGTTTTATCCAAAGCTTCCCGCATAAAGTATCCCAGCGTGCGGCTCAGGCTGTATTCCCTGCCGTATTTGTACCTGTGTATAAGCTCTCGCATGGTAATGGAATATTCAAATACAGCAACGGCCTGATCATAATCATGACCGTACAGCCTGCATTCCTGGCATATGGCATTTTCCCCTTCCACCGGCTTGCTGCACCAGGCGCACCTGGGCGGGTGGATAAAGGGAAGGGATTCAAGGCAATGATTGCATATACCGTGCAATGCCTTCTTTTCCAGGCGTTCGCCGCACAGGATACAATATATGCGGGGATAGATTATATCCAAAAAAGCATCCAGAATCAAAGGAATTCTGATCATGTCAATGTCATCCCGTATGCCTGCTTCAGCCTGACATCCAGGCTGGAATACCGCTTTGCTATATGGTTGTTGGCAACCATTTTTTCTATTGTNCTCTCCCTTCCGACCAGCACTACCAACTCTTTGGCCCTGGTCACCCCGGTATACAAAAGATTTCTGGTCATCAGCATGGGAGGTCCGTCTGCAAGAGGGATCACAACAACAGGAAATTCACAGCCCTGGCTTTTATGAATGGAAACGGCATAAGCCAGTTCCAGCTCGTCCAGCTGGGAAAAATCATATACCACCTTTTTATCGTCATCAAACAAAACTGTTAAGGTCTGCTCTTCCTTGTCGATATCCGTTATGAAGCCCAAGTCCCCGTTGAAGACCCCTTCTCCTTCATAGGTGTCTCCATCCTCGTCATCCCTGGTCCACCCGAGTTTATAATTATTCTTTATCTGCATCACCTTGTCTCCCTGCCTGAACACGATATGGCCGTATGCCCTTTCTTTTTTCTCAGGCGATGGAGGATTTAGAACCTTCTGAAGTTCTGCATTCAGATTATTTACCCCGATGATCCCCTTACGCATAGGAGCCAGCACCTGGATATGACGGATGCTGTCATAATTTCCAAACCCGGGCAGTCTTCTGGTTACCAGGTCTACAACAGTATTCAATATTTNACTTACGCTTTCCCGTTTATCAAAGAAAAAGTCCCTGCCCTTTACATTTAACAGGGGCTTTTCTCCATGGTTTATAAGGTGGGCATTTACTATTATCATGCTTTCCCGGGCCTGTCTGAAAATCTCGGTCAGCTTTACAACCGGAATTACTCCGCTCTGAATAATATCCCGCAGGACATTGCCCGGGCCGACNGAAGGAAGCTGGTCGACATCGCCTACCATAATCAGCCTGGTTCCCTGGGGAATGGCTTTCAGCAGATGGTAAAAAAGCAGGGTATCCACCATGGACATCTCATCTATAATCACCGCATCGGCCTTAATGGGATTATCCTCATCCAGATGAAACGAATACTCCTGATCATCCCCATAGCCGTATTCCAGCAGGCGGTGGATGGTTCTGGCTTCCCGGCCGGTAGTTTCGGTCATTCTTTTGGCTGCCCTGCCGGTAGGCGCAGCCAGCTCCACCTCCATGCCTTCCTGTTCAAACAAGTCGATTATGCAGTTTAAAGTAGTGGTCTTGCCTGTTCCGGGGCCGCCGGTTATTACCAGCACCCCATGCTGCATGGCCTTGCAAACCGCTTCCCTCTGCTGATCTGCCAATTCTATATGATTCTTTCTTTCAATTCTTTTTACNCTTTTTTCAATATTCTTGAATTGCCTGATCGGGCCGGCGGCAGCCAGATCCCTAAGCATCCTTGCGGNTGATGCTTCCGCCTGATAAAGGCCTNCCCTGTACACCGCTATAAATTCATCTGTCTGCTCCATAACTATTGAATGGGTCAGGGCAAGATTGGTAACTGCATTTTCTATTAAAGCCTGATCAATCCCCAGAAGCTTAACCGCCTTTTCCATAAGGGTTTCCTTGGGCAGAAAATTATGCCCGTCCAATGCGGCCTCAGAAAGTATGTATCTGACACCTGCAGCTGCCCGATGTGGAGAATCCAGATCTATCCCCAGGCTTCTTGCTATACGGTCGGCAGTTTTAAAGCCGATTCCCGCTATGTCCTCAGCCAGCCGGTATGGGTTTTGACGAACCAGTTCAATGGTATTGGAGCCGTACAGCTTATATATCTTCAGGGCAAAAGTTGTGCTGATTCCATGGGACTGGAGAAAGATCATAACCTCCCGTATTTCCTTCTGCTCGGAAAAGGAGGAAGCAATCATTTCAGCCCTGGCCTCCCCGATACCGTCTACTTCCAGAAGCCTTTGGGGGTTAAACTGAATTATGTCCAAAACATCCAGTCCGAAATGATCCACCAGTTTTCTGGCAGTAGCCTCCCCTACCCCCTTGATGAGGCCGGAGGAAAGATAATTTATCAGCCCCGTAACGGTGGACGGAGCGGCACTGCTGTAATTGATCATTTTAAACTGGGGCCCGTAATCCGGATGATTTACCCACTCCCCTTCCAGCCGGATCCGTTCGCCCTGGCTGATAAAGGGAAAACTGCCCACTGCTGTTACCATCTGGCCGGTGCCTTCTTCCCGTATGTCAATTACGGAAAAACCATTATCCTCATTCCGAAAAACTATTTCCTCTACGATGCCNGTAATCTCTGCCATGTCACACTCACTTTCCCTGATTCTTCAGGCAGAATTAGAATGGGTGCCTACTAAGTATCGTATCGGATACAGCTGGAATTTACAAGAAATTTCTTAAACCGATCAAAGGGTCCGGCCTACCGCCTGGGCAATGGGTTTAAGAACCTCCATCAGTTCATCGAACACTTCAGGTTTCAATGATTGGGGCCCGTCGCTGGCTGCATGCTGGGGATCGTGATGGACTTCAATTATAAGCCCGTCTGCTCCCGCTGCCACAAAAGCNCTGGCCACNGCATTTACATATCTCCAGTTGCCGGTGCCGTGGCTGGGATCTGCAATTATGGGCAGGTGTGACAATTCCTTNACTACCGGTACCGCATTGATATCCATGGTATTGCGGGTGGCGGGCTCAAAGGTGCGGATTCCCCTCTCGCACAGTATTACCTTGGTATCCCCCTCAGACATGATATATTCAGCAGCCATCAGCCACTCCTCTATAGTTGATGAAAGCCCTCTTTTNAAGAGCACCGGCTTTTTTGTTTTTCCACATTCGCTGAGCAGGCGGAAATTCTGCATGTTCCGGGCGCCGATCTGCAAAATGTCCGAATAACGGCTTACCAGCTCCACGTCCCTGGTATCAACCACCTCGGTAACCACCGGCATGCCCAGATCCTGTTTGACATTGTAGAGTATTTTAAGGCCTTCCTCTTCCAAACCCTGGAATGAATACGGAGACGTACGGGGTTTGAAAGCACCGCCCCTTAATATCCTGGCGCCTGCTTTTTTGACCGCCTTTGCTACCTTGTAAATCTGCTCCTCGCCTTCGATGGCGCAGGGGCCGGCTATTACAACCAGTTCATCGCCGCCGATTTTCACCCCGCTGCCTACGTCCACCACGGTGGGTTCCCTTTTCAGTTCCCTGCCTACCAGCTTATAAGGTTTCATTATGGGAACTATGGCTTCGACGCCTTCCATATGGGACAGGCTGGAAGCATCCACCTGGCTCTTGTCACCGACTGCACCGATAACGGTTTTCTTTTCGCCATATATGGGATGAGTTTTGAACCCCAGTTTCTGAAGCCTCTCTTCCACACTCCTAATCTGTTCCTTTGTTGCATCCGGCTTCATTACAACTATCATAGCTGCACCTTCCTTTGAGAATAATGCATATAGAAAAAACTTCCCATCCTGAAGGACGAGAAGCTGCCTGAGCTGAATAATTTATAAAATTATACAGTTTACTGCATAAAGAGTCAAGCAAATTATTAGATTTCCGGTTTTACCAGTTTTATCATGGAATAGTTTCTGGACAGAATCTCCATTATCCTGTAAGTGTCATCATCCGAGCCCATATCCAGCAAAATTACCTGCAGCATTTTTTCTTCAGCAGCGCTAAGCCTGGCCTTGAGCATCAGGCTGCGGACCATTCCTTCAATAACATCTTCCTGGTTTCTGGCGGAAATTATTAAGGTCTGGGCCCGCGGCTTATTTTTCCTATGTACATCCAGGGCTGCAAAAATATGCAGCATAAAATGGAACAAGCCGAAGATGGCAAAGATCCACAGCGGAATTGCCAGGTATGTATCTATATACATTTTCTGCCCTCCTGCCCATATACCGGGATATAAAATCTTTTCCTGGTATATGGTATGCTGGCAGGAGGATAGAAGTGATTTTCAGTTAAACTCCAAATGCCTGTTCATGAAGTATTTCTGCCTTGTCTGTTCTTTCCCAAGTGAGGTCCAGGTCCGGGCGGCCGAAATGTCCATAGGCAGCCACCTGCTTGTAGATGGGCCTGAGCAGGTCCAAATCTTTTATGATAGCTGAAGGGCGAAGATCAAAGTTTTTCTTCACCAGCTCTACGATCCTCTCTTCAGGAATATGGTTGGTTCCGAATGTGTCCACCATTATAGAGACAGGATTTGCAACTCCAATGGCATAGGCTATTTCAATTTCACACTTGTCAGCCAGCCCGGCTGCTACAATATTCTTAGCCACATAGCGGGCCGCATAGGCTGCTGACCTGTCCACTTTTGTCGGATCCTTGCCTGAAAAGGCGCCGCCGCCGTGCCTTGCATAACCGCCATATGTATCCACAATTATTTTTCTGCCGGTCAGGCCTGCATCCCCTTGGGGGCCTCCTACTACAAAACGGCCTGTGGGATTAATTAAATAATTTGTTTTTTCATCCAGCAGTTCTGCCGGCACAACTGCTTTGATTACATGTTCTATCATGTCTTCCTGAATGGTTTCCCATTCCACATCCGGCCTGTGCTGAGTGGAAAGCACTATGGTATCCACCCTTACCGGTGCATCATTTTCATATTCAACGGTGACCTGTGCCTTGCCGTCAGGCCTTAAGTAATCCAGTATGCCTTGTTTTCGCACTGTTGCCAGCCGCTTTACAATCTTATGGGCCAAGGAAATAGGCATAGGCATAAGTTCCGGCGTTTCGTTGCAGGCAAAACCGAACATCATGCCCTGATCCCCGGCGCCGGTGCATGCATCATGGCTGCCGGCCGCCTTTTCCTCTCTGTATTCCAATGCCTTGTTTACACCCAGGGCAATATCGGGGGACTGTTCATCTATGCAGGTAAGCACTGCGCAGGTATCAGCATCAAACCCGTATTTAGCCCTTGTATAACCGATTTCTTCAACTGTCCGGCGTACAATTTTGGGAATGTCCACATAGCAGTCGGTGGTAATCTCCCCCATCACCAGCACCATTCCGGTAGTAACTGCCGTTTCGCAAGCTACACGCCCGTTTGGGTCTTTTTCCAGTATTGCGTCCAGTATGGCGTCTGAAATCTGATCACAGATTTTGTCCGGGTGCCCTTCAGTTACCGATTCCGAAGTAAAAAATTTTCTGCTCATATATATTTCCTCCTGGCTGATTTATACTATTTTATCTTTTGCAAAAAAAAACCATCTGAAAGATGGCTGGCTCTCTTAATACTACCTCATCTTTCAAGATATGAAATATCTTGTGGGAATTGGCACCGGTTCTTGCTTTGCAAGCGGTTGCCGGGTTTCACAGGGCCCAGTCCCTCCACCACTCTTGATAAGGTTACAGTATTTAGTTTTCAAACTATTATATCATATGTGAAAAGTATGTCAAATTTTTTGGAAAATAAAATATCTCCTCCGCACAGGAGGAGATGCGTGTTTTATTATTCTTCAACTGTGCCGTCATCGGCCGGCTCTTCTACAACCTGGCCGGTTTCAGCCGGTTCCTCTGCAGCAGAAGCATCGTCTGCCGTATCCTCAATAGCTGAAGCATCATCTGCTGAGTCTTCTACTGCCGGGCTTTCAACCGGACCTTCTGCTGCATCATCAGTATTTGCACATGCTGTAACTGAGAATAAAAGCAATGCACTTAGCAATAGAGCCAGAAGCTTTTTCATACTGATTCCCCCTTTAGTCTATATTTTTTTAATGTCTTGTTTGCAAAGCTGGTATTCATATGGTGCTGCGTGTCAANTATAGACTAACGCCCTATTGGTGCATAGTAAGGATGCTTGTTTATAGATTATGTAAACCAAGCACCGTATACATTATAGGTAATAAATTTTCCCATGTCAAGTTTTTCTAGGCAAGCCTTATGTTTTTTGCTTTATAAAATTTTTGAATTATATTATAATAGAGTAAATTTTTTGTCAGGTAATGCAAGGGAGGCTGTAAAAATGAACTCTGGCAGGAAAACCAGCAAAGATTTGTCTGAAATATTAAGAGGCGGAGTAATTATGGACGTTACCACTCCGGAGCAAGCTCAGATTGCTGAAAAAGCAGGAGCCTGCGCAGTTATGGCGCTGGAGAAAATACCTGCAGACATAAGGGCTGCAGGCGGGGTTGCCAGGATGAGCGATCCTAAAATGATTAAGGAAATCATGCAGGCGGTTTCCATACCGGTTATGGCCAAGGTTCGCATAGGCCATTTTGTGGAGGCACAAATTCTTGAAGCCATTGGCATAGACTATATAGATGAAAGCGAAGTGCTGACTCCGGCGGACAATATTTATCATATTGACAAAAGCAAGTTTAATGTGCCTTTTGTGTGCGGCGCCACAGACCTGGGAGAGGCCTTGAGGAGAATAGCCGAGGGCGCCTCCATGATCCGGACTAAGGGCGAAGCGGGCACCGGCAATATTGTGCACGCTGTATCACACATGAGGCTTATTAACAAGCAGATCCGGGAGCTTCAAATCCTGCGGGAAGATGAGCTTTACAATGCAGCCAAAGAACTGCAGGTTCCTTATGAGCTGGCCCATTTTGTACACCAGAATGGCAGGCTGCCTGTAATGAACTTTTCAGCAGGAGGAGTTGCCACCCCCGCCGATGCTGCTTTAATGATGCAGTTGGGAGCCGATGGCGTGTTTGTAGGGTCCGGCATATTCAAATCAGGAAATCCTGAAAAGAGAGCCCGGGCTATTGTACAGGCAGTAAAGAATTATGATAATCCCAAAATCCTGGCCGAATTGTCCGAAGATCTGGGCGAAGCCATGGTGGGAATCAATGACGAGGAAATCGAGCTGTTGATGTCTCAAAGAGATGTATAAATATGCGCAAAAGCAACAAAAAGCCGCATGAGCCATAACTCATGCGGCTTTTTCTGGTGGGGGAGGGCGGATTCGAACCACCGAAAGCATACGCTAACAGATTTACAGTCTGCCCCCTTTGGCCACTTGGGTACTCCCCCGTAATATTCAGCGTCGCAATTATTAATTATAGGACAAAGCTAAATCAAAGTCAAATGGAAATATCAACATTTTTACTTTCTTATTGATAAAAGATCTTGTCCTTGGATATAATTAGTACTGTAATACTAGGCGGGTTATGTTTAAAAGCGCTGGGAACGAAAGGATTGGAATATGACACATATACGAGATTTTGCAGGCAGACATGTGCACTTTATAGGCATCGGCGGCATCAGCATGAGCGGCCTGGCGGAGATACTCCTGAGCAAAGGCTATAAGGTATCCGGATCCGATCTTAAGCTTTCCGGATTGACTTCACGCCTGCAAAGCAAGGGAGCCCAGGTGTACCAGGGGCATAATGCAGAGAATATAAAGGGTGCTGACTTAGTGGTATATACAGCCGCCGTNAAGGATGATAATCCTGAACTTATNGAGGCTAAAAAGCAGAATATTCCCTGCATGGACAGGGCTTCTTTGCTGGGCCAGATAATGGAGACCTTTGATTTTGCCATTGGAGTGGCAGGCTCCCATGGAAAAACCACAGCTACTTCCATGCTGTCGATTATTATGAACCATGCNGAACTGGANCCAACCATCCTGGTAGGCGGGGAAGTTGATGAGATAGGCGGCAATGTACGGACAGGTGAAAGCCGGTATTTTGTCACCGAAGCCTGCGAATACATGGACAGTTTCCTTAAATTCTATCCATACATGGCAATCATACTTAATATCGATAAGGACCACTTGGATTATTTTAATGATATAAACCAAATATATGAATCCTTTCTCAAATTTGCCAGGATTGTGCCCAAAACCGGCTATGTCATCGGCTGTGCCGATGATCCCCTGGTATCCAGGCTGCTGAACCAGGTGGACTGCAATACCATATCCTACGGCATAGACCATGACGCCGACTGGACAGCTGTTGATATTTCCTATAACAGCCAATATCATAGCTCCTTTACGGTTGTGAACAAGGGCAAAAACATGGGAAGGTTTGCCCTGAGAGTGCCTGGGAAGCACAATATATACAATGCCCTGGCCTGTATAGCGGCCTGCCATACAATAGGCATACCGGAATCCAAAATGCAGGAAGCCCTGCTCAAGTACGGAGGCACCCACCGCAGGTTTGAACTCAAGGGAAAAACCTCCAACCAGGCTGTGGTAATTGACGATTATGCCCATCATCCCACGGAAATCAAGGCAACCCTGAAGGCTGCCATGCATTATCCCCATAACAGGCTGTGGTGTATCTTCCAGCCCCATACCTATACCAGAACAAAAAAACTCTTTAATGAATTTACGGAGGCCTTTGACGGGGTAGATTTTCTTATACTGGCCGATATTTATGCCGCCAGGGAAAAAGACACGGGAGATATCAGCTCGCAAATGCTGGCAGAAGCAATTTCTGAAAAAGGCTTGAATTGCACCTATATGCCTGAATTCAATGAAATTGCCGATTATGTAAGGGAAAATTCACAGCCCGGCGACCTTATTATCACCATGGGCGCAGGAAATGTATATGAAATAGGCGATGCGCTCTTGAAATAGCACCTGATCATGCACCTTAAGCCCTGAAATATCATAGTATGGAATGGAAACTCATTAAATTTCCGGGGAAATGAGGTGCTTGTACATGGACGATATAAAAGGCTTTGGCGACGATAACGAACTGTTCGGCCGCGGCAGCAATATATTTACAATAATCATTTTGTTTTTTCTGTTGATGCTTTTATTTGGCGGAAAAGGCGGATTCAAACTGTTTGGTGATGAAGAATAAGAAAATAAACCTGAAGGGCTTAACTTAAGCCCTTCTTTTTTTGTTTAAAAAATTGTCAGTAATATCATTTGAAATTTTGAAAATAATAATTTTTAAGGAGGGATGAATGTGAAAAGCCTTGTGGCTGCTTTTTTGATTATAATCTGTACATTGATGCCAGGCCTGGCTCTGGCTGATCAAAAAGCAGCTGAACAAAAAGCCATTGAACAGCTGGTTTCGGAACTTTCGCTTAACACCCATTGAAAGCCGCAGGATATCCATCTGATGGCCCGAACCGTCCATGGCGAAGCAAGAGGAGAACATTATATAGGTAAGGTGGCTGTAGCGGCAGTTATTCTGAACCGGGCCAGGTCATCCCAGTTTCCCGATACCATTGAAGAAGTCATTTACCAGCCGGGAGCTTTTACCTGTGTGGCTGACGGGCAGATTAACCTAAAACCGGATCTGGAATCCTATCTGGCTGTTGCAGATGCCATTATGGGAAACGACCCGACCAAGGGCTGCCTCTTTTATATGAACCCGAAAACTGCCACCTCCAGATGGATGCGCAGACGGATATCCGCCAGTCCGGCAACGGTGATTGGAAACCATGTTTTTGTTCCCTGACATAGATGAATTAAACAGCCGGCAGCATCCGGCTGTTTTTATATCCATTTGCAGAATAATTATGCATAAGTACACAAATAATTACAATGAATGCAGCAACTCCATGAGGAACAATGGCATTAACGCTAACCCTGTAATGCCGGCGGATATTATGGCTACGGTTATTCCACGTCCGATTTCGGATCTGAAGAATGCGCTCATTGTGATTCCTCCTCTTGCTCTTCTNCTTGTTATAATTATACCCATTAAATATTTCAAAAGTTTTACGCTTGTTTACACTTCTTTTGTTTATTTATTTCATGGGTATGATAAATTATTCAGCAAAAGGAGGAAATACAGTCAATTTCGCAATCTGTTTACAATTTTTTCAACTTCCTTGTAAACCAGGCCTAAATCAATGGTTGTAAGCTTCCTGCCCTGCATCACCACACGGCCGTTTATGACAAGGGTGTCCACATCTCCGGAATAGCCGCTGTACACCAGATGAACCAAGGGATCTTCCTTGGGGAACAAATGGGGGCCGCTGGTATCAATCAGCTGGATATCTGCCTTTTTGCCTGCCTCCAGGCTGCCAGTCTTATCTTCCAGCATAAGGGCCTTGGCTCCGCTTGCGGTTGCCATCTCCACAACCTTATGGGCTGGCAGGGCATTGGGATCTCCCGTATAACCCTTGGCTATAAGAGCTGCCACAGACATCTCCTTTAAGATGCTTAAATTGTTATTGCTGGCAGCCCCATCGGTACCCAGCGATACGGTAATCCCCCGCTTCAGCATCCGGTCAACCGGAGCAAAACCGCTGGCCAGCTTCATGTTGCTGGACGGACAGTGCGCCACCCTTACATCATGCCTGGCCATCAGGTCCATATCTTCATCCGTCAGGTGCACACAGTGTGCTGCGGTTACCGGCAGATCAAAATACCCCAGGTCATACAGATGTTTTACGGGAGTTTTGCCGTGTTCTTTCAGGCAATCTTCAACTTCCTTGGCTGTTTCGGATAAATGTATGTGAATGCCCGTCTTGTATTCCTCTGCCAGCTTCCTGCAGGTCACGAGGAAATCGGGAGAGCAGGTATAAACCGCATGAGGGGCTATCATCATGGTGATTCTGCCCTCTGCTTTATTCTGCCATTCCGCCAGTTCTTCCACGTCTTTCAGCCTCTGCCCATATGTATCATCCGGCCCCACCATTGCCCTGCTTATAACCGCTCTCATGCCCGAATCGGCAGCAGCCCGGGCAATATCGCCTGTAAACATATACATATCGGAAAAAGTGGTCACGCCTGCCATTATCATCTCTGCAGCACCAAGCAGGGAAAGCCAGTAGCAATCCCCCGGCTTCAGTTTGGCTTCCATAGGCCAGATCTTCTGAGTCAGCCATTCCCAAAGAGCCATGTTATCGGCGTAACCCCGGAAAGCTGTCATGGGTATGTGGGTATGGGCATTTATAAAGCCGGGCAGGGCCAGCATTCCCCTGCCGTCTATAACCTTTACCTGCCTATTGTCTTCCTTAATCTTATCTTCCAAATCCGAAAAAGGACCCACATACTCAATGGTGTCACCTTCATACAGAATGGCGCCGCCGGGATAACGATTTTTATCCGCATCCATTGTAATTATGTCGATATTTTTAATTAATGTTTTCATACCGCCACCCCAATTGCCTTATTAATAAGTTTTCAAATATTCTGCCTGTTCCGGGGTGAGGGTGTCGATCTGAATCCCCATGGATGCCAGCTTCATGCGGGCCACCCGCTGGTCTATCTCTTCAGGAACCTGGTATACGCGGTTTTGCAGCCTGCCTTCGTTTTCCATTACATATCTGGCACACAGGGCCTGCAGGGCAAAGCTCATGTCCATTATTTCAGCAGGATGCCCGTCGCCAGATGCCAGGTTGACCAGTCTGCCCTCTGCCAGCAGGTTGAGAATTCTGCCATCCTCCATGACATAGCCCATGATGTTTTTGCGCATGGGCTTTTTGTCCACGCAAAGCTCCTCCAGCCCCGGTTTCCATACCTCAACGTCAAAGTGGCCTGCATTGGCAAGAAGCACTCCATCCTTCATCTTCTTAAAATGCTCTTTGCGGATAACCTTAATACAACCGGTTACCGTGATGAAAATATCCCCTATGGAAGCAGCTTCATCCATGGTCATGACCCTGAAGCCGTCCATAACCGCTTCCAGGGCTTTTACCGGGTCTACCTCGGTAATGATTACATTGGCACCCAGTCCCTTGGCTTTCATGGCAACGCCCTTGCCGCACCAGCCGTAACCGGCAATTACCACATTCTTTCCTGCAACAATCAGGTTTGTAGTACGCATGATTCCGTCCCATACCGATTGGCCGGTGCCGTATCGGTTGTCAAACAGATACTTGCAGTAGGCGTCGTTTACCGAGAACATGGGAAAGGCCAGCTGCCCTTCCCTTTCCCTGGCGCGAAGCCTGAGCACGCCTGTGGTGGTTTCCTCGCAGCCGCCGATGACCCCGTCCTTCAGGTCCGTGCGGCTAGTATGCAGCATGTGAACCAGGTCTCCGCCGTCATCGATTATGATGTGGGGCCCAAAATCCAGAGCCTGATTCAAATGCTCATTGTATTCCTCTTCCGAAGCTCCATGCCAGGCATATACCTTAAGGCCTTCTTCCGCCAGGGCGGCAGCCACCGCATCCTGGGTGGACAGGGGATTGCTGCCGGTAACTGCCACCTCAGCACCTCCTGCAGCCAGCACCAGGGACAGGTAGGCAGTTTTTGCCTCCAGATGAACCGACACGGTAATACGTTTTCCTTCAAAGGGCTTTTCCGCTCTAAACTCCTTTTCCAGCTCATTTAAAAGGGGCATATACTGCCTGACCCAGTTGATTCTGGCCCTTCCTTCGGGCGCCAGCCTTATGTCTCTGATTGCTGAGTTCATATTCTAAGTCTCCTTAACCTGCGTTTCTTTTGAGTAATTAATAGTATAAGGTTTCATTGACCAAATAAGAGAAAAAGGCCGAAGACAGAATAGCAATGATTATTCCGATTACTGCCAATACCAGGCCGATTATCATAAGTATTCCCTGAATCTTAAAATAACTGGACAGATCGTTTATCATCAGATTGATCCTGCTCGCCTGGGATGCATCATCCGGATCGGCAGCTACCTGATCAGCATAGCTCTTAACGCTTCTCAGCTTCAAGCCCAGTATGATAGCAACTATGCCGGGTATGATGCCCACTATGGATATGCAGCTTAAAATGCCTCCAATGAGAGTTACTATGCCTACAAAACCTGCCCATCTGCCCAAATCTGCCACTTGGTGCTTGTCGAACATTATAAATCCCCCTATTTGTCATTTTAATAAAAAACCCTGGCATATTTATAAGATTTATCAATATGACTCAAGCAGTTTATTTACCTCTTCCATGGAAGGAATTGCCGGAATAGCACCCCGCTTGGTAGTAGTCAGGGCTCCCATGGCATTGGCAAACCTGACCGCCTGGTTCAAATCATTTTCATCCAGCTGAGACGGTTCCTTGCCGGATTTGATGAGCTGATACAGGAAACCTCCCAAAAATGCATCTCCGGCACCGGTTGTATCCACCGATTTAACCTTAAAGCCGGGCATATGGCCGGTCCGTTCCCCGCTTCTGTAGAAGCAGCCGTCAGGGCCTAAGGTTACCAGAATTATGGGCGTATTATACTTTTCATACAAGGCCTTGGAGCCGGTTTCAGGATCCTTATGGCCGGTTAAGAATTCCAGTTCCTCTTCGGATATTTTCAGCACATCTGCGTATGGCAGACCCAGGGATATGATTTCTCTGGCTTCTTCCAGGCTGTCCCACAGAGGCGGCCTTAAGTTAGGATCATAGGAGATGATTTTGCCCAGCTCCTTCGCCCTCTCTGCTGCCTTCAAGGTTGTGGTCCGGGCAGGTTCCTTGGTCATGGATACGGAACCGAAGTGGAAAATGTAAGAGCCTTTTAATATTTCTTCATCCACATCCTCAATATGTAAGAGCATATCCGCTCCGGGATTGCGGTAGAAACTGAAGGACCTCTCCCCGCCTTCGCTTAAGTGAACAAAAGCCAGAGTGGTATTTGCCTCCTCGGTCAAAATCAACCCCCTGGTGTCCACCCCCTGCTCTACAATAGTTTCTTTTAAAAACTCCCCAAAGGCATCCTGCCCCACCTTCCCTATAAATACGGTGGAAAGGCCCAGCCTGCTTCCAACAACCAGCACATTGGCAGGAGCTCCTCCGGGATTCCTTTCAAACAAAGCCCCGCCTTCCTCTGATGTTCCTGCGGGAGTAAAGTCTATTATAAGTTCTCCCAATGCAGCCAAGTGCCACTTGCTTGTTTGGCCTGTAGTTGACACATCACTCACCCCTGTTCGCTTTTTATTCCCATTCAACTATTTCATCAAGGCTTTTGCGCCTGGTTGAATGCCTGTCCGGAGATTCGGTCTTTGCAGGATATCCCAAAGGCAGCATGGCTATGGGCTCCAAGTGATCGGGCAGCTGCAAGGCATTACGGCATTTAGCCTGGTCAAAAGCGCCTATCCAGCAGGTGCCGAGCCCAAGGTCGGCCGCTGCCAAAGTCATATGATCCACTGCAATGGCAATATCTACATCCCCGTAATCCTTTCCGTCGCCCCGCTTCCATGATTGGGTACGGTCAACGCATATGACCAGGATTACAGGAGCTTTAACAAACCAGTCTCTGGGATAAGCCTCATACAGGGCCTCTTTCTTTTGCTGATCCCTTATCACAAAAATTCTCCAGGGCTGCAGATTGCAGGCAGACGGAGCGATTCTTGCAGCTTCCAGAACCTGCAGAAGCTTTTCCTTCTCCACTTCCTTGGAGAGATACTTGCGAACTGAGCAGCGTTTTCTGGCCAAATCCAAAAAACTCATAGTCCAGCCCTCCTTATGCTTACAGTATTTCTCATTGTTTCCATTATACTAGGCTTTTAATTATATTGTCTAACTAATTTCTGGAAATGAATTCCCAAAAAATAAAATATGCCATAAGCCTTATATCCATACCCAGCCTATGGCATATTTATCCGTATGAAATATTAATCACTTCCATTAAAAACTCTCACCTTCAATCTCCCATGCTGTAGATGCGGTCATATTCTTCATCCCACATATTCAACTGGCGCACCACGTATTGATGATAGGACTTGCTCCTGAAGATCAAAACTGCTGCCAGTATAACGGCCGCCAGGGTTATAAGTGCATATATAGCGATTCTGAACATCCTCTTTACCTCCCCGATTCTTTTTCCATCTTTATGATATCAGAATTTACAGACATTTGCAATAATAGATATTTATTTTGCAAAGTATTTTATGTGCCTGGCATCTGTTGATAGAATAACGACAATCTTTTGCCTATTTTTCAAGGTTTTATAGAGCTCGGTTAAGCTGTATGTATTGATTTATGCATGATTTTAAACTTAATCCATCATTTTTGATGAGGTGTGGGCAAAAAGTATGTGAAAAGCTTGATAAAGTTTTGGGTAAATTTTGTTCCTAAATTAACTAAAAGATGATAAAATGGCGGTAAAAAATGCTTGACCATGCAAGCCTATATGTTATTAACACAGCATTATTGGAGGCATATCATGGAATACAAAAGAAAAATCTCGCTTATGCTTCTTGCCCTTACGGCTGTTATGTGGAGTGTAGGCGGCCTGCTGATAAAACTGGTCAATGTCCACCCTTTTTTTATAGCAGGCACCAGATCCTTAATTGCAGCTGTTATAATCACAATTTATGTCAGAAAACCCAGGTTCACCTGGTCTTTTCCGCAAATTGCGGCAGCTGCTGCTTATGCTTTGACGGTAACTGCCTTTGTACTTGCAAATAAATACACAACCGCCGCCAATGCAATTCTCATCCAGTACACCGCTCCCATTTACGTAGCCCTTTTCAGCGGATGGCTGCTTAAGGAAAAGGTTACACGCCTGGATTGGATCACCATTGCGGTGGTTTTTTGCGGCATGATACTGTTTTTCTTAGACGATCTTGATACCCGGGGATTAGCGGGAAACATCTTTGCCTTGATCAGCGGGGTAGGCTTCGGGTTCTTTCCCATATTCATGCGAATGCAAAAGAACGGTTCTCCAATTGAATCAGTCATATTGGGAAATCTGACAGCAGCCCTGGCAGGAATTCCGTTTATTTTTGCAGCGGCTCCCACCGCCATGGAATGGTTCTACCTGGTAATTTTAGGTGTTTTTCAGCTTGGAATTTCCTATATCCTGTTCAGCCATGCCATTAAACACACGGCAGCTCTTGAGGCTACCCTGATAACTATGATTGAGCCGATACTGAATCCTATCTGGGTTTTGATTTTCCTGGGAGAAAAACCTGGAGCGCATGCAATAATCGGCGGAATAATTGTTATAAGTGCCATAACGCTTAGAAGCGTAATTACAAGCTCGGCCAGGAAGAACTAAAGGGCACCAATTAAACAGGTCAAAAAATTATTCTTTCTGTATAAGATTTAATCCTATTTGGGAATAATACAGTTAAACCCCCTATATTGCATAACGAAGGTTACAATAATCTTTTTCGTGGCCTTCGTTTTTTTTGTGATCTTATTCGCAGCCGTGTCCAAAGCTTACTTGAATTTTTCGATTGATATAGTATAATACTGATTAAGGTAATTAACAAAAAATGGAATCGAATTATGGAAAGGAATGCTGCAATATGTCGGTTTCCATAAATGAGATAAAGAATTATCTTGTTAAAAACAATATTAAGCCTTCCTTTCCCAGGCTGAAGATATTTGAATACCTGGCATCCCGGCCGACACATCCTACCGCGGATGATATACACAGCGCCCTGGTTAAGGAAATGCCTACCCTTTCCAAAACCACCGTCTATAATACCCTGGATTTGTTTATCCGCTCCAATATAGTCCGTTCAATTACCATAGACGGCAATGAACAGCGCTTTGATGTGGACGTTACCAATCATGGGCATTTCAAATGCCAGGTATGCCAGATTATATATGAATTTGATCTGGATCCTGCCCTTATAAATCCCGGCAGCCTGAAAAACTTCCGGATTTTTGAAAGAAATGTATTTTTCAAAGGCATATGTTCCTATTGCCTGGATAAAGCAAAAGCGGATTTCAAATGAATGAAATCCGCTTTAATTATATATCAGCTCAACCTTTCCTCTATTAACCTGGCAAGTTTAACGGCCTGATCTTCAATTTCCCTCTGATCAGCCCCTTCAATCATAACCCGCACTACCGGTTCAGTGCCTGAAGGCCGGATCAGGACCCTGCCGTCATCCTGAAAGCGCTCTTCTATTTTCCTTATCTCCTCCTGTATGACATCATCGTCCTTATAGAAATTCTTCTTATCTTCAGAAACCCTGGCATTCACCAGAACCTGGGGATATTTCTTCATGCCGGAAGCCAGTTCGGACAGCTTCCTGCCGCTGCGCTTCATAACACTCAACAGCTGCAGGGCAGTTAAAATGCCGTCTCCTGTGGTATTGTGATCCAGGAAGATAATGTGGCCGGATTGCTCACCGCCGAAATTATAACCCATCTCCAGCATTTTTTCCAAAACATAACGGTCTCCTACCCTGGTTTTCTCAAGTTTGCAGCCTGCATTTTTCAGGGCATTATCCAGGCCCAGGTTGCTCATAACTGTGCTTACTACCGTATTCTGCTTGAGCAGGCCCCGCTCCTTCATGTCCATAGCGCATATGTACATTATATGATCGCCGTCCACCAGGTTGCCCAGCTCGCTGACCGCAATCAGCCTGTCGGCATCCCCGTCAAAGGCCAGGCCTACATCCGCACCGGTTTCCAGCACCAGGCTCTGCAGTTTCTCAGGATGGGTGGAACCGCAGTAATCATTTATGTTGGTACCGTCAGGGGTGTGGTAGGTGGTAATTACCTCAGCTCCCAGGGATCCGAGCACCATGGGTGCAGCCTCATAAGCTGCTCCGTTGGCACAGTCCAGAACAATTTTCAGCCCGTCCAGGTCGGTATCCACCGTGCCTTTTAGAAATTCTACATAATCCCTGACAGCATTCCTGATGCGCACCCTTCTGCCCACCTCAACACCGATGGGAGCAGGCATGGTTTCAGCTTTGTCCAGGATAATGCTTTCAATCCGGTTTTCCAGCTCATCCGGCAGCTTGTAGCCGTTCTTGTCAAAAAACTTAATGCCGTTATACTCCATGGAATTATGGGAAGCAGATATCACAACTCCGGCATCGGCCCCATAGTGCCTGGTAAGATAGGCAACAGCCGGGGTNGGAATAACACCGGCAACTATGGCTTCTGCCCCTACCGAACAGATGCCGGCAATCAAAGCTGCCTCCAGCATGTCGCCTGAAATACGGGTATCCCTGCCAATCAGAATTCTGGGCTTGTGCTTTGCCATGGTAAGCACATATGCACCGGCCTGGCCCAGTTCAAAAGCCAGCTTGCCGGTCAGTTCCGAATTGGCAAGCCCCCTTACTCCGTCAGTTCCGAACAAACGACCCATTAAAGTTCTCCTTTCTCATTCATCTCCAAAGGTTTCAATAATATACTTTTGTGCGCTGTATGCAGCAACAGCCCCATCGGAAGCTGCTGTAATCAATTGCAGCAAAGGCTTCTGCCTTATGTCTCCGGCTGCAAAAACGCCGGGAACACTGGTTTCCATAGCTTCATTGGTCAAAACATAACCTGCATCATTGGTCTCAACCACGTTTTTTACAAGCTCGCTGTTGGGCCGCACGCCTATGGCTATAAACAGACCGTCTGCCTTGATCTCCCGTTTTTCACCGGTTTTCACGTTCGCCACGCGGACACCGGTAACATGATCCTCGCCCAGGATTTCTTCAACTACCGAATCCCACACTTTCTCAACCTTTTTGCTGGCTATAACCCTGTCGGCAATAATCTTGGCAGCCCTTAAGGTATCCCGCCTGTGCACCAGGTAGACCTTGCTGGCATACTGGGCCAGGAACATGGCATCTTCTGCGGCAGTATCACCGCCGCCGACAACAATTACATCCCTGTCTTTATAAAAAGCCCCGTCACAGGTAGCGCAGTAGGAAACGCCCCTGCCCCGGAACTCATTTTCCTTATCAAGCCCCAGTTTTTTAGGTTCGGCGCCCATGGCCAGGATAACCGCCTTGGCCTCGTATTCCTGGTTTTCAGTTATAACTTTCTTTATTTTCCCTTCCAATTCCATGCCGATTATCTCATCATACTGTATCTCAAGGCCGAACTTTCTGGCATGGTTTTCTATTTTCATGGAAAAATCCGGCCCGCTGATGGGATCATCAAAGCCAGGGTAGTTTTCTATTAAATTGGTAGTACTGGCCTGACCGCCGGTAAACATTTTTTCAAACAATATGGTATCCAGCCCTGCTCTCTTGGTGTACATGCCGGCTGTTAACCCAGCCAAACCTCCGCCTACTATGATTATGTCCTTCATACAATCTCCTCCATATATTAATGCCTTCTATCATAATAACCATTTTAAAGGGAAGTTAAGCACTAAGCAAACTAGTACCTGTTGTAGTGGATTTTGTCATACAGAAGTTTTTCCTCATCATGAGCAGGCTTTTCTTCGGCAGGGTAACCCACCGCCAGCATGCATAAGACATTCAGGGAACCGGGAATGTTCACTATCTCCCTTATATATTCCTCCGCAGTCTGCTTATCATCATGTGCCCTGTCCCGCACCTGGATCCAGCAGGAACCCAGGCCCAGCGAATGGGCCGCCAGCTGCATATAGGCCGCTGCTATGGATGCATCCTCCACCCAGACACTGCCTATCTCTCCCTTTGCTGCAACTATAACCGCCAGGGGAGCATCTGCCAGAAACCTGGAAGAAGGCCCTCTGCAAAGCGAAAGCTTTTTGATTTTTTCCCTGTCATTTACAACTATAAACTCCCACGGCCTGCGCCCTCTGGAGGAAGGTGCCATAAGTGCGCTTTTCAGAATGGCGTCAAGCTTTTCCTGTTCAACTGCCTTATCCTGATATCTGCGTATGCTTCTCCTGCTTTTGATCAGTTCAAGCATCTTCATCCCTCCAGAGAATAGTATAACCTATTTTAACTTTTGTTGGAAATATATTATTTCAGGTTCAGAGATATTCTTGCTTCAGAACATCTGCTATGTTATCGTTTTTCATTTTCCGCCCTGCATGAATCATGGTGGCAAAGGTAATTGCAAACACCCCTGTTATACAGGTAATGATGCTTTTCCAGGGCAAAATGAGCTCAAACCTGAAGGAATTTGAAACAGAGTTATACATTAGCAGGCTGATCAAGATGCTCACAGGCAGGCCGTATAGAAGGGCTTTCAGGCCATAGAAAATGCTTTCATACCTTAAAATCTTGTTAAAACCTTTAGGGGTAAGCCCAACGGATTTGAGCATGGCAAATTCCCTTCTTCTCAGGGCCACATTGGTGCTGATGGTGTTGAAAATATTGGTTACCCCGATCAGGGTTATGAGGGAAATAAAGCCGTACAGGAAGATTGAAATTACCAGTTTGGTCTTGGCCAGTTCATTTCTGGTAGAGGAAACATTGTAAATATCCACTGATGTATTGAAATGGTTATCATTCAGATCAAATATGGTTTCAGCCAGACGGTCCGGATTATCAGCGGATATAAACATGCCGCCTGTTATATTGGCATTTTCCTCACCTATCAATGACAAAACAACCTCAAAATCTTCCTCGCATACAAGCAGATTAATTGTATTGTTGTATGATATGCCAAAGGGAAGCTTTTCTGCAGCCTTTGCTATTTCCACATCAAATTCTATAGCTGCAGCTTCATCATATTGATCCGCTGCCAGGTGCAGAATATCCCCTTCGGAAACATCCGCCGGCTTATACTCTACGTACCTGCCTGTATAAACCATATCTTTATTTATCAGTACAGCCTCAATCCTGCCGGTGCTGCCGTAGTTTTCCGATTCCACGCCTATTTCCTTCAAATACTTATCATATGCCTCTTTGTTCATTGTGTTGATGGAGAAGGAAACATGATACTCCTCAACGCCTTCTCCCGGCGAGTATTTGTCGATATAAGCCCTGAACCTGGAATTTTCCAGGTCTTTTTCCACTATTGATGCATAAAAGCTTCTGACAATGGAATATTCCTCTATTCCTTCCAGGCTGGATACTTCTTCATAAAACTTTTCAGCACCTTCAGAGGAATCATGGTATTTAAAGACTCCCAGATCATAGGGCAGCCTGTCATAGTACATCTCGGTGCTCTTAAAGCCATAGGTGATAAAGGCCGAGAAGGAAACATAGAGCACTATGCTGATAAAGAGGGACATTACGGTAGCCGCATACCTTTTCCTGTTACGCTTCAGGTTCTTAAGGGCCAGTTCCCCTTCAAAACCGAACAGCCATCTGGTCAGCCTGGATGTTTTAAGCTTCCTGCCCTTTATGCTGATATCCCCGGTCAGCCTGATGGCTTCTATGGGCGAAACACGGGCCGCCCTTCTGGCAGGCAGGTAAGCTGAAATCAGGATTATCAAGGCGGAAAAGAACACAGTTGCAATTATGACCATAGGGGATATTACCAGCCGCAGTGATACCCCGTTGCCGGCTATTGAGCTTTGTATTATGGGGCTTATTACTTTTATGGTAACCCCTATCCCCAATATGCCGGACAGGATTCCCAGGGGTATGCCGATCAAGCCCAATACAAAGGCTTCAAAGTGAACCATTTTCCGTACCTGCCTGGCGGTTGCCCCCACGCTGGACAGCATGCCGAACTGCTTTTTCCGCTCGCTGACTGATATGGCAAAGGCATTATAAATTACCGATACAGAGCCTATTGCAATAAGGGTGATTACAATCAGGCCCACGCTGGTTATAAGCCGGTTGTAGTTATCATTTTTCGATATTCCCATCCATCTCAGCAGCTCATTATTGTATGAGAAGTTTTCAATGCCTGCCGCTTCCGCCATTTGCGGAACCACATTGTAAACTTCCTTGGGCTTATCCAGCAGCACGGATATGTTTACCCTGTCATCCGATCCAAACAGGCTCTCATCCAGATATGTTATGGCTATATATCCCGGGTTTGCAAAAGATTCAAACCTGGGCTTTTTCATTATGCCGGTTATTCTGTAGCTTTCTCTTTTAATCTCCTTAAACTCTTCCGTATCGGTCAAAGGCTCATTAAAGTCCAAAACCTGCCCTGCATCCTCCCTGTTTCCTATAGACAGGGTGATTTCCTGGCCTATTTCCCAGCCCTGGTTCCTATCCGCTGCCAGCTGTTCGGATATGACAATTTCCCCATGCCGCATGGGAAAGCGGCCGGATTTTAACTGTACAGGCATATTTTCAAACGCCGCGTCATCATATGCCTTAACCAGGATATAGGGTTTTTCAGGGTCGGCCTTATGCTCCGGCCTGGCAATGCCCACATCCCTGCTAAGCATGCCGGCCCGGGTGTTGGCATTTTCAAGTATAAGGCCTTTATTCTTATAGGGCACGTCGTAAAAGGTTGCATGGAAATTTCCATCCGTAGCTTTTGCAGATTCAATAAACAAATCCTGAAAACTTTCAATCAGGGCAGCCACACCGCATATCATGGCTGCGGAAAGAATAATGCCGATGATGGTTACAATGGTGCGCTTCCTGTTTAGCTTAAGGTTCCTTAAGGTAAGCCGCGTTAATACTTTCATGAGCGGATCACCTCATCTTTCACAATGCGCCCGTCCTCCAGGGTGATAATCCTGTCGGCCTGCAGGGCAATTTCGTGATTATGGGTGATCATAATCAGGGTTTGATGATACCGCTTGTTGGAATACCTGAGCAGATCCACAATCTCCTGGGAATTTCTGCTGTCCAGGTTTCCAGTAGGTTCATCCGCCAGCACCAGGGCAGGGTTGTTTATAAGGGCCCGGCCTATGGATACCCGCTGCTGCTGGCCGCCGGACAGTTCATTCGGTAGATGATTCAAGCGGTCGGCGAGGCCCAAGGCAGTTATCAATTCATCAAGCCGGGCCTTATCTACCTGCCTGCCGTCCAACAGCAAGGGCAGGGTCAGGTTTTCTTCCACGTTCAAAATGGGTATCAGGTTGTAAAACTGGTATATAAGGCCGATCTGCCTTCTCCTGAAGATGGCAAGCTTGGCTGCATTCAGGCTGTAGATATCGGTATTGTCGATATATACCTTGCCGGATGTGGGCCTGTCTACCCCGCCGATTATGTGCATGAGAGTAGACTTGCCTGAACCGGACGCACCTACAATGGCAATAAATTCGCCTTTTCTCACGCTGAAGGATACCCCGTCCAGAGCTTTTACCTGGGTGGGACCTTTACCGTATACCTTTGAAATATTTTCTACCCTTAAAATCTCCATATCTCATACTCCTCCACTTTGTTTTCGGCTTTATAATAGCAAGCCAAAGTGACACTGGAGTGACTTATTCGGTGACATATTTGTCACTTGAAAAATTTCAGGGTAAAGGTGGTTCCCTGCCCCGGCCGGCTTTTGATGGATATATCCCCGTTTTGCTCATTTACAATGGCCTTGGCCATGGCCAGGCCTATGCCCACGCTGTCTTCACTGGCATTCCTGCCCTTATAAAAGCGCTGGAAGATATGAGGCAGATCTTCCTTGTCTATACCCACACCGTTATCTGAAATGATGATGGCATCGTAAATAGGATTACTCTCGTAAGAAATGCTGATCCGCCCTCCTTTGGGAGTATGCTCTGCACAGTTTTTCAATATATTGGTCACGGCTTCCAGGGTCCAGTTAAAGTCTGCCGTAAACTCCATATCCGAATAGTCATTTATTACCTGGATTTCCTTCTGTTCCAGCTGGACCTTCAGGGTTTCCAGAGCCCTTTCAGCCAGCTTCCGGGCTGAAACCCGTTCCCTTTTCATAGCAGCAGTGCCCGCATCCAGTTTGGAGAGTTTCAAAAGCGAGGATACCAGCCACTGCATCCGTTCCAGCTGGGAGTTGATTCTCCGGAAGAATTCCTCTTTTGCAGCAGGGTCCGGATCGCCTGCCAGCAGGTCATTTAATACAAACAGGGAAGTTAATGGGGTTTTCAGCTGGTGGGAGATGTCAGCTATGGAATTGGAAAGGCCGAGCTTTTCTTTTCTCAGTGATTCCGCCTGTTCCCGCAGCATGGTGGTTATCTTGTATATTTCGTTTTTCAGCATGCTTATATCGCCTTCGGAGTTGTCCCTGATATCCAGGGAATAATCCTGTGCCTGCACCAGCTTGGCATAATCGGTTACTTCATTTATGCGCCTGTATTGCCTGGCAAGAAAGTAAAAGAAAACTGCCGAAAGGGCCAGGCATATGCTTCCTGATAAAAGCATGAACAGGAAGGTGTTGAAGTTAAAAGTGCTCTTAATTCCTTCTATCTCATGCAGAATGTTCTGAGTACTGTAGCCGTATCTGTTAAGCAGGGCCTGCCCTGCTTGAATGCTGGCTGCATCCGCCTGCCTTAACTGAGCCATAATATCCGCTTCAGCATCAGGATACTTCTCAGCCAAAGCTCCCACTGCCGCTGCAATATTATTCGTTATGCTGTCCCTGAAAAGGTGAACTCCCCATTGGCTTAAAAGATATGCCATAAACAAAAAAAGTGCCGCAAGCAGCCCCAATATCCTGTAAAGCCTTTTTACTTCCGGATTTCTGAAAATACCCACTTCATTCACCTGCCCGGTACCCCAGCCCTCTTACAGTATGTATAATCCGAGGGTTTTGCGGGTTGTCTTCTACTTTTTCTCTCAGCCTTTTTATATAAACCGTAAGGGTATTATCGTTTACAAACTCTCCTGCCGAATCCCAAAGTTCATCCAGGATCTGGCTGCGGGTGAGAACCCTGCCCTTGGCAGCTGCCAGCGTAAGCAGGAGCCTGTATTCCATGGATGTTAACTCAACCGGCTCGCCTTTTTTATAAACCTTGGCTTCGGCAGTGTTTATCCTGACATCCCCTAAAATTATTTCTCCTCCATGTTCTGCTGCCTTTTTATACCTTCTCAGCACGCTGCGTATGCGGGACAGCAGCTCACGAACACGAAAAGGCTTAGTAATATAGTCATCGGCACCCATATCCAGCCCCATGACCACATTTACTTCCTCATCCATGGCGGTTACAAATATTATGGGCATGTCCGACAGTTGGCGGATCTTTTTGCAAAGTTCATACCCGTCCCCATCGGGCAAAGCCACATCCAGCACAGCCAGATCAAATTCATTTTTCCTTATGGCTTCTTCAGCTTCTCTGGCTGTATAACAGACAGTGGTGTTATAACCTTCCTGCTTAAGGGCATATTCGATTCCCAGAGCAATAGTTTTATCATCTTCAACCAACATAATATGAACCATTTTTCCTTATCCCTCTCTCCTCTTCCCGCAAAGGATAGTAAAATCTGCCGTAATTCCTTTAATGGAATCAGCAGCTTTGTTTATTTCATCTTCTGAAGCATTCCATGACAGCGGAGTCATTTTAATAAGATGTGCCAGCATATCCGGATCCAAGGGAACTTCATAATACACCTGCCGGCTTTCAGTTAAATTGAAATTATTTTCAAAAAGCCTTAATACCCTCTCGTTTGAATAGGTTTCCCTGTCTGTTTCATGGTACAAGGCCTCTCTCAATTCCTTAAGGTAATCTTCTCCGGGAACAGCTTTAATAAGCACTCCGTTATCAGTCAGCAGCCTGCTGAACTCTGCATAATTGGAAGGTGAAAGGATATTCAGGATCACATCAAATGCCCTATCTCCGAAAGGGCTGTTGGTTAAATCCCCAACACACCAGATATGGCCTTTATACTTTCCGGAAGCAATTTTTATCCCTTCCTTTGATATATCCATTCCCACTCCTATAACTTCTACCTGGTGTTCCTTTTTAATTTTTTCAACTATATGATGCAGATGCGAACCTTCCCCGCATCCGGCATCAAAAATTACCATCCTGCCAGAGTTGGCCTCATGTATTCTATTCCCTATAATTCTAACAATCTCTTCAACCATAGGATCAAAAAAGCCGTAAGTGCTTATGATATTTCTTGAACTGAACATAGCTTTGTCGTAATCTGTTTTTACAGGTCTGGTTACAAAGTTTACATAGCCGGTTCTGGCAAGGTCAAAGCAATGATTGTTTGTGCAGATTAAGCTCTTATGCTCTACAGCAACCATTTTGCTGCTGCATATGGGGCATGTGAATAAAAAAGAATTCTCTAAAATTGCTTGTTTGGACAAACAGATCACCTTCCTCATTGCAGACATTATAGCATTAAATAATGGGTAAGAGAATAAATGCATAATGAACTTAAGACAGAATTAAGAAGATGCTGATTGATTATTATAAAAGAGAAAATATATCTTATTTATTCAACAACTGCCAAACCACATTTGCAAGCTTTATACGAAACAATGATTCATTTTCGGGTGCATAGTTCGAGCACAGCTTACTGTTTAAGTTCCTGAGTAACTTTAATATTGGTCTAAAAACATCCCTCTCTCAAAATAATCCCTGTACCATTTTGTCAGGGTTTTATAGTCTGGATAACCTGGGCATGTATTACATCTGCTGCACATTTAAGGTAAGCTTCTAGAAACATCATTATAACTTACTACAGTACCAACCTCGTAATCTACGCCATAGCCAATTCCGGAATCCACACCGAAATACAAAATCGAAATTTGAGCTAATTATAACAGTAATTGTTTTTCCGTAAGGAATACTTGTTGAATCTGTGGCCTTCTAAATCTAACAATCCATTTTAACTCGTATTATAATGGCTTTAACCGTTGAAATTGATAGTTTTCAGATTTTGTATAATCTTTATTTTTCATTTAAATAGCCAAAAAAAATTTGATTTCATTGCCAAAATTTGTCGTATGGGATATAATTCCAGTAAAGGAGGTGCTTGCATGAAAACCTCTACTGCAATTATTATAGCAGGTTTTTTAGTTTTTCTTGGGATAACTATTTATTCTTTATCCAATATCTTTTACATAGATTCTTCTACAGGCCTTATTGTAAATAAAATGACAGGCGAAGTAAAAGAACCAAAAACCCAAGAAACGGAAATTGACTGGGGAGAAATATTCCCATGGGCTAGGGATGAAGAAACAAATGAAGCTGAAAATAACACAACATTGCATATTGACAAAGGAGATTTCTCAAAAGTAACTATATCAGGTCATTCTATTGATACAAGCAATCCTTACTATCGAGTAATAACATGTACTGTAACTAATAATGACACTATAAAACACCTATTAACAGTAAAAGCAGTATTCTATGATAAAAACAGTGTTCCTATATTAACAGAAGAATCTTTTATGATTTCTGTTGCACCAGGCGGTATTGAAAGTGTCACACTAACCACATTTGATAATGTGGAAAATATATATTCGTATGAGTTAATGCTGGTTCAAAGTGAGAGTGATGGGGTTATAAGATGGTCGGATGAATGATTTGTGTTATGATTGCTACAATAAGCTACTTTCAATACTAAATTTAAGAATCTATTTATTTTTTCAAAAGTACAAACAGCCCGATCGCTTGAATAAATTTTAACTTTATAAAAAATGAGCAGTCAATGACTGCCCGTTCGATATTATTTAAATTGACTTATTTGCCTTCTCGTAAACTCCGCCGGAGATTTTGCCTACACGACCCCGGTTCATCAGTATTGGTGTTTAGAAAGCATTAGAAGTCATATTTCGTCAATCCATAACAGGCCAAGTGCCATACTTGTTCATTAAGAACTAAAATATTTTCAGGATTAATAGACATACAAACAACATCTTAAGATGAGGAACTTCATATAAATACTTTAAATCCATTATCGACAGCCTATAATATGCCATAGAGGAATATTTATCCCTTTCATTGAAACGAAAGCATATTTGACTTATAATGCATAATAGAAAAAACAATCCCATCAAAAGCACAGCTGCTCAATATAAAGTAAAATACATATCAAATGATATATATAATAATTTAATGTATTAATCAACAATGAGACGACAACGGAGAAAAACAAAATAAGGTTGTTGATAGTATGTTCGATTCTAAAAATGTATTCCTTGGCCCCATTTTATATTTTAAAGCAAAATCATATACCAAGGGAGTTCTATGGTTACTATTAATTACTACTATGCTTTTTGCAAACTTTTTTGCCGCATTAGTTTTTTGGATTATTTCAGGATTACTTGGCAAACGAAAACTTGAGATAAAACAAGATGACACAAGAAATAAATTGCCTTATTCTTCGTCTGGGACACACAAATCTTCGTATAAGAAATACCATAGTTTAAGTATTCCAAGGTTAAACAAAATCCCGGAAGGACCTGAAAACGGCATTGCAGGTTTTATTGACGTTGAAACTACAGGTTTGAGTGCAAGAAGAGATGAAATAATTGAATTCGCCATTTCACTGTTTTGCTTTGATAGAAATTCATACAACATAATCGGGATCGTTGACTCTTATTGCGGCTTGCGTGAGCCATCAGTTCCGATATCACCCGAAGCATCGAAAGTAAATGGCATATACATGCGCGATGTTAAGGGAAAGGATTTGGATTATAATCGAATTAATGAAATGCTTGAAAAAGCTGATTTTTTCGTATCTCATAATGCCAACTTTGACCGTAAATTTGTTAGACAACTATTTCCTTCTGTTGACATCAAAGACTGGTTGTGTTCCATGAACGGCATTAACTGGTACGACAAGGGTTTCCATTCCAAAGGGTTGCAGAATCTTCTATCCATGCATGGAATTCGTCCCAAATCAGCCCACAGGGCATTTTCGGACGTAGAGTCTGCAATAAAACTATTGTCCCTTCCAACTAAACATGGAAAGAGCTATTTCTATGAACTTATGAATGGATATATTGAAGCCAAGAATTATTATAAGAATAAACCAGGATATTACAATGGAAAGCATTATACTGAATATGCAGAAACCATTAGAATATTAAGGCGGGAAGGCGAAGATGATGCGGCTGAAAAAATATTATTAAAACTTTTGGATGCAATTGAATTAGAATCCAAAGCCGAAGGACACGGGGTTGCTCCCTGGTACTATGAGCAATTGGCAATAATCTATCGTAAACGCAAGGATTATCACAAGGAAATAGGAATACTTGAAAGGTTTGCAAAACAAAAACATGCTCCCGGCGTCAAACCGCCGAGACTTTTGGAAAGGCTCAAAAAGGCAAAAGAATTAGCTAATCAGGTGATATAGAGATTTAATTCTTTACTACATAAGAATTCCGGTTATGAGATAACCGGGAAACCAAGAATCCGTCACCATCAATAGATTAAGTATTTTTAGCCATCAAATACTTCCATATTTCTTCGTCATTTAAATGTGGGTAATTCTCCTTCAATCCTTCAGCCAATACATTCAAATATTTTTGACTTGGCGGATTTTTAGCAAGGGTCTCTTTGTTTGTAAAGGTCAACACATCTATACCATCGTATTTTCCTAATAGAAATATTTCATTATACCATTTTGAGTTTTCTCGAGGTATTAATCCGCCGTTTTCTTCTTTATATATATGCAGGAATTGCTCTTTGCTAATCAAATAGGCTACTCCGTATGCTTCACCCGGTTTAGATATGTCCAAGAAGGAAACACCTTTGTTATCCCAAGAGCCGGATTTATTGGCATAATACATGTTAAAAGGAATCTTATAGTTCATTTTGCCCCTTGGCGATGTTAAATCTTTACAAGGCTTATGATTCCTGCCGTTATTCCTAAACTGTCCTCCATTTATATAATGCATAAACCTTTCTTTAAGCATATTGGAACCGTATGCAACATACCACACTAAATCATCTTTGTTCTGTTCTTTATCTTTCCCCCAAGGCTGGCAATAGAATGGAATATAATCTTGCGCATTTACCTCCCCTAAATATTCATAAACATATGCATTGATAACACATTTTTTTCCGATAAGGACAGGCGCTTTCTTTAATTTGTACAAGGTGCCTTCTCCCTCAAGTTGATTTATCCTGTTTAGTGTGGATTGATTTATTATATATAATTCACCTTTTACCTTATCAGCTTCATTCTTTTTTATACCTGGATAGGAGCCTAAATCGTATAATGAATAACCTTCCAATATGCCTTTACCCATATAACGGCTGCCTTTTAAGAAGAATCTGTGATTGCATCTTCCTTTCATAAGAGTGCCATAAACAAAAATTATTGTATTTTCTCTGCTATTCAGTTTTTCCAAAAAATTCCGAACCCTGTCCGTATAACTTTCGCTCCATTCATTGCATATCGCTCCTTTTTCCAGTGCGTTTCTGATCCGGGACACCGTACTTTTATATAAAATCGTAAACTCTTTACATATGTCCGGGTAAGCCCACAAAAACAATGAAATATCAATAGTTTCAAAAATAGAGAGGCAATCAATTAAACCGGCTATTGCATCATACCCGCTGCCCATGAATCTGCGTCCGGTACATGCCAGCATACCCCTTTTCAAGGTATCCATAAACCCGTCAAGCCGGATAACTTTTTCCGGTATTTCAAGGAGCGCCTTCATCATAATAGACACCATAATATATGTCGGAGTATAGAAAAAATCGACTCTTCCATCAGCAGGCATATTTCTTGGATTGCCCAGACCCCAGAATACCATTTCATTATTTTCCTGCAAAGGTTGACCTTGCTTAATTGCTTTTTTTACATATTCTATTATTTCCCCTTCACTGGCCTGGCCGGAAACCAGGCTTTTTAAATCTTTTCTCAATTTCTCCACAATCTTTTCATAAGTCTTAATATCAACTACTGCGGGACGATAAAAAGTGTTTTCCATTAGCTATGCCCTCCTTTTATTATTTTAACTTAATGATACGGCATAGCCTCACTTGCGTTAATGAAGCTGAGCTTCAAGTTAAATCAATTCTTCTCTGGTATATGCACTTCTTAGCACCCTTTTTAGCTCAATGACAATTTCTTCATTGTTTACAAGAGCTTTAACACATTTTCCGTCAGAACAAAGAGAAATAACTGAACACCTCTCCAAGAAGATGCGTTCCCCACTATTGGTTAAATATTCTAAATAGCAGGTTTTACGGTTCTTGATGCAATCACACAACACGCCGGCACCTTCGGTATGACTACATTCATATTCTGTATAAAAGTAATTGTCCAATGGTTCATCCAGAGATAGATACCAATCCCTGTCATCAGGCAATAAGTGTTCTGAAACATATAAAATTCTTTTTTTAGCATAATCAGATAGCTGCTGCCAGATAGATTTTGCAGATATCAAAGCATAATTGCCTAATATAGGATCTTTACACATATGCTTCAATCCTTTTAATGTGACTATTACCTGAGTGATATTTAATGTTAAAAAAAGAGGATGTACTGTTGAAGTAAATTTGATTCTTCCTCCATCCCTTACCATTTCATTTATTAAAAAAGGTTTCCCACATACTTGAATAGGATCATGATAGCCTCTCAGGCGGGACAGATCATCCTCTAGTGTTCTTGTACTAATCCATAGTTCATCGGATAAATCTTCAATTGTTTTATCCGACATCTGCAATTCTTTTGCTATATACATTAGTCGTTCAAAGGTGTTTGATATGTCAATAGGCGGCCAGGCAATATCAACATAAAATGAATGTTCACTTCTTAAATAATCAATTAATTTCTTAGCAACAGTGATAACAGTTTTTTTGTCCCGAGTATATGATTTTACGGCTTCTTCGATGGCTAGACTTAAGCTTTCAGGTTCTAAAATATTATTATACATATTTAGATACTTATCACATATTAGTTTTAATACATTATCGACGACACCTTTTCTATATGGAAGACCGGTAAAATACTTTCTGTATGCATCCAGCTTTAGCAAACTTTCTATTACCTCATCAATTTTAATCATATGATTAAACCCTTTCATTTTCTCTATAATACATAATAAGCAACTTCTTTATGCTTTTAGACAATATAAGAGAGTAACAGAGTTTGACAGAATCGGTTTCATACAATAATGATCCCAAAACTTCAACAAGACGACCTCTTATAAACTTTCCGGATTTTTTTACAAAGCTAATGAATCCATATCAATTCGTTATTTTCTAAATATCTCTAAATCTCACTAATACTAATCTGTATATAATTTTCTTTATCCATCCTGACAACAATCTTTCTGTAACGATCCGTTTCATCCCTGTACAGGTCTAGGATGCCCGTAAAACTTTTACTTTCACCGTGATATATACTACTGTTCTTCCATGTGATGCTTTGATTATATTAAGTACTCTGTTAAGATTGTTCTCTCTATAAAAAACATTTGCATCATTAGCATATTGTGGTAACACGTTGATTTGTGCATAAGCAGGCAAATCATACCTGCTTTTTGCAAACTCACTAATTCCATCATCGTAATCCTGTGCAATACATTCTAAATAATATGACATAAGTCTGCTAATAAGTGTATTACTTTTATCATTTTCGGATATATGATTTAATTGGTTTGAATTATCTGTTCTAACAAGAAACCAGCGATACCGATTATCTTGATATACCCTATCTTTTAAGTTATTGTATAGTATTTCTCTAATAACTGACATATCAACGTTTTCGTTGTAACGTTCCCTTATAACCCTGCATTTATCCTTTGTTTTTATACCGTCATGACTTGCAAGTATTTCTATTATCATTTCTTCTAATTTCATACCATTGCACCTCACAAAATTTGTTTTGCAAGTCTCGCGGCAATCGTACAGATTCCAATAAACAGTTGGATAGTTAAATTTTGTATTGGATGTATGGAAGTTTCACTAAAAAACATTCAGTGTATTACAAATATATTTGCATTCATTGTTGATTGTTATTTATAACAAACAACGTCTGATTTCCAATTTATGATTATTATTCCTTATGTAAAGGAGTGTAATCTGCTCTTAGGTAAATATAATAGTCATTAATACTCAAATTGAATTAGTCAAGTCCAAATTAGTGTGTAAATTACCTCGGTTATCAAACGGTAGCTAATGAGACAATAGCCTAAGCGTTTTTATGCCGCGAAAG
>JGI24713J26584_10000321_pt1 | contig 35785 bp, 37 predicted proteins | sample BioPla4DNA1_FD_26584 | JGI IMG/M metagenome (IMG submission 26584) | reverse complement strand
TTAGGCTAATTCTTTGAAATATAAGCCATTTAAAATAGATTACTCCTTAAATTGATTCTCTCCCCTTTAAGCCTTTACTATAACCTTCTTAACATATTTGCTGGTCATGGCCCTTAATAGGGATGAGTATCTCAACTTAAATTGGATTTTATCCCCTAGCCTATATTCCTTCTTGCTATCGTTAATATCGATTATCAAATGGTCTGAACTTGCTCCTAACACTATTATGCCTGGGTCTATTGGTATAAGGTCCTCATCATCCATATCCTGCTTCCCTATGGCGCAAATGGCCCTCCTTCTGATGCCACGGTCTATAAAGTGGGGGGTGTTACCAAAGGCATCCATACCAATCTTACCCTGAGGTACTGAAGGTTTCTCCCTTATCTCTACTAACTCAGCCTCTAATAGGAAGGCATCATCAAAGGTTCCCCCTATCCTCTTCCCGTAGGCCGTTTCATAGCCTAAGACTATGGACTCACCTAATCTTAGGTGGTTTATACCTCTTAAATCTTCCTGGCCCAAAAGATGGATTGTACTGGAGTTACCACCGGAGATAAGCTTTAGTTTTATGTGGAATCTCTTTTCAATCTTCTCAGCTAAAGCTATTAATCTTCCTAGATTATCCTTATCCGGTATTACACCTCCGTAGCAGGTTAAATTGGTCCCTAGGCCTATAAGCTCTACTCCTTTAAGGGCCAATATTTTTTCTACTGTAGAACAGAGCTCTTCCTCCTTGTAGATGCCCTCCCTAAGGTCTCCTAAATCAACCATAAGGATAATGGAGTGAACCCTTCCCTGCCTTTGGGCTGCAGCGGAAAGGGCTTTTATTACCTCTATCTCAGAATTTAAGGATATGTGGGAGTATTTCACCACCTGGTCCACCTGGGAAAGCATGGGTAATCTTAGGAAGATCTTGGGAATATTAAATTCCTGTAAAGCCTTCATATTCTCTATTCTAGAGTCTGCCAGATACTTTACCCCTCCTTTTACAAAGGCCCTGGCTATATCCCTATGGGCACAGAATACCTTAGTTACACCTGCTACTTCTATTCCGTATTTAGCTGCCATCTCTACCAGGGTTTTAGCATTATGCTCTAGCTTGTCTAAATCTATTAAAAGTCTTGGATACATATACTTCCTCCTTAATTCTAAGGATTTCCAGCTTCTATTAAGCTATTCTGTATCAACTACAAATAATTCATCATATCTATAATATCATAGAATAAAAAAAGCAGTAATATCTGCCTAATGCAAATATTACTGCTTTTAATTTTGGCGCACTCGGGAGGAATCGAACCCCCGGCCTACGCCTTAGGAGGGCGCCGCTCTATCCTACTGAGCTACGAGTGCAAGTTCCTTAATTATTGTACAATATTTCTTTTAGAATGTCAATAAAATTATATATAAATTATTCAGTAACAGATTTTTCCTAGAACTATATAATGTATTAAGTAGAAAAACTTCTTATGGAGGGATATAGATGTCAAATTATAGAAAGGATTGCAACGATAGCAGCTTACTGTTCTTCTTCCTATTACTAGCTTTAATCTTCTGCGACGGAGACCTATTCGGCAGAAGATATTAAAATAAAGGGAGGTTGCCTCCCTTTATTTTTATTAGTAAAGCCATTTTTCCACTAAGTAGTCAAAACTTGAACCAGTTACCTCCTCACAGACCCTTATAAAATCCTCCGTAGTAGCTATACGAAACTTATACTCTTCAAAATAGGAATTGAGTATGTCATAAAGGGCCTCTATTCCATAGTTCTCCCTTATATCATCTATGAATAGGGCCCCTTTTAAATAGACTAGGATGGAATAGTCCTCCCAACCCTTAAACTCTCCTAAGGGTCTTAATACCCTATCCCCTTCTAGGAGGAAGTTCTTGCCGTATTCATAACCCAGCTTTACATTGTAATCGAAGTATTCCTTAGCCTTTTCTTTACTATAGACTTCCCTATAATAGATGGTTTCAGAATAGGAGGCTAAGGCTTCGTCTAACCAGGCTTCCCTTATCTGATTGCTTCCCACTAATCCATACCACCACTGGTGGGCCGTCTCATGGACTATAACCTGTTCCAGTAGATCAGCTTGGGCATTTTTAAAATAGTCATGGGAGATAAATACTATGCCGGGATACTCCATACCAGAGGGAAACTCAGTCATCACCACCGAATAATAGCCATAGGGATATTGGCCGAATAGCTTGTTAAATAATTTAAGAGACCTTTTAGAATACCTTAAGCTATTATCTACCATATCAGGTATATGTTCCAGGTAATAAAGCTTAATTACGGTACCATCCACCTGGTCTTCAGCTATTTTAAAATCCTTACTAGCCACCAGGGCAAAATCCCTTATAAGCTTACCCTCTATTTCATATGTTTTCTTACCATCTACAATTTCCTCCCACAATATATTTCCGCTGCTAGCTATTACCACATCCTCATCTGTTATGACCTTAACTCTATAGTTGGCTATATCTGAATAGAAGGGGTCCCCGATATCATAGTAGGGATCTGTATTCCATCCATTTTCATCATGGACACAGAGGATGGGGTACCAGTTGCCTAAATTTATCACCCTATCTCCATAGCCAAACCTATCCATTGGACTTGGAAGCTTGCCCACATATTCCATATGGATATCTAGTACTTGCCCTTCTGCTAAAGGCTTATCTAAACTTATTTTTAAAATTGTATCATCTTCACCTAAGAGCTCATAGGCTAGTTCCCCATTATCTCCTTTTATGGTTAAAATCTCTATGTAACCCTCATCAAAGGTGGAGGTATCAATACTATCTTTAAATAATATAGGCAGGCTATCTATGGACTTAAAAGCATTAGGATATAGGTGAAAATATAACTCCTCTAGAACATCAGCCCTATGGTTTACATATCTTATACTTTGTTTTGCCCTGTAACTTTTCCCCTCATAATCTAGGTCTACTTCAATATCATAATAACCTAAGGTTTCTAAATCTATGCCGTTATATTCCTCATGGATGATGGTTTCTGCTGACAAACTCTCCCTTGTACAAGCAGTTAAAAGAAGGGGAATTAGGATCAAAATAGATATTATGGATATAATTATCCTTTTAAGTCTTCTAGTCAATTAACCACCTCCGACTTTTATTACTCATAGTATTTACATTATTATTTATTGTACCAATACTCGATTTTTATAAGCTTTATGGGTACTAAAAAGGCTAGCAATAAAATTTAATTTATAGGATCTTCCAGCCTATGAACCCTTTATATAAAATAAAAGACGCCTATATACTAGCAAGTACATAGGCGTCCATACTATCTCTTATTATGCTGTTGCTTCCTTTTTAACTCTTGATTTTTGTAATAGATAAACTAGTATTAAGGCTCCTAATCCTATGGCGTCTGTTAAGAAACCTGGGTCTAATAGAAGGATAGCTGCTGCTGCAAGTGCCACTCTTTCATACCATTTACTATGGGTTACTAAATAACCTTCAATGGCTCCAGCTAAACACATCATACCTATCAGCGATGTTACTATAACCGGTAATGCCCTATAGATCGGTAAGAAATGTACTGTAGTTCCTACTATTTCATCTATAAGTATTAAGTCTGAATTTATACAGAATATATATGGTACTATAAAGGCTGCCGAAGCCAGCTTTACTGCTTGGAAACCTGTCTTCATAGCATTTGCACCTGCTATACCCGCCCCTGCATAAGCTGCTAAGGCCACTGGAGGAGTTATATCTGCAACTACTCCAAAGTATAGGATAAATAGGTGAGCTGCCATTAGGTTTACATCTAGTTTTATCAAGGCTGGAACTGCCATGGTTGCTAATACTATGTATTTAGCAGTAGTTGGAAGTCCCATTCCAAGGATTATAGATGCAATCATAGTTAGGAATAAGGTTGGTAATAATCTACCTGCTGCTAGTGTTACTATCATCTCTGCAACCCTTAGTCCCAAACCAGTTAGGGTTACTACACCTACAACTATACCTGCACAAGCACAAGCACAGGCTACACTTACTGCACCTTTTCCACCAGATTCCAATGCATCTAATATATCAGTTAATTTAAAGGAATTATCCTTCTTTATAATAGCTACTATTACTGCCATAAATACACTTATTACTATAGCTACGAAAGCTGCTCTTGTAGGCGTATATTGCATTACTAATAATACGATTATAGCTATAAGAGGTAATAGTAGATAACCTTCCTCTTTTAGAATCTTACTAACCTTAGGAAGCTGTTCCTTCGGTAGTCCTTTTAGACCCATCTTTGATGCTTCCAGGTGAACCATTACACCAACACCAAAGTAATATAATAAAGCTGGTATAGCTGCTGCAATACAAATATTTAAGTAGGATATACCTGTAAACTCTGCCATTATAAAGGCTGCTGCACCCATTACAGGAGGCATGATTTGTCCACCTGTTGAAGCAGTTGCTTCTACTGCTCCTGCAAAGTATGGTTCATATCCAGTCTTCTTCATCAGCGGTATAGTAAAGGCACCAGTCGTTACTGTATTGGCAACTGAACTACCTGATACTGAACCCATAAGACCTGACGCAACTACTGCAGTCATTGCAGGACCACTCTTGGTATGTCCTGTCATAGCATAGGCAAGATCTATAAAGAATTTACCTACGCCAGTCTTATCTAAAAATGAACCAAATAATATAAACATAAATACAAAGGTTGCCGATACACCTATAGGTATACCTAAGATTCCCTCAAGGGTTAAGTACATATGGGATACTATTCTTTCAAAAGTAAATCCCCTATGGGCTAAAATTCCTGGTAAATAAGGCCCAAGTTTAGCATAGACTAAGAAGACTATGGCTACTATAGGTAAGGCTGCACCTACTACCCTACGGGTCACTTCTAAGGTTATAAGTATGGCTGCTATACCTAATACTAAGTCTAGTGTAGTAGCATTACCTGCCTTATTGGCTATCTCCTCAACAAATATAAATAAGTAACCAAATACGATTACAGTAAGTACTGAAAATACATAGTCTAATATAGACGGATTAGTCCTATCAGACTTTTCCTCATGGGCAGGATATAATAAAAAACCCAATACAAATGCAAACATAATATGAAGTGATCTCTGTCTAACTGATAATAAGGTACCAAAACCTGCTGTTATAAATTGGAATGTGGAGAATAATATGGCGATAATTGCAACGACCTTTGCTATCATACCCGTAGGCTTTCTTAATTTAGAGGTATCGAGATCATATTCCTCCAATAACTCATCCACGTCTAATGCAACGTCAGATTCTGTGATCCTTTGTTCTTTACTCAATTGAATCCCTCCCTTATTTTATACAATGCATAGGGCATCGTATCTATGGTAAATTTAATACCAGTCCTAGGTTTAGAAAAATCTAAAAAATCATATTGGCTACCATCATAGATCAATCTATGATTTGCCCTTACTGCACCTACCCGATAGACTAAATTATCTATCGTTTTATTAATATCGTAAATTCTAAAACCTTCTTCAGTTAATTGAAATTTGTAGGGTGTCGTTGCAGGCAAGCCTGCTCCCAAGGAGTTAAATCTTGATTCAATAAGGATTATGTCTTGACCTTTGACTACATATTTTTCGCTGACTGTAGTCAGTTGAACGGAATGAGTATGTTCGATTATAAAATTATCACCATCAGAAATTTTCCAAGCCCTTATATAATTGTCCTCTTTAAAATCTGATGCTAACAACACTTTAATAGGCATTAATGACCATATAATAATTAAAATAATTCCTATTATTAATATTTTTATAGATAAGGTATTGAACCGAGATTCAATACCTTTATCTATATTTTTACTCTTATTTAACGCCAGCTTCTTCATAATATTTTGCCGCACCTGGATGTAATTCTATTGGCATACCTTCAAGGGCTGTTTCTAATTTAATATCATTACCCCTATCATGAGTATCGATTATTACTTGTCTATACTCGAATAAGGACTTTGTCATATCATATACTAAATCTTCATCCAGATCTTCAGGTACTACTAACATAGCCATTACTGCTGCAGCTAATACATCTTCATCATTACCTTTGTAAGTTCCACCAGGTATAGTTACTCCTGTATAGAATGGATATTCAGCAATTAGTGCATCTAATTTAGCTTGATCCATTGCAACTACTACTATGTCGTTAGATTGAGAAACTTCTACTAATGCTGCTGTTGGTAAACCAGCTGTTACGAATGCAGCATCTATGTGGCCGTCCTTTAATTGGTCTGCAGCCTCACCGAAGGATAGGTAGTCTGCCTTAGCTAAATCATCATAAGTAATACCATGTACGCCTAGGATTTGTCTAGCGTTAGCTTCTGTACCAGATCCTGGAGCTCCAACTGCAACCTTCTTACCCTTTAAATCTTCTATGGTTTTAATTCCAGAGTTAGCATTGGCTACAACTTGAACTACCTCTGGGTATAGCATAGCCATGCCTCGGATATTTTCCACTTTACCAGAGTCAGCAAAGTTTTCTATACCTTCATAAGCATAGTAGGTAATGTCACTTTGTACGAATGCTATTTCAGTTTCTCCCTTAGCTACTAAACCGATGTTTTCAACAGATGCTCCAGTAGATTGTGCGTTAGCATTTACCCCCTCAAGGTTATCGTTGTAGATCTTAGCAATTGCTCCACCCAGTGGATAATAAGTACCAGATGTACCACCTGTTGCTATGTTTACATAGGTTGTTTTGCCGCCTCCTCCAGTGGTACTGTCTCCACCGCCACATCCAACGGTCATTGATAGGATAAGTCCAAGTACTAGTAGGATTGCAACCATTTTCCTCGACATATGAATCCCCCTTTAACTTTTTATTATCTGTGAATATTTATTATATCGAACCTTCAATATAATAAATATTCTCAAGATTGTATTTTAATTATACCATATTTTTTTTACTTATACCAGTACAATTTAAAAATTTAAGATTTATAGAAATAAAAAAAGGGTAACAATTGATATTGCTACCCTTTCCGACATTTTTCGACTATTTAATTACATCTATATTACCCATATATGGCCTTAGGGCTTCTGGTATTAAAATTGAACCATCTTCTTGTTGGAAATTTTCTAAAATTGCAGCAAAGGTCCTCCCAACTGCCAATCCTGATCCATTTAGGGTATGGACATACTCTAGCTTACCATTGTCTTCCCTTCTATATCTTAGATTTGCTCTCCTAGCTTGGAAGTCTTCAAAGTTACTGCAACTTGAAATTTCTACATACCTATTATAGCTTGGCATCCATACCTCCAAGTCGTAGGTCTTTGCTGCTGAAAAACCTAAGTCTCCTGTACATAATTCCACTACCCTGTAGGGTAAGTTTAACCTCTTTAATACCTCTTCAGCGTTCCTAGTTAATTTCTCCAACTCATCATAGGAATCTTCTGGCCTAGATAATTTAACTAATTCTACCTTATCGAATTGGTGGTTCCTAATTAGTCCCCTTGTATCCCTACCAGCTGATCCAGCTTCCTGCCTAAAACATGGAGTATAGCCTGTATAATAAAGTGGTAGGTCCTTTTCAGCTAGAATTTCATCCCTATGGATGTTGGTTATTGGTACTTCTGCCGTTGGTATTAGGAAATAGTCCTTTGATGGTAGGTGGAACATGTCTTCTTCAAACTTTGGCAACTGGCCTGTACCTATCATACTATCCCTATTTACCATAAAGGGTGTCAATATTTCCGTATATCCATGTTCTTCAGTATGCAGGTCAAGCATGAATCTGATGATAGCCCTTTCCAATTTTGCCCCTAGGCCCTTAAACATGGTAAATCTAGCACCTGTAATTTTGGCAGCCCTTTCAAAATCTAGTATCCCTAATTCAGGTCCTAAATCCCAGTGGGCTTTGGGCTCGAAGCCGAATTCCCTTGGTTGGCCAAATCTTCTTATCTCCTTATTATCTTCATCGCTCTTACCGATTACTACATCCTTATTAGGGGTATTTGGAATTTGTAATAGTAGGTTTCTAATTTCCTTATCTAATTCCTTAACCTCTCCATCTAGTTGGGAGACCTTATTAGATAACTCCTTCATCTCCTTTAAGATTTCGGTAGTATCCTTTCCTTCCTTCTTTAATTTAGGGATTTCCTTAGAAGCTGCATTTTGCTTAGCCTTCATCTCTTCTACTTCCATAAGTAGCTTTCTTTTCTTTTCATCTAATTCTAGTATTTTATCGATTGGATAATCCCCATTTCTCCTAGAAAGTAGTTCCTTTACTTCTTCTGGATTCTCCCTAATCCTCCTAATATCTAACATAGTATCCCTCCAAATTTTTCTTATATTTTATAGTTTGTTATAAATCTACTAAGTAAATAGATTTAAAATAAATAAACTCCCACCCCTAAGACTTAGGGACGAGAGTTACCCGCGTTGCCACCCTATTTAACTTTTCAGTTCACTCAAAAAGTTACAAGCTCCAGGACGGATTCGATAATTCCACTTGCCAATTCCCACCAGCCATTGGCTCTCTGAAAAGCTTCCTTACCTACTACTTCCCTTCTCAGCTTAGGTATTCAATTTTCAATCTAATTTATTAAATTTTTTATTAATTATATCACATGATAAGAGTTAGTCAAGGCCTTTCTAGTAGTTTTTGGCATCTTTACTTATCTTCCACCCATTTTAAGGACCTTTCTACTGCCTTCCTCCAGCCAGAGTATAGGCCCTCCCTCCTATCTTCATCCATCTCTGGTTTAAAGATCCTATCAATGCTCCAGCCCTTGCTGATCTCATCCTTATCTGACCAAAAGCCCACTGCCAATCCAGCCAAGTATGCCGCCCCTAGGGCCGTTGTTTCAATTACCTCCGGCCTATAGACAGGGACATCTAGGATATCTGCCTGGAATTGCATTAGGAAGTCATTGGCCACTGCCCCTCCATCTACTTTTAGACCTTGTAGGGGGATGCCTGAATCCTCTTCCATGGCCTTAATAACATCCCTAGTCTGGTAGGCAATGGATTCCAAGGCTGCCCTTATAAGGTGGTTCTTATTGGCCCCTCTAGTTAAGCCGACGATGGTGCCACTGGCGTAAGGATCCCAGTAGGGAGCCCCTAGGCCTACAAAGGCAGGCACTAAATACACTCCATTGCTGTCCTCAACCTTTGTAGCATAGTATTCACTTTCCGCTGCATCCCTTATTAACTTCAACTCATCCCTCAGCCACTGTACTACAGCTCCTGCTACGAAGATGCTGCCCTCCAGGGCATATTCCACCTTCCCACCTACTCCCCAAGCTATGGTGGTAACAAGGCCCTTTTTAGAGCTTATGATTTCCTCCCCCATATTCATAAGCATAAAGCAGCCAGTACCATAGGTGTTCTTGGCCATTCCCGGCTGGAAGCAGGCCTGACCAAATAGGGCTGCTTGCTGATCCCCAGCTATTCCAGCTATGGGGATTTGGGCTCCACCGAAGGTATGGGTATCCGTCACTCCATAAACCTGGCTGGAAGGCCTAACCTCCGGCAGCATGGAGGAAGGGATACCTAGCTCTTCAAGGAGCCTTTCATCCCATTTTAATTCCTTAATATTATAGATCATAGTCCTTGAGGCGTTGGAATAATCGGTAATATGTACTTTTCCTCTCGTTAAGTTCCAGATTAACCAACTATCAACGGTGCCAAATAATAAATCACCCTTTTCAGCCTTCTCCCTGGCACCCTCCACATTATCTAAGATCCACTTAATCTTAGTTGCTGAGAAGTAAGCATCTATTACCAGGCCTGTATTTTCCCTAATATATTCTTCCAAGCCCCTTTCCTTCAATTCCTGGCAAAGGTTTGCGGTCCTCCTACACTGCCAAACTATTGCATTATATATGGGCTTACCCGTACTCCTATCCCAAATGATGGTAGTCTCCCTCTGGTTGGTTATACCTATGGCAGCTACTTCATCTGGCCTAATACCTGCCGATTCTAAAACTTCCCTAGCTACCCCCGACTGGGTTCCCCAGATCTCCATAGGATCATGCTCCACCCAACCTATTTGAGGGTAATATTGGCTAATCTCCTTCTGGGCAATCCTAATGATCTTACCTTCCTGGTCAAATAGAATTGCCCTGGAGCTGGTAGTGCCCTGATCCAGGGCCATTACATATCTCTTTTCCACTGCCCTTCCCCCTTTATATTCTCATATCCCCTGGTTTAATTAGACCTCTCCTCCTCATCCATTGGCCTACTATATATGATATAAGTCCTGGAAGGATAAAATGCATCAAAAGAATCATAAGTAAAACCACAGGCGAGCTCCCCATTACCTCTATGGCAGCAAACTGCCCCACCAGGCCACTGGTCCCCATACCTGCACCAATGGCGTTGTTCTCCATCTTCAGGATAGTGGTGGATATGGGCCCTAGGATAGCCGATGCTACTATGGCCGGCAGCCAGATTATAGGCCTTTTAATGATGTTGGGCATCTGAAGCATAGAGGTTCCAATGGCCTGTGCTATGAAGCCACCTGGCCCATTGTCCTTATAGGATGCTACGGCAAAGCCTATCATATTGGCACAGCAGCCTACTACGCTGGCTCCAGCGGCTAAGCCTGATAAATTCAATGATATGGCCAGGGCAGCTGAACTTATGGGGAGGGTAAGTATGATACCCATGGTTACAGAAACAATAATACCCATTGGAATTGGATGGAGTTCCGTTGCCATGTTTATAAAGCTACCTACATAATTCATAAAGTTAGCAATATAGGGTGCTACATAATTTCCCACAAGACCACCTAATACTATGGTGGTTATAGGTACCAGGACTATATCTACACTGGTCTTACCCTGGATAAGCTTAGAGATTTCTGCTGCTGCCAGGGAGGCCACAAAGGCTCCCACCGGCTCCCCTACACTTATTACAGCAGCCCCTTCCTGGAAGGAGATGCTGCCAGCCCCTATGGCCCCTACTATAATTGATGAGAAAATACCTAAGGGAGGGGCGCCAACGCTGTAGGCAACCCCTGCCCCTATGGCAGGTCCCATTAGGCATTGGGCCATATTTCCAAAGCTTATGAGTAGGTCATTTTCAGTTAAATTACCTATTTGCCTTATGATAAGTCCTATTAACAATGATGCAAACAAACCCTGGGCCATTCCATTGAAGACATTAACAAGATAATTTCTTATTCCACCAGCTCTTCTATTAGACATTTCCTCCGATCTCCCATCTTAAATCATTACCATAGAATTTTAAGGGGTTGAACTTTTCAAATATCCTTGAAAATATCCTATCCGTATAGATCTCAGATATCTCCTTTGGTGTCAAATTTGTAGATATGATGGTCTTTTTCCCCTTCAAAAGCCTAGTATTTACAATATTAAAGATTTCAGCATTGGTAAAGGTATTGGCTACCTCAGTTCCTAGGTCATCTATTATTAATAGGTCAGCTTCAAATAAGAGTTCATACTGATAATCGCTTAATTCCTTATCGCCCCTACCGAATCTCCTATTTTCCAATATCTCTAAGATGGTAAAGGCGGTTTGATAGACTACTATCTTATTTTTATCCAATAAGGACTTGGCTATACAATTGCATAGGAAGGTTTTGCCCAAGCCTGTAGTTCCATAGAACAAGAGGTTCTCCCCATTATTCTCGTCAAAATTATTAATAAAGCCTTCGCAGATGCCCACTATATCTATCATATTTTCCCTGGGGGTCATGGCTTCTCCCTCGAAGGGTTCATCACTAAAGAGGTTGATGTTAAAGGTTTGGAAATTTTCCTTCTCCAGGATGTGCTCAATATTAGACATCTTATAGGCCATGGAAACCATCCTTTGTTTAAGGCAATTGCATTTTTCCCCATTGTTCAAATATCCAGTATCCTCACATTCTTCACAGTCATATTTTAATTCCATATAATCCAGGGGTATGTTGGATTCTGTCATAAGATAGGCCTTCTCCATCTTCAACCTTTCAATCAATTCCTTGGCCTCCCTTATGATTTCTTCATAGTCTTCGGGATTAAGTATTATGGCCTTTGACATCTTAAGGCCTGCTTCTCTTATTTTTTCATCTATCTTCTTTATGGCTGGAATCTTCCTATAGACTTCTTCTACCCTTCTTTGTCTTTCCTTCTCATTCCGATCCCTTTTCTTTTCATATTCTAATGTAATCTCCTTGATCATCTTCTTATACATAATTACATTTCTCCTTTTGTCCTCTGACTATAGGCCTCCCTCTTCCTCCTGGCTATTTCCTCCAACTGGTCGGAAGTATACTTATCCGTCCTTTGTTGGAAATTATGGAATCTAGTAACAGTCCTAGCCTTCTTAATTGGGCTTTTAACAGCCCCTTCCCTCTCCTTAGGCTTGTCCAATAGCTCTATATCTTCTACTTTTCTTATGCCCTTCCCATACCAGGATTTAAGTATGGCATTTACATAATTGATACTTGGAGTTGGGTTTTTATCCCTTTCACAAGCCTGTAATATTAGGTCTAATCCAAATCCATATTCATCTATCCACTTATCTATGGTCTTACTTTCAGCCTCTTTTATAGGCCTTTTATCTAAACCCAGGGATTTCATTATCCGCTGATAGATATAATATCTTTCATCCTTTTCCTTCATATATTCTATGATAGCTTCCTTATTGGTTAAGCCCTGGTCATACCAATTTCTGATGATAGCTTCCACATAGGCTATACTCCTTACACCCTTCCTATCCACCCCATAGGAAAAGGCCAACTCTATAACATCTGGATTCATATTATAATCCGTAATCCAGCTTAAGATCTTCTGCTTTTCCGTGGGAACGGTCTGCCTCCTCATAATATGGTTGATCTTGTTGAACATATTATTGATTTCCGGAACCTTATTGGCCTCTATCAGCTCTTCAGCTATATTTTTACTGCTGATCTTCTCTACTAGATGGTTTTCTTCCTTCATAAATAATTTAATATTATTTTTAATATATAATTGCTTTAAACTTAGAAATTTGACCCTATAATTATGTCCCTTTTCATTATCCATAGGGATTTTTTCAATAATCCCCTTACTCTCCCAAAAATCCCAAGCCCTTAAGACATCCTCCAGGGGTATGTTTAAGTGCTTGGCTATGGTCTCATTATTTACTTCTATTTTAGAATCCCTATCATAGGCATACTTATATCCTAGCAAATATACCTTAACGTAGGTACCATTGGCCATGGGCATAAAATCATTGATAAATATATTTTCAATAGGCGTATCCCCTAGATCCATATCGGTAGTTTCTAAGAAGAAACTCATACTATCATCTCCGTTGCTATCAGCTACTTCAGTATTATTGTGCGTTCAAATCTGTACAATATATGAAAAATTCTGTACAATATATGAAAAATAGAGTACATAAATATAAATATTATAATAAAAATACAAGCTGAGGGTTTAGACATAGCAATTTTGCAAGCTTATTTCAGCTAAAAATCCTATGACTTACAAACCCCCAATCTTCAATTACAATTAAAAACTAAAGATACTTTATAAAATCATATTTCTCTAACTTCATCCTGTATATATAATTATATATTTTTTCATTTACTATTACAAAACAGGATTTGGCTTCTTGGAAGTATTTATTGTTTAAATCTAGCTTGTGGTCGTGGAATTCTTCTAGATAATAACCATTTATCTTAAAGCCTAACTTTTCATATACCCGCATGGCCCTTTTGTTAAATTCCGCCACTTCCAGATACATCCGCTTCATCTTCATATGGTTAAAGTAGTATTTTAAATACTCCCTTAGGGTTTCAGTACCGTATCCCTTATTTATGAAATTAGGATCGAATACTACCCCTAGGGTAGATTCCCTTTTAAGGTATTTAATATCCTTGATTCCAAAATAACCAATAAGCCTCTTATCCTCATTTAAAACCCCATAATACTTATTAAAAAAAGAACTGGTCTTGTGCTTGTACCATTTCTTTATCTGTTCATCAGTCATATTGGGAAAATTATAATCACTTAATAAGGGGTTGTCATGACAACCCCAATTCCTCATGTAAAAAACATCCTCTAGTTGAAGAGGTCTTATGGTCACTCTATCTCCAATAATCTTCATAGCTATCTCCTAGATCTACTCCGTTAATATATTCTCCTTATTTAAGAACTTAGTAAATTCCTTTTTAAAGACTAATTCTACAGTACCTGTCGGACCATTCCTGTGTTTTGCTATGATAACTTCCCCTATATTTTTCTTATCCGAATCTTCATGATAATATTCATCCCTATATAAAAACATTACAACGTCAGCATCCTGCTCTATGGCTCCTGACTCCCTTAAGTCAGATAAGATTGGCCTGTGGTCTGCCCTCAGTTCTGGTGCACGTGAAAGCTGGGATAGGGCAATAACTGGACAATCCATCTCCTTAGCCAAGGCCTTAAGTCCTCTGGAAATGGCAGAAATCTCCTGCTGCCTATTTTCAGAATGGCCCTCTATCTGCATTAATTGGAGATAGTCCACCAGGACTAGGTCTAGGCCCTTTTCCATCTTCAGCCTTCTACACTTGGCCTTCATCTCTGTTAAGGAGATACCCGCCGTATCGTCTATATAGATATCCGCCTGGGATAATGGTCCCATGGAGTTTATAATCTGCAGCCATTCATCCTCCGTCAACCTACCGCTTATGATCTTCTGTAGGTCCACATGAGCCACAGATGAAATCATCCTCTGTACCAATTGTTCCTTAGACATCTCCAAGGAGAAGATGGCAACTTTTGCCTTGGCTTTTAAAGCACTGTTGACGCAGATATTTATACCTAGGGCAGTTTTACCCATGGAAGGTCTTGCTGCTAAAAGTACTAGGTCTGACTTTTGTAAGCCTGAAAGCTTATTATCTATATCTATAAATCCAGTAGTTAAACCAGTTAATTCCCCTTGATTGGCTGCCATCTCTTCTATCTTGGCAAAGCTGTCTAGTAAAACTTCACTAATGGGGCTAAAGCCTTCCCTATGGGTACCCTGGGTTATGTCGAATATGGCCTTTTCAGCCTTCTCGATGATGGATCCTACCTCCTCCGTATCCTCATAGGCTAGACCCATAATCTCATTACTGGATTTTATTAATCTCCTTAAGATGGCTTTTTCCCTTACAATTTCACAGTAGTATTGTGTATTAGCTGTAGTTGCTACGCTACTAGATAGATTAGCTAAATAGGTGACTCCACCTACATTTTCTAAGGTGCCCCTTCTCCTTAATTCCTCAGAAAGGGTGATTAAATCTACAGGTTCACTTTTATTGAATAGCTCCAATATGGCTTCGTAGATTTCCCTATTGGCTTCCTTATAAAAATCCTCAGGCTTGATAATCTCAATAGATGTATTTATGGCTTCCTTGTCCACTAGCATGGCAGCCAAAACGGATTGCTCTGCTTCTATACTATGAGGTGGAATCCTTCCTAAACTAACAGCTTCCATCTAATCACCTACTATTCTAGGACTACATTAACCTTTAAAGTAGCTGTTATTTCAGGATATACTCTGATTTCCACATTAGTTATACCTGTAGTTTTTATATTTTCCTTTAATTCTATCTTCTTCCTGTCTACTTCAATCTTGTGTTCCTTCTTCAACTTATCAGCTATATCCTTAGAAGTGATTGAGCCAAATAGCCTGCCACCTTCTCCACCCTTGCCCTTAAATTCTAAGCTTATAGCTTCAATCTTTTTCTTAAGCTCTAAAGCTTCTGCCTTTTCCTTTTGCCTTTGGGCTTCCTTTTCCTTCTGTTCTTCCTTCCACTTCTTTAAGTTGGCTGGTGTAGCCTCTATAGCTAATCCCTTAGGAAATAAAAAGTTTCTAGCATAGCCAGTCTTGGCATTTACTAACTCCCCTGCCTTACCTAAACCTTTCACATCTTGTAATAAAATTACCTTCATCTTATTCACCTTCCTTAAGATATTTATCTATTGCTTCTATCAACATGGTTTCTGCTTCATCGATGGTAACCCCTAAAAGCTGGGCTGCAGCACTAGTTAAGTGTCCGCCACCACCTAAGTCCTCCATTATAAGTTGGACTGACATATCTCCCAAGGACCTGGCGGAAATATGGACTCGGTCGTTGGAATAGGTCAGTACAAAGGAAGCCTTGATACCCTTGACTCCCAGTAGTTCATTGGCCGCCTGTGCTGCAATTAGCAGGCCATTTTCAATATCCCTTTCCAACCTTCCTATTACTATATTATCAAATACTATCTTTGAAGACCCGATTACCTCAGCCTTATATAGGTAAGTTTCGTGGTCGTCCCTAAATAATTGTTTTACCGCCGTCGTATCTGCTCCTGCCCTCTTTAGGGTAGATGCAGCCTCAAAGGTCCTTACACCTGTTTTAAAGCTGTAATTGTTGGTATCTACTGTGATTCCAGCTAAGAGGGCCTCTGCCTCAAATTTTGTTAAATTGATTCGGTCACTCATATAAGTTAGAATCTCTGTCACCAGTTCACTAGTGGAGGACGCATAAGGCTCTAGATAGGTTAAAACCGGATCCTTTACGAATTCCGCTCCCCTCCTATGATGGTCTATAACTACGATTTTATTTACTAAATCTAGTAAGTCAGGAGCCTCTGTAAAGCTAGGTTTGTGATTATCTACCAGGATCATCAGGCTGTTATGGCTTACCAACTCTTCAGCCTCCTGGGAGCTAATTATGGATTCCAGTAGCTCCGGCTGCTCCTCCCTCATCTTATCACAGATATTTATTATAGATGGATTTTCCCCATTTAATATTATATAACCCTTCTTGCCCCTACTTCTAACGGCACTGATGACACCTATGGCAGCCCCTATGGAATCCATATCAGGGTTTTTATGGCCCATTACGAACACATTATCCGCCTGGTCTATTAGCTGCCTTAAGGCATGACCGATTACCCTAGCCCTTACCTTATTCCTCTTTTCTAGGGCCTTGGATTTTCCACCATAGAATTCATAGGCCCCTTCCTTGTTTAGAACGGCCTGGTCTCCCCCCCTTCCTAGGGCAATATCTATGGCTGCCTTAGCATTGTTGTGAGATTGGTTGAAGTCCTCCCCGGTGGCAGAAACACCGATACTCAGAGTTATTGGAATGGTGTTGCCCATATCCAATTCCCTGATTTCATCTAAAATATCGAACTTCTTCTCCTGGATCTCCTCTAAGGCCTGATTTTCTATAATTACCAGATATTTATCATTTTCATACTTCCTAACAAGGCCATTATATTGTAAAAAGTACTCATTTATCCTCTTATCTATTTCTGCAATAAGGAGGGGCCTGTTTACATCTGGAGTGTTATTCTTCACATCATCAAAATTATCTATATATACTAGGGAAACTATTGGCTTTTCGTTCCTATATTTATTTGCCAATCCAAAGTATATGGTAAAGTCTACCCAGTAAAGCATGATTAATCTATTTCTAGAGCTAGCGGTCTTCTTGCCATCTATGAAATTAGGATANACTAGATAGGTCTTGTTATCGTATTTAATATTTAAGGGCTCATTTTCTTCACCCTTTAATAAGTCCTCCAGGTTAAAACCTGGTACTAGATTATAAATCCTTTCATTTAGTATATCTTCTTCAATGATCATATTTAGAAATGGAGTGTTATACCAAGTGATGCTGCCCTTTTCATCTATAATAACTAGGGGAAAGGGCATGTTAAAGATGGCATGTTTAGCTGCCGTTTCAAATTCCTCTGACAGGATCTCTATATGCCTTTTTACTAATTTATTCTTTTTATCCGTTTCAGTAATGGTATGATATACTAGGTAGGCTAATACGAGCAGTGATATGACTCCTAAAACAGGTTGGTAGATCCATATTATGATAGTAAATATAAAAAGAGCTATTAAATAAAATTTATTATCCCACCAGTGGAATAAGTTCTTATCTTCCATAAAAATCCTCCTAAATGGATTTAGACCCTCTAATCTTCCTCAGGTCTAATAAGACATCTATGCCCCCCAGGATGGATATTAAATTATATATTTGGGGTGTTAAAAATATTATAAAATATGATATTATCTTGATAAACCTCTTCATCCTTATCTTATTCAATAGATGGTCTATGACGGATAAGCCCTGAATAAAGAGAACAAATACTAATAATACTATTATATTCACATAAATAGGTGTTGCCAATGGGATATCCAACCAACTTATGATAAAGGCGGAAATTAGCATAAATAGAGAACCTGCAACGAAATTATCCGGCAAGCTAAATTTACTAAACCTTGGTATATTTAATATGCCGATGCCAATTTTCCTAAGGCCATGGACAGTTAATCTATAGTATATGCTACTGATTATTACCGATGTAAGCAGCATCATTGATGGGATTATCAATAGTAGGGTTTGATATTGGCTTTTTATAGCTTCCCTTCTTTCCAGTAATTCATAGGATGTTAAACCCATCTCCTTAAAGATCTCCATCTGAGCTGCTAGGGTTTGCCTAAAGCCTTCCTTTAACTCCAAAATAAGATTGGCTCCACTAAGGCTTTGTAAGGCAAATAGGATTAAATTAGAAGTAAAAAAGGCAACTGCTGAATAAAGGATTACCTTATTGGGGGAAGCCCTCCTCTTTATATGGTATATATTTATGATTATAACGGGTCCCAATAACAGAAGATAGGAAAGGCTTATACCAATACTTGTAAAAATGCTCACTATTACAAAGCTAATAATTAGACTTGTAATGCTAGATATTAAGTCATGCTTGATTCCATATATGATAAAGGGTACTGGCAAAATTAATATTAAAATAGGAAAGAAATATAAAGAAAACACTATAGTCATACTCATGATTATAGTTAAGATGACACATTCTATGATCTTCTTGTTGGCCTCATTGCCATTCATATAATTCACCTCAGTTTTATCTATCATCTATATGGTCTAAAAGCTTACTTAGGTCGCCATACCATCTCTCTATCTTATGTTCTTGGATTAGGTTCAGCCTAATATTGTCCTTCATGGCAGAATCTATCCTTTCAAAGCCTATACCTAGCCTTTTACCTAATAAATAGGACTGGATTATTATATTGGAGAGGGTATCCTCTATATTTTCCTTACTATTTAATTCTGAGTCTATGAAGATCCTGTGTAAATATGCTATATTGGTTAACAGCTCTGATTTTAACCAATCTATAGTCTTCATATTCTTGACTATATCTATATCCTTATTATCCAACTTATTCCCCACCTTATCAAACTATGTTAAAAGGTCTTATTAAAATAATACAGACTTAGGGATAATAAGTCAAATAAAAAAGAGAGGCTAATCCTCTCTTATTCTATTCTGCAGTATATGGTAATAAGGCTACTTGTCTAGCTCTTTTTATAGCCAATGTAACTTGTCTTTGATGTTTTGCGCAGTTACCAGAAATTCTTCTTGGTAAAATCTTGCCTCTGTCTGTTATATATTTTTTTAATACATTTATATCCTTATAGTCTATACGTTCTACTTTTTCAGCGCAGAAGCTGCAGACTCTTTTTCTTGGCTTAAACCTTCTTTGCATCTTTTCCCCTCCTTCTAGAATGGAATATCGTCATTATCCGTAGGATGGAATCCTTCTATTCCAGAGAATCCAGCGTCTGGTGAATCATAGAAATCCGATCCAGTGTTTCTATTTGGACTATCTCCCCATTCTAAGAACTCAACGTTATTGGCTACTACCTCAGTAACATAAACCCTTCTGCCTTCCTTATCATCATAGCTTCTTGATTGAATCCTACCCTGTATAGCTACTAACCTACCCTTAGCCAGGTAAGTTGCACAGTTTTCCGCCATTTTACCCCAAACTACAATATTGATAAAGTCTGCTGTAGGCTGGTTGTTGGCTATCATTTCCTGCCTCTTCTCTTTAGACAAGGGCTTATCCACTGCCAAAGAAAAAGTAGATACGGCCGTTCCTGTATTGGGTATATACCTAAGCTCTGGATCCCTGGTCAACCTTCCAATTAATACAACATGATTCATAATTTCACCATCCTTGGATTACTCATCTTCTCTAATGATCATATGCCTCATGACGATATCTGAAATCTTCGCTATCCTGTCTAACTCATCGACAACTGCTGGAGTTGCGTCAAAGTTAACTAATACGTAGTGACCTTCGCTGTGGTCATCGATTAAGTAAGCTAACTTTCTAACTCCCCAATCATCGACGTTAGTAACTGATCCGTCAGCCTCGATTATGCCTTTAAATCTTTCTACTAGCTGATTGATCTTTTCCTCTTCTAGGTTAGGGTAAAAGATAAACATTGCTTCATATTTTCTCACGTCATTCACCTCCTTATGGACTATCGGCCCCATTTAGAATGGGGCAAGGATTTATCTTAAATATTATATCACTTAAATGAATTATATACAAGTAAAAAAGTTAATAATCATTAAGTCATCTCTAGAATTGTATTCTCTCCTTATCTGCCCCTTCATAGCTACTATATAGCAGAGGCGAGTGTGTTTGTCAGCAGTGGATAAATCAATATCTTCTCCGGCTGCTAGCCTCTCCATTAGCTCCTCCTTGGGGATGGTGTACTCAACCCCATATTTAACCCCCTCTAACCGCCTGATGGCGTCGGAATGTCCCTAAATTAATAATAAAAGAAGGTAATCCAAAATCCTTCTACCCTCTACATCCTTACCCATGCAACCACTCCCTTATATAGATATTTAAGCTCATATTAGCTTATTCTATCCTTAATGGTCCTTTTCCTTTCTTTTTTAAATTTTCCTATACTTATTCCTATACTTATGGATATTTTACATAATTTTAACATAGGCAATATACTAGATTTTACATGGGTAGACTATTATTTGAATGAAATCATAAATTGAAAGGAAGATACCAATGAAAAGAATAATAAGTTTAACATTAGTTCTTATGATTATTATGGCCTTTGCAGTGGGATGTACTGGCACAGACAATGGAGCAGATGGCGGATTTGATACTAGCCAGACTATAAATGTAATCAGCAGGGAAGATGGTTCAGGTACCAGGGGAGCCTTTGTTGAAATCGTTGGGATTGTAGATGAGAATGACAATGACCTTACTACAGTAGATGCAGTTGTTCAAAACAGTACTAATGGTGTTATGACTACAGTTGCAGGAGATGAATATTCCATAGGTTATATTTCATTAGGTTCATTAAACGATACTGTAAAAGCCCTTAAGGTTGAAGGGGTAGAGGCTACAGCTGAAAATGTAAAGAGTGGAGAATATAAGATTGCAAGACCCTTTAACATAGCCTTCCAATCAGGTTTAAGTGAGTTAGCTAAAGACTTTGTAAACTTCATCTTAAGTGCCCAAGGTCAAGCTATTGTAGAGGAAAATGGCTTTATAGCTGCTTTAGATGGGGAAGAATATACTCCTTCAGGCCTAACTGGAACAATCGTTGTAGCTGGTTCCACATCAGTGACTCCAGTGATGGAAAAATTAGCAGAGGCTTATGAAGGCTTAAATGATGGAGTATCCATCGAAATCCAATCAACAGGTTCCTCAGCTGGTATGACAGCAGCCATGGAGGGAAGCGCTGATATAGGTATGGCTTCAAGGGATTTGAAGGATTCAGAAAAAGAAGTCTTAGAATATGAAGTAATAGCTATCGATGGTATAGCAGTTATAGTAAATAAGGAAAATACTATAGAAGATTTAACTATGGATGATATCAGATCCATCTATCTTGGAGAAATAACTACTTGGGATGAAGTTGAATAAAGTCCGGAAAAAGCCTAAGAATAAATCTTGGGCTTTTTTTATTTAATAGGGCATTTGCCTAAATAAATTTAAAAGCCCAGCCGTATTGGGTATATAGTTTTTAAGATAGTCTTAGCTATTAAAGNTTAATACATATAAAAGCTTAAATTCCAAATATTAATTTTTTTAAACTATTGTTTACNTAGATTTTACATATGGATATAGATAGATTTTACATAGATTTGATAATTTACTCTTGTTGATTATACATAAAAAATAAATTAGTAAGGGAGATACTATGAAGAAAATATCATTTGAAGGTTTTATGAAGGGCGTCTTTATGTTATGCGCCACAACTTCTATCTTAGCCATAATCTTAATATGTTATTTCATCTTTAGTGGAGGAGTTCCCTTTATTTTGGAGTATGGATTAAAGGAATTCCTCCTTGGCACAAGTTGGAGACCTAGTAATACTCCACCAGCCTTCGGCATATTACCAATGATCTTCGGTTCCCTGGTTATGACCCTTGTGGCAGTTGTGCTAGGCGTACCCATAGGAGTACTTACAGCAACCTACTTGGCTAAATTCTGTGATAAGAGGCTGTATAAGATCTTAAAGCCTTGTATAAACCTAATGGCTGGTATACCATCCATAGTTTATGGTTTCTTTGCCTTGGTTGTTATAGTACCCCTTATGAAAGATGTCTTCGGGGGAACTGGGATGAACATTATAACAGCCTCCATCCTATTGGCCATTATGATTTTACCTACCATCATAGGACTGTCCGAATCCTCCATAAAATCGGTACCCAATAGTTATTATGAAGGAAGTATTGGCTTAGGGGCCAGCCATGAAAGGGCAGTGATGACCGTAGTTTTACCAGCTGCAAAATCAGGCATCATATCTTCCATAATATTAGGTGTTGGCCGGGCTATTGGGGAAACTATGGCTGTCATCTTAGTAGCTGGAAACCAACCTCGTATACCAAATAGCTTAACTAAGGGAGTTAGAACCTTAACTACCAATATAGTATTGGAGATGGCCTATGCAGCAGATGCCCATAGGGAAGCTTTAATTGCAACGGCGGTAGTTTTATTCGTCTTTATTTTGCTTATAAACGCCATCTTCTTAATCGTTAAAAGGAGGACCTTAAATTGAAAACTAAAAGTGGGATAATGAGACTTCTAATAAAGGCTTCTGCCTTTATTACCTTTGCAGCCCTATTTTTTATAATAGCCTATATTATCATAAATGGGATGCCCAACCTTAAGCCATCCCTATTTGCCCTAGAGTATACCACCACCAACGTGTCAATGTTTCCATCTATTATAAATACCATCCTTTTAGTCTTATTAACCCTAATTATAGCTACACCCATAGGGGTATTTACTGGCTTTTATCTGGTGGAGTACGCTAAAAGGGGCAACAAGCTAGTGGAAGTCATTAGGATAACTACGGAAACCCTATCGGGAATCCCTTCTATAGTTTACGGCCTATTCGGTATGCTCTTCTTCGTATATAGGTTGGAATTTTCTTATTCCTTATTAGCTGGTACCTTAACGGCGGCTATCATGGTACTTCCAGTCATAATCAGGTCTACTGAAGAGGCCTTAATGGCTGTAGACGATAGTTTAAGGGAGGCTAGCTTCGGCCTAGGGGCTGGTAAGCTTAGGACCATATTTAGGGTAGTTTTACCTGTAGCCATGCCTGGTATCCTATCTGGAATCATCCTATCCATAGGGCGTATAGTTGGTGAAACAGCTGCTTTAATGTATACCCTAGGTACGGCCACGAAGATGATAAACGGCTTCTTTTCATCGGGCAGGACCCTATCCCTTCATATGTATGTCTTGTCCTCTGAAGGCTTGTTCGTTAAAGAAGCCTATGCCACTGGTGTTATCTTATTGTTAATCGTGCTACTAATTAATGGATTATCAACCTATTTAAGTAACAAACTTACGAAAGGAAGATTAGATTAATGGATAAAATAGTTATCAGAAACCTAGATCTTTATTACGATGATTTACACGCCCTTAAAAATATAAATATGGATATAAAAGAAAAGGAAATTACAGCCTTTATAGGACCCTCTGGTTGTGGTAAATCCTCCCTCCTTAAGAGCATAAATCGTATGAATGATCTAGTTGAAGGATGTAGGATTACTGGGGAGATATTATTAGATGGAAAGAATATCTTCGATAATGATGTAGACGTAAATGTACTGAGGAAGAGAATTGGTATGGTGTTCCAAAAGCCTAACCCCTTCCCAATGAGTATCTACGACAATATAGCTTATGGACCAAGGACCCATGGAATTAAAAATAAGGCAGCCTTAGATGAAATAGTAGAAAAAAGCCTTCGAGGTGCTGCCATTTGGGATGAAGTTAAGGACGACTTAAAGAAAAATGCCTTAAGGTTATCGGGAGGTCAACAACAAAGGATCTGTATTGCAAGGGCCTTAGCCGTTGAACCTGAGGTTTTACTGATGGACGAACCTACAAGTGCCCTAGACCCTATTTCTACTGCTAAAATAGAAGAATTAATCCAACAATTAAAGGACAAATATACTATAATAATAGTAACTCACAATATGCAGCAGGCAACAAGGGTATCGGATAAGACTGCCTTTTTCCTAACAGGAGAAGTGGTGGAATTTGATGAGACTAAAAAATTATTCTCAGTACCTAAGGATAAGAGGACGGAAGACTATATAACCGGTAGATTTGGTTAAATTCTAATAAAGAGGTGTTAAGATAATGAGGCGTTTTTTCGATAGGGAATTGGAGATTCTCAACAATGAACTGATTAAGATGGGCAGCTTAGTAGAGGAAAAAATTGAAAAATCTATTAAAGCCCTACTAGATAGGGATGTGGACCTGGCTAGGGAAATAAGGGCTTCAGATGATGAAGTAGACTCCATGGAGAAGGCCATTGAAAACAGATGTCTTCAGCTGATTATAAAGCAGCATCCGGTGGCAGGAGATTTAAGGCTTATATCCTCTATCCTAAAGATGATTACAGACCTGGAGAGGATTGGGGACCAGGCTGCCGATATAGCAGAGATCTCCCTACTATTGGCTGGGCAAGAATATATTAAGGAATTAATAGACCTACCTAAGATGGCCGAAGCCACTGTAAAGATGTTGAAGGATAGTATAGATGCCTTCGTCAATAAGAATCTAGATCTGGCCTATGAAGTTATAGAGTTCGACGATGTGGTAGATGACCTCTTTGACAAGATTAAGGATGAATTAATAGGAATGATCAATAAAAATGTGGAATATGGTGAGCAGGCCATTAACTTCATCATGATTGCCAAGTACCTGGAGAGGATAGGTGACCATGCTGAAAATATAGCTGAGTGGGTAGTATTCTCTATTACAGGAGAGCACGCTAAACGTGAGGATTAGGAGTGGTTAAATGGCTAGGGTATACTGTGTGGAAGATGATGAGAGTATAAGGGAGTTAATAGTATATGCCCTAAATAACAGTGGATATGAGGGGAAGGGTTTTGAAAATAGCAAGGCTTTCTTTAATGAAGTAGCTAACACACCTCCAGATCTAGTACTACTAGATATAATGCTGCCTGGTGAAGATGGCTTAACCATATTGGACAAATTGAAGAAAGATCCAACTACTAAGGATATAAGTATAATCATGATAACAGCCAAGTCTACAGAATATGATGTGGTTAAGGCCTTGGATATGGGGGCGGATGATTATATTACCAAGCCCTTCGGTGTTATGGAGTTAATTTCTAGAGTCAAGGCTGTATTAAGGCGTACTAAGGCCAGTTGGCCAGATGTTCTTAGACTTAAGGGTATCCATATGGATTATGAAAGGCGGTTAGTTAAGGTAGATGATGAGGCTATTAAATTAACCTATAAGGAGTTTGAACTCCTTTACTACCTATTAAAAAACCAAAATATAGTCCTATCTAGGGAAATGATTATGAATGAAGTCTGGGGCTATGATTTTGAAGGAGAGACCCGTACGGTAGATGTCCATATAGGTACCCTCAGGCAGAAGTTAGGCAAGTACGGCAAGTATATCCAAACAGTAAGGAATGTAGGTTATAAAGTGGGAGAAATAGTATGAAAAGTAAGATACACCGGAATGTTTTCTTACTCTCTATGGCCATTACTATTTTAGTGGCCCTTTTTATTAGCCTTGTATTCTATAGATTCGAAACCAGGAGCAAGATGGATTCCCTAAAGGAAAAGGGTCAACTCCTTTCTAAGCTTATTACTTCAGAAGGAATTGAGCTGGAGGAACTTTCCAACAGGAATCAATTGGCCCTTAGGATAACCCTATTAAGCTTGGAGGGTAAAGTCTTATACGATAACAGGGCTGATGCCAGCAAGATGGAAAATCATAGGGATAGACCAGAATTTCAGGCTGCCTTAGAAAAGGGAGAGGGGGAATCCATCCGCTATTCCTATACCCTAGGCCAGGATACCTATTACTATGCCCTAAAATTAGAGGATAATATGGTCCTCAGGGTATCCCTAGAAAGGGAAAATATATTTAGCCTATTTTCAAAGATTATACCAGCAATTATTTTGGTCATTATCATCATTTCCATCCTATCCTTCTATTCCTCCTCCCTTCTAGCCCAACATATTTTAAGACCCATTGACTTATTGACTAAAAAGCTTCAAAGGAAGATAGGTGAAGAGGAATATGAGCAATTGATAGTCTATGAGGAACTCTCCCCCCTCATAAGGACACTAGAAAGTCAAAATAGGCTTATAAAAGAAAGCAACAGGGAATTAGAGGAGAAGGCCCAACTATTAGATGTTATCAGCTCCAGTATGGGGGAAGGGATTATCCTATTGGATGATAATAAGAGAATTTTATCCATCAACAAGAGTGGTATTAGGCTATTTAATGGGAGTCGGGATAATATATATTCTGGTAAAAACTTCATCCACCTGTGTAGGAATATGGACCTAAACCAGACCTTAGATAAATCCATTAAGGAAAAAGCCAGCAAGGAGCTGATTATTCAGCACAATAATAGATACCTAGATATATATATCAACCCTGTCATAAGCAATGGTTTCCTAACGGGCTTGCTGCTGCTGGTGGTAGATACTACGGAAAAGCATAAATTAGACCTGATGAGAAGGGAGTTTTCAGCTAATGTGAGCCATGAATTAAAAACACCTCTTACATCTATTAACGGATATGCAGAAATGATAGAAAGGGGCATGGTCAAGGGGGAGGACATAGTTAAGTTTGCCTCCATTATAAGAAAGGAGGGCCAAAGGCTCCTAAACCTTATAGACGATATAATTAAGTTATCAAAAATCGAGGATGAATCTGCCGATAAAGAGCTGGAACCTATAAACCTTCACCCCATAGGTGAAGAAGTTATAAATAATCTAAGGATCCTTGCTGACGATAAGGATATTAAGTTGGAATATTGGGGCAGTAATATCTACATTATGGGTAATAGGGGAATGATTACAGATTTAATATATAATCTGGTGGAAAACTCCATTAAGTATACTAATCCTGGTGGTCTTGTTCAACTAAAAATAGTAGATAGAAGCCCTCAAGCTATTATTTCTGTAAAGGATACGGGAGTGGGAATCCCCCCAGAACATCAAGATAGGATCTTTGAAAGGTTCTATACAGTAGACGAGAGCAGGTCTAGGGGTAGAGACAGTACAGGCCTGGGCCTTTCCATAGTAAAACATATAGTAGAATATCATAGGGGTAAAATTAGCCTTAATAGTCAAGTAGGTGAGGGAACTGAGATTTCAGTAAGCTTTAGGCAATGGACAATGGGGTAGATGCCAAAATCTAAAATTAGTTTTATTAAATCTAAAACTTAATAATGGTAGATCAAAAATTTAATATTGGTTTATCTAAAATTTAGTAGTTATTTATAATAAGTAAATTTATAGTTGCTAGCTAAAATTATAGAAAAGTAATACAATAGTATAAAGAAAAAAGCAGAAAAGAAGATGGGGAGATTTATTCCTCATCTTCTTTTTCTGCTTCCTTCCCCTTATAGTGGACGATTGAAATCCACTTATCCTCACCTACTAGGATCTTCCTAACCCTCTTTTCAAATTCCATCCTTGTTAGCCAGATCTGCCTATCACAGCCTAGACATCTTAGTTTGATATCTACCCCTGTCCTTAATATTTCCCATTTATTTTCACCACAAGGATGGCCCTTCTTCAGGGTTACTATATCACCAACATCATAATGTAGAATCATCATCTATCCCTCCAATAATCTGTCTTTTCGGATATGGTCTCTTGATTTTTTCCTTATGCAATACCTCATTAACGGTCTTCCTAATTAATCTTTCGATGGCCCATTGCTCCATGGGCTTTGTCCTNGCTATGATGGTTATATCCGCATTATACTCGCCTACATCTGAAATCCCTATGACGTTAGGCCCCTCTAAGATGGATTCATTGGATTTTAACTTATTACAAGCCTCCTGTAATATTTCTATAACCCTATCCATATCCTCTTCATTTGATACGGAGACCTTCACTAGAGCCCTCATAGCCCCCCTAGTCTTATTGGTAACTACATTTATACTGCTATTGGGGATGATGTGGAGTTCACCGGAAAAGGCCCTTAATTTGGTTACCCTAAGGCCTAATTCTTCTACAATGCCGTCCTTGTCATCAATCTGTACATAGTCTCCTACTGAATATTGATCTTCTAATATTATAAAGAAGCCCGTTATAACATCCTTTACTAAAGATTGGGCACCGAAACCTATAGCCAAGCCTCCAATACCTGCAGTGGCTAGGATTGATGCTGTATTGATGTTAAATAGTTCCAGGGCCATAATAATACCGATAAAGAACAGGATATATTTAATCAGTTTCTTTAAGATAGAAACTAGGGTGTTAAGCCTCTTTTCATTAACTACCACATGCTTATTATCAAACCTTATGGTCATAGTCCTATCTATTATCTTGTTTATCAGTTTTACTAATATCCCAATAGTTAGGAATATGAATAGGACTATTAAAAGCTTACCAAATATATTGATATTTCCCTCAGCTGTCCTTAAATATACATCTATTAATCTATTTATATCTTCCATATTTCCCCCTATTAGATTATCCTTTTCGCATCTGTGCCTGCTGAAGTTTTTATATACTTATACAGGCCATCTATGCTAATCTTACCCTCTTCTATAAGGTCCTTAGCCTCATCAATTTGATCTTCTAAAAATAATAGGGATAAGCCACAGCTGGTACTTACATCCCTAGGTGTGGGTATGGTCTTAAAGATCAATTTTTCTTCCTTAAAGACCTGTTCAGCTTGTAGTGCATAATTAGTGGATTTAAATGTTATTAAGCCATATACTTCCTTCTTCATATACTCTCCTATCCTACTATGATATTTTTCTTTGGATCCTTAAGTTTTTCATAAATAGTGTACATATTAGAGATGGAACCTACCCTAAGGTCCTCCTTTAGCTTTAAAAAGTCTAAGCAGGTACCACAGGAGATAATCTCTACCCCTGCAGCCTCTAGCTTTTTAAGATCATCTAATACTTCAGAACCCTGGCAGGTCAACCTTACTCCACCATTGTAAAAGACCATGGTCTTTGGCAAGGGTTCAGTTTCAGATACTGTATAGATAAAACTCTTCATAAGAATTTTGCCTAATTCATCATTACCCTTTCCCATAGTATTAGATGTAAAGGCTACGGTCAGATCTTCAAAATTATCCTCTTCTTCCTTTACTTCTAGCTGGCCATCTCCCTTAAAGATAGTAATTTGGTAATAGCCTTCCCTTTCATCTACCTTATATTCAAAGCCCAGGCCTTGGACCAGCTTTGAAACATTTTCTTTAGCCACCTCATTATCTACAAGAGTGGTTAGGACACCCTCTGTTATGGTATCTAATTCCTTCTTAGTTAAGATTACAGGCTGAGGACACTGTAGACCCCTTGCATCGATTTCCTTTCTCACCTTTACTCCCCCCTGTTATTTTTTCCCATCTTTAGATATATAAACCCTGTCTAAAATACTAAGAGTAAAATCCTATAACCTAGAGATATAATTTAATAATTTTGAATCCTATTTATTTATTAATTTGTATATATGGAGTCCATCCTTATCTAGAATAGCAATATTATCCCCATCTATAATTAATTTCTTTATTAGGGTATCATGCCTATAGCTTAAAATCTTCTCATTATCATGCAGACCTAATATCTGTTCTTGGCCATAAAGGTAGGTATAGCTTTTAGATAAGAGCATCCTATTATATTGAGTACCTACTTTAATTTTTTCCAGGGTCCTGCCATTAAAATCTATTAGCTCTAGATAATCTCCATGAAGGATGTAGATCTTATCTTTTATGCTAATATCCTTAATTTTAGAAAAAGGCTTCTTCCAGTGGATTTTGCCATCTTTGATATAATACAAAGCCCTATCCGTTAGGATTACTAGGTCATGGTCTACAAATTGTGTATATATAATTATCTCATCTACTATAGGGATATTTTCTAAGAGTTGCCCTTCTATGGTGTATAGGTAGACCCAGCTTGTAAGCTCATCTTCAAAAACTAAATTGCTTATTGAATATATGGTCCCATCTTCAGCTAGACTATAGGTAAGTAGGTCCCCTTCTTCAAGAGGATGATTTCTTAAAATTAGGCCCTTCTTGTCTAGAAATATCAATTCCTCTTCCTGGGCTTTTGTATGGATTATTATATTATCATAATCCTCCTTTAAATCAAAGACTGCCTTATTTATTGAGACCCTTTCCCTAGTTTCACCCTTATGGTCCAATATGTAAAGATTTCCTTTGGAAGTGTCTACCACATAGATGGATTTGTTACCAAAGTAGGCATATGGTTCTTCAAAATTAAACTGCTTTTCAAGTATAGGATTATTCTTCTTATCAATTATGGTCAATTTATCCCCATTCCAGTAGGCCATATTGTCATCTATAAACATAATATCTTCCATAGTTGGAACTACGGGAAGGCTGTTCTTAAGCTCCAAAGCCTTCTGGCGGATGGATAGCGATTTAAAGGCCATTATTAATTTATCCTGATTATCCTTCTTTATAAAAAACAAAACCCCTATAAGGAGTAACAATAAGAATAACTTAAAAGTTCTATGACGACTTTGATGATTATCCTCCATTGATATCCCCCTATCCCCTTACCCATATATAATTATTTTATTATAATTCAAGGGATTTTTCCATATCTTTGATTATTTATTATGGTTTGGGTATATTATCTGATATAATGTAATTGTACCCATACATTTAGGAGTGATTTTATGTGGAATATTAGGCTTGAAAAGAATTCAGATATACCCCTATATATCCAAATTGCCGATCATATAAAAAAATTAATCCTTAATGAAAGGCTTGAAGAGGATAAGTTGCCTTCCATAAGACAACTAGCCAGAGAATTAGGAGTAAACAATGTAACTATTGTCAATGCCTATAATCTATTGGAACAGGATGGCTATGTATATTCTATAAAGGGAAGCGGAACCTACATAAAGAGAAACCCAGACCCTAATGATTTCTCCTATGTAGCAGAAGGGGATATTGAACTGATGGTATCGGGTATCCTACCTATAGCGGAGGACAGCATAAATTTTGCTTCAGTATCGCCTACCCCAGACCTTTTCCCTATTGAAGACTTTAAGCAATCCATAGTAAAAATTATAGATCGGGATGGCCCCAAGGCCTTTCAATATACGGAAATAACGGGATATGACCCCTTAAGGGAATCTATATCAAAGTATCTCTTTGAAAGTTCTAAAATAGAAGCTAATAAGGACCAGATACTGATCACTTCAGGTGGTCAGCAGGGTTTAGATATAATATCTAAAACTCTAATCCAACAGGGGGACTGTATCTTAGTTGAAAACCCCACCTATTCCGGTGCCCTGTCGACCTTTAAATCCAGGGGGGCCAAGATAATAGGTGTACCCATGCTGGAGGATGGAATTGATATAGACCTATTAAAATCATATATTCGTAGGTATAATCCTAAGTTTTTATATATGATGACTAATTTTCAAAGCCCCACCACCTATTCATATAGCCAGGCTAAAAAGGAGGAATTATTATCCCTGGCCTATGAATACGGCTTCTATATTATAGAAGATGATTTCTTAACGGACCTATCCTTCAGTAAAGAGATTAACCTGCCCTTAAAATCCAAGGATAAATACGATAGGATCATCTTCATTAAATCCTTCTCCAAGATATTTATGCCTGGTATAAGGATTGGATTTATTATCCTACCCTATATGCTATTTAAGGATATAGTGAAAGCCAAGCATACTACCGATGTCTCCTCCTCTGGATTTTTACAAAGGGCCTTTGATGAATACCTAAGAAGGGGCTATTGGAAGGAACATATAGGGAGGGTAAGGGAAGTCTATAAGAAAAAATACGACTTATTTATAGCTGAACTTGAAAAGCTTAAAAAATACGGCATCCAATTTAGTCCCCCAAATGGTGGGTTAAGCATATGGATTAGGCTGCCGGAGGATATAGATGGAGTTGACCTATATAAGGAGTGTATTGAATCTAACCTATCTATAGTACCTGGTAGGGTATTCTTTACCGATGATAGCCTATATTCCAACTATATTAGGCTTAGCTTTGGTAATGTAAATGAAGAGGAGATTAGAAAGGGCATCTGGATATTAGATAATATACTTTCCAAAAATAAATTAAATAAGGATAGCAAGTTCCTACCCTTTATCTAAAGCGAAACCGTGGACTACGGTTTCGCTTTTGTTTCTTTATAAAGGATTATATTTTATATAAGTAATATTAATCGACACCTTAAATATTTTAATTTATATATTAATTATTTTAATATATATGTTGACATTTTTAATATCCTATAATATATTATAACTAATGGATGAATTTTTTGAAAATAGTCTTTGATTTGGGGGATATAAGATGAGGCAAAAAGCTTCTAAAATCAAGATTACCATTATAGAGCCTAGTAGTAATTTAAAACTTAGTCTTCCAGCCCTACATTTTACCCTTATTTCTATTTTGGCTTCCTTCGGCCTGTTAATGAAGCCGATTATACTAAAATATGCTGAGCTGGATGAAAATATTAAAAATATAATTCAAAAAATAGATAGAAGCATGATAGATGAACTACTAAGGGAACTTAAATCCATCGGTCCTCTAGATTTAGTGGATGTATCTACTGGAGATGGAACTAAAGTGAAAATATCTACTTTATAAGAAAGGAGCAAGTAATGAAAAGGGAAGTAATTGGTAAATGCCCTGTTTGCAGTAATGAATTGAAGGTCACTAAGTTAAGCTGTTCCAACTGCCATACAAGTATAGAGGGGAATTTTACCCTGTGTAAATTCTGTAAACTATCAAGTGAACAAAAGTATTTCCTGGAAGTATTCGTAAGAAATAGGGGTAACATCAAGGAAATTGAGAAGGATTTAAATATATCCTATCCCACAGTTAAAAACAGGTTGGAAGATTTGATTAAAGCACTGGGCTATAGTCCTAAGTATACAGAGGTAGAGATAGATAAAAAGGAAATTTTAGATAGGCTAGACAGAGGAGATATAACGGCAGAAGAGGCTTTAAAGCTATTAAAAGATCAATAGGAGGGGTGGCTATGTCACAGGAAAAATTACAAATACTCAATATGGTTAAGGAAGGCAAAATCACTGTTGATGAGGGATTAAAGTTATTAGAAGCCCTAGATGAAACTGATAAAAACAAGCTTGACACAGCTGACAGGGCTGTAAAATGTTTAAGAATCAGAGTATTGGATCCGGAAGATGATACTAGGGTAAATGTGACCCTCCCAGTTTCATTATTAAAAATGGGTTTAAAATTTGCTTCTAAACTTTCCCCCGAAATGAAAGAGGCAAACTTAAACGACTTGGATATTGAAGAGATCTTGGCTGCTGTTGATAGTGGTCAGATTGGTAAAATTGTAGAGGTAGACTCTAATGACGGAACCAAGGTTGAAGTAATAGTGGAATAAAAAAGACTCCAGATGGAGTCTTTTTTATTGACTTTATATTAATATGTTTCCTTAAACACTTCGAAGTATTTTTGTGCATGGGCACATGCAGGACATTTTTCTGGAGCTGACTTGCCAGTGTGGACATATCCGCAGTTGTTGCACTTCCATTCTACAACTTCGTCCTTCTCAAATACCTTGCCATTTTCAAGGTTTTCAAGTAACTTTAAAAATCTTCTTTCGTGACGTTCTTCTACTTCAGCAATCTCCCTAAATACATAGGCTATTTCTTCAAAACCTTCTTCCTCAGCTATGTCAGCAAATTTTGGATATAGGTCTGTATGCTCTTCATTTTCACCTTCTGCAGCAGCTTTTAAGTGAAGTTTAGTATCACCATATGCTACTGGGAAATCTGCAGTTATTTGGATAGTTTCTCCACAGAAGTCCTCATTTAGGAATTTGAAGAATCTCTTAGCGTGTTCAGCCTCATTTTCAGCTGTTTCTAAGAATATGTTAGCCATTTGAATATATCCTTCTTTCCTAGCAACTGAAGCATAGTATGTATACCTCATCCTTGCTTGGGATTCACCAGCAAATGCTTTCATAAGATTTACAGCAGTTCTTGTACCTTTTAATGATTTCATACCCTACCTCCACAATTATTTATAATTTTAGAATACAAATACATATATACCCATATTATCTATATTCTAACAAAGATTATCAAATATTAATTGTTATTTGACAACTAATATTAGCATTAAGTTACCTATAGAAAAATAAGCAACAGAGGATAATTATAGGAGAAAGTATAATATAGAATGACTATTAATTAAAATAACTATTAAATTAAAAAGGACTTACTTCTAAATGAAATAAGTCCTTCATATTCCCTATTTATTAATATGGTGACCCATCCGCGACTCGAACGCGGGACACCCTGATTAAAAGTCAGGTGCTCTACCGACTGAGCTAATGGGTCAAATAATGGCTGGGGTGACAGGACTCGACCGACTGAGCTAATGGGTCAAATGATGGCTGGGGTGACAGGACTCGAACCTGTGCATCCTAGAGTCAAAGTCTAGTGCCTTACCGACTTGGCTACACCCCATTAGCTAGCCTATATTATATGAAATTATTTGGCGCACCTGGGAGGATTCGAACCCCCGACACACGGATTAGAAGTCCGTTGCTCTATCCAACTGAGCTACAGGTGCTTATTTGCTTTATTTTATAAAGTTGTTTATGGAGCGGGTGAAGGGAATCGAACCCTCGCAACCAGCTTGGAAGGCTGGGGCTCTACCACTGAGCTACACCCGCAAAGCTGAAAATAAAAATGAAGATAACTCTTCACTTAAATTAATAAGTTAAATGGAGCGGAAGACGAGATTCGAACTCGCGACCCTCGCCTTGGCAAGGCGATGCTCTACCACTGAGCCACTTCCGCATATAATAAATATCTTAGACCTTTATAGCCTAATCCTTTAATGGAGCTGGCGAGAGGACTTGAACCCCCAACCTACTGATTACAAGTCAGTTGCTCTACCAATTGAGCTACGCCAGCATTTTAATTCTTTTATAATATGGCGACCCGGAAGGGACTCGAACCCTCGACCTCCAGCGTGACAGGCTGGCATTCTAACCAGCTGAACTACCGGGCCTTAATATTTGGTGGGCGCAATAGGACTTGAACCTATGACCCCCTGCTTGTAAGGCAGGTGCTCTCCCAGCTGAGCTATGCGCCCAAAATGGTGACCCTACCGGGATTCGAACCCGGGTTACCGCCGTGAAAGGGCGGTGTCTTAACCGCTTGACCATAGGGCCAGACAAGTAAAAAGTATATCACAACTTAATATCTTTTACAAGTGTTTTAAACATATTTTTATATTTTTTACTTGCTTCTTTACCTTTTTACTAAAGTCTAGAGTTTTACTAAATTCAAAAGTCTAGAGAACTTCTAAATAATTTTAAGATCATCTTAAGCTTTGAAGAAAAAAGGACTTAATCCCCTATGGAATAAGCCCTTAGCCTGTCTGGCAACGTCCTACTCTCCCAGGGCGTCTCCGCCCAAGTACCATCGGCGCTGAGAGGCTTAACTGCTGTGTTCGGTATGGGAACAGGTG